>Ga0123357_10010701_pt1 | contig 11689 bp, 7 predicted proteins | sample TergutEmb28metaG_FD_89873 | JGI IMG/M metagenome (GOLD analysis project Ga0123357, IMG submission 89873) | Embiratermes neotenicus P4 segment gut microbial communities from Petit-Saut dam, French Guiana - Emb289 P4 | ecosystem: Host-associated > Arthropoda: Insects > Digestive system > Gut ...
AACACAGCCATTTATTATAAAAACACAAGTCAACACAGCCATTTATTATAAAAACACAAGTCAATACAGCTACTTATTATAAAAACACAAGTCAACACAGCTACTTATTGTAAAAACACAAGTCAACACAACCATTTATTATAAAAACACAAGTCAACACAGCTACTTATTATAAAAACACAAGTCAACACGGCCATTTATTAGAAATGCACAAGTCTACACAGCCATTTATTACAAACACACAAGTCAACACAGCCATTTATTGTAAAAACACAAGTCAACACAGCCATTTATTATAGAAACACAAGTCAACACAGCTACTTATTGTAAAAACACAAGTCAACACAACCATTTATTATAAAAACACAAGTCAACACAGCTACTTATTTTAAAACACAAGTAAACACAGCCATTTATTATAAAAGCACAAGTCAACACAAAAATGTATTATAAAAACACAAGTTAACACATCCATTTATTATAAAAACACAAGTCAACACAGCCATTTATTATAAAAACACAAGTCAACACAACCACTTTTTATAAAAACATAAGTAAACACAAAAATTTATTATAAAACACAAGTCAACACAGCCATTTATTATAAAAACACAAGTCAACACAGCCATTTATTATAAAAACACAAGTCAACACAACCATTTATTATAGAAACACAAGTCAACACAAAAATTTATTATAAAAACCCAAGTCAACACAAAAATGTATTATAAAAACACAAGTCAACGCAGCCACTTATTATAAAAACACAAGTAAACACATCCATTTATTATAAAACCTAAACTTATTATTATTATTATTATTATTATTATTATTATTATTATTATTATTATTATTATTAGACGCAGTTGTGATTACCGCTTCACTCTCGGTACCAAATTACGAAAACGATGTGATGGCCTCTGTTAACTTCCTTTGTTACACACACCAATCAGACATTGCTGTATGGGACACAATCGCTATTATAGCTGTTTGTTCTGATTATCATACTAAAGAAATAAACACTGTCTGTGGTGAAAATGCAAAGAATTTTAATATTAAATCAGCTGGTATATATAGTTAACATCGGGCTCTAAATGGTTAACGCCTTAACTGAGATGGAGAATTGAACATGAAATACTTACACGCAATTACGTTCCACACTGCGTTTTGTGCTCTCTCAGCCCCCTTCATTCATACGCATAATTTTAAGCGAAAAACGCTTATTCGCTTTACTTACATTAAACAGAAAGGATCATTGATCATTACAATCTTCTGGAATTTGACGCCGTGTATCTTGAAGAAAGAAATGAAACAGGAATATCATTACTGCCCTTTTCGGGATATCGGACAACAATACGACAATCTTTTTGTCAGCTGACAGAAGTTCTAGGCGTGGTCCTAATAAGCTTAACCTATTCACACTTTGCTTTCATTACGAATTCTCCGTATGTACATTACTCGCCACTTGAATGTTTCTTTCTGTTCGGTAAGGAAGAACGCTGCCATCAGACAACCACATTTCGAAACTGAAGCCCTAGCAAAGTTCCAGTGAGACATTTTTAAAAACATTTAACTATCCCTATATTTAATAGTGGATGTCACTGACTATTCTACTGGGCTGGACGACACGTAAGAGCAAGAGATTTTTCTTTTCTCTCCGCTCCCCCTCCCCCCCCCCCAAAGCATCCATACTAATTCCGGGACTCAATGAGCGTCCTAATGAAAGTGTACCGGAGGGGGGGGGGGATTTATCCGGGATGAAGCGGCTGAGGCATGAGGCTGATCGCACACTTCCATGTAGTGTTGACGTTAATACGTGGGTACATACTTCCACTCCCCCAGATGTCTTCGTAATGCGGTAATTAATTCAGCTGAATTAGCCTTTGCAAGTAACTGACATACCCTGCAAGACAGAATAAGTCTGTCTCAAGGCGTCCCCTGCAAGACACAGAATAATTCTGTCTCAAGACGTCCCTTACAAGACACAGAATAAGTCTGTCTCAAGTAGTCCCTTGCAAGACACAAAATAAGTCTGCCTCAAGGCGCCCCCTACAAGAAAGAATAAGCCTGTCTCAAGTCGTTCCCTACAAGACAGAATAAGTCTGTCTCAAGGCGTCCCTTGCAAGACACAGAATAAGTCTGTCTCAAGTCGTCCCTTGCAAGACACAGAATAAGTCTGTCTCAAGGCGTCCCTTGCAAGACACAAAACAAGTGTGTCTCAAGGCGTCCCCTGCACAACACAAGTCTGTCTCAAGGTGTCCCCTGCAAGACACAGAAAAAGTCTGTGTCAAGGGGTCCCGTGCACAACACAAGTCTGATTCAAGGTGTCCCCTGCAAGACACAGAAAAAGTCTGTGTCAAGGGGTCCCGTGCACAAAACAAGTCTGGCTCAAGGCGTCCCCTGCAAGACACAGAATAAGTCCGTCTCGAGGTGTTTTCAACCTCCGTCAGCTCAACCCGCGAAGTTTATGACTCACGCACTCATACATGATTTTGGTAAAAACTGGCAGGATAAAACTGACTTCATCTCAAGTTTTCATGGTGGTGAAGATTCGTTTTGCGATTTTCTGCAATATAGTTTAGTAGAGGGCTGACCAAACTATGTCACGCGTGCCTAAAATGGCTCGCGGAAAGATTTCCTTGGAATGCCGCATTCACTGCTCTCCCAATTTTTTAAATTTCTTTTGCCCAACCAGCTTCTCCATATCGTGAAGAACATGTAATATACATATACAAATATCCTACTGTGTACAGACTGTATATGATTTGCCGTTGCTAACAAATAACATCGTAGTGAAACATTTTTACACAAATCGGAGCGGTGTAAAGTGTTGACTGAATATTTATCTTTAGGGCGCCGGCCTGGCGGTGACTGTGCCAATGCGTGACATTGGACCAAAAGTTTTACAGTCTTCTCTTTGAACAGGAAACAGTAGCAACTCCAGTTATTTCCAAATTTTCTTCCTTATCACCTGCCTCGAGGAGGCCTTTGTTAGAAACACAATAATTACACTATGCAGTAATTATACAACTATAATATGCATTAGCAATAATAATGCAGTAATTAATAATAATTATTTTGCTCCTCAAAATTTCTTTGAAATTTATTGACAATTTGAGCACCCGTCCTCAAGAGATTCGCCAACCCTGTGCCAGTATGTGGTTACCAACATTCTGGAGAAGAAGTTTCCTCCAGTGTTCACGGTATATGACGGTAGCAGTAGGTTACTCTGCTATCCCTAAACAAAACGACGTATACATTTTCGATAACAAATTTCCGCCAGTTATTACTGGCAAAGCAAAGCATGGCAGCTGAAATAAATGAAACAAGGCGGTTTGATCGCAGGACCTTAAAGACCAGAGTGGTCAGACGTGAGGTACACATTTTAAGACACAAATTAAACGCATGTCTTGCCTCGAAGACTGCACGCCTGTAGGTAAGCATTAAGAACACAGGACATACCATGGGCGCGAGGACCGGAAAAGCACAGAGGCCAGTTCACACTTTCTAATGAATTCCAGAGCGTTAGTTTCGCTTAATAAAGCTAGTTGCAGCTTCACCAATGTCTCTGTAACTATCGTTCTTTTAATAGAGCGACGGGCTCTACGGACCAGGTTCCGAATCCCGCTAGAGGAAAGATACGAGGCCTCTCCAGAAAGTATTTAGCCATTTTGAATATCTCGAGAAGTACAGAAGTACAGTCAACGGTGTCTCACTGTCGACTGCCTAGCCCCACGGGAAAGCGACTGTTCACGGATGCGCAGTAAGGTCTCCTCTGACTGACTGCCAAGTTACATCAAGGCCACGCGACCGGTTCTCGAGATATTCAAAATGGTTGGATACTTTCCCGACAGCCCTCTTATTTTTCTCTTCGCCAAAACGTCCAGATCGGCTCTGGGGCCGACCCCACCTCCTGTTCAATGCGTACTGGGGTTCTTGGACGGGGGTAAACGGCCGAAGCGTGAAGTTAACCACCCACGTGCGTCTAGTGCCGAGGCTAAGAACTGAAGGATTTACACTTCTGCTCCCCTTACATACCTTCTTAGCATGAACAGGGACGTTACCTTATATTTTCAGTCCCACCAGAGACCATAGTCACAGTTCCAACACCAACGACACGAACGAAACCGAGCTGCAAAGATCAACCTTATGTAAGCACATTATTTTATCTCACAACTGTCTCCAGTCACTTCCCGTCGACTCGCTTGACATACTGCAATGAACAACGTGTTAGCTAGATGTGATGACGCGTGTTCGCGAGCCGAAAAACAGTTCCAGCAAATGCTTTAAATACGGTTAAGTAAAACTTACTGACTGAAATAGAGTGCAATAAAATGCGTGAATACCAACTCCAGGAAGACTGCAAACGCGGTGAATGAATTAGAGATGCGACTTGTCAGTTAATACAGTGTCCCTGTATAATACCCTTGGTGTGGGTGTATGAATCACATCCTGGTTGTCACAATGATGATTCATGTTGAGACAGAGTGAATTCTGTGGCAGGTACGCGATGTGACCGTGGAAAGGGTTTTCATAATTCAGATAAAGCGTGTTCATTGAAAGTACAGCCTGATGCTGAAGAAACAGTTGAGCATTGAGCACATAACACACCGTAGCATAACCAGATAGCAGCACTCAGATGAAACAAAAGCTTGGTTTGCTCTAAATTCGAAACGACCAACGAAACAGGCCGTGGAGTAGCGCGTGAATATTATGGTAGCCTATAAGTGAATATTAGGGCAGCCTACAAAGTATTGAATTAATAACACGTATTGGTCATTCTACAGGCTTCCGTAACGATCTGCGTGTCTCCGTCTAATGCCCAGTAAGTGGAGATACCTCCAATGTACATACGTGTCCTAATGGCACGAACAGGGACATATTTCCGTGTAGTATTTAGCTGGACGTAAAGATCCATACACATTCTTCTGGACATCCATGCACATACACGTGATGCTTTGCATTCTTATAGTTTTAAGAACCAACTTAGCTCACTGTTGCACTCAAAAGCACATTTGCAGACAGGATAAGCTCTAAGACGGGCAAGTCTTCTAGCAAAGCCCACACAGACGAGTGTACAATCAGAGGCCAACACAAACCATCCTCAATAATTGAAATGTGTATAGGGAGCCGTATTTTTGTGCAAGCGACGCTTGCGGTGTATTAATACTTAACGCGAGAGTTTGTGGGCTCTAAATTCAGTGATTTCAGGAAAAAAGGGTTGGGGAGCAGGGTACAAAATTTTCGACGGAAGAAATTCTGGTCCCAGTACCGTATCTGGAACAATAGATCAAATGTCAATTAATAAACAATTTCAGAAATATTGCGTGTAGTATTTAATGACTTCCATACAGATACTGTCTGTACTTCAGGTCATATAGCATCCAATGATAACATGATCAATGATCAATGAATTTCAAGAGATGTGGAAGGAAGCGGGTGTATATTTTGAGTTACTACTCCAATATCTTCGTGGACGGACTGAGGAAAGCAACGCCTATCTTCAGAATGAGTTTGGCACTGAGAGGCCCTGATAGCGTAGTCTGTATAGTGGTTACGCTACGGACTGCGAGTCTGAGGAACCGTGATTCGATTCCCAGTAGGTAAAGGTAAGGTGCACCCTTGTAGAGGCACTGAGGCTCTGTACAGGCCGTACGGCCTATAGGGGGAGCACAGGTATAGCTCTACTCTTTCTAGAACCTCGGCAGTAGATGGGGGTGGAGGGTCAGCCCCACGCCCCGGCCGCCTCTACCCTCGAGAAAGACCCGGTACCCATTGTACTGGAGGCTGGGTGGGCCCCAGGACCGGTCTGGACAGGTGCGGAAAATCTCGCCTCTGCCGGGATTCGATCCCCCGACCGTCCAGCCCGTAGCCAGTCATTCCCAGTAGGGACAAGACATATATCCCTTATTTTAAACGTCCTGATCGGCTCTGGGGCCCATTTTATCTCCTATTCAGTGGGTAACGGGGGCTCTTTCTCCGGGCATAAAGCGGTCGGGGCGTGAAGCTGACCACATCCATCTAATACTGAGGTTAAGAAAGAATGGAGCTGTACAGCCACTCTACTAAATGTCTTAATGGCGGTCACAGGGACAACTATGCTTCCCTTTATAATGCTGATTCCATCTTCACTGCTCTACACTAATATGGGGGCAGACAACTTGGGAAACCTAGAAGTAGATGGCAGGTTTAAGAACATGGAATGTGTTCGTGTGGTGGGCTATATTGTGCACGCAGTAATATAAACGACTCGGATTTTCTTAACTACCATCAAGAATATTAGAATATAAACTTCCAAGCAGACCGATGTACTCCTCCCAGGAAATAAACCCCGACATCCCGGCAGCCCAACTCCTATTCCAAACCCTATACTGACCGAGCTATCCCGGCTCCCAGTGGGAGGGTAAACTAAAGTTAAAATACTAATAGAGAAATTGACACTAAGTGCCGTATCAGGCGAGAAATTTATTGACTAGCATAGCGACTACAATTTTTTAAATCAGTGTCCTTTCGCAAAATTGCCTAAAATAAAACATTTCATTTTGGATGTTTGTCCTTGATCTTTTGCAACAAAAACCTCTTATATAACCCCCCGCCCCCACTCTTACAGGCATTTTCAATAAATAGTCATTATTTTTAAAGCAAATAGTTACATATCAGCTTAGCATTACAATCAAGGAAACCACACGGATGGGGTCAACTTGTCTTCAAATTCTCATTATTTGCTGTGACACCCCTGCCTCCTCTCTTCCCCTTGTTCCACCCAGAAGTCGCACAGCTGCCGCCCTCGTACGGTAGAATCAAGTACACACCCTTCCAACCTCTAGGCTGAAACACGTGCGTTCCTCTACCATATATGGTCAGTGGCAGCAGTGGAAGGCCGTTTGTTGAGAACAGGTTTCTGCAGAGTTTGGGTGTAGAGGTGTTTCAATATGCAGATGCAGTATCTACCAGACTCAGCAGGATTTATAAAGCATTTCACGTAATAGCATACCAATTTTCAAGGTGAGGCAAAAGAAAGTTTCATGTTTATTTTAAGAGGATTTTATGTTATAAAGATGTCAACCAGGTAGAACGCACAAGAAAAAAGTCGAAATAAAATACGGTGTACATTTATATACATAGAAGTGTCACTGACCTTGCACATTAATTGAACTTAATTAAGTTGCTATTGAATACCTGCAACAATATATTATGCTGCCAAAGATGTTGTGTAAAATATACAGAACTATATTTTCGCCTGTTGTTTTGTATGGGTGTTAAACTTGATCTCTTGCATGAAGGAAAGAACACAGGATGAGGGTTTTCGAGAATATGATGCTGAGGAAGATGTTTGGACCTAACAGGGAGGAAGTAACGGGAGACGGGAGAGAGTTACACAGTAAGGAACTTCGTGATCTGTATTCTTCACCAAATATCATCAAGGTTATCAAATGGAGAACAATTTGATGGGCGGGGCGTATGGCATGTATGGGGAGAAACAAATACAGACAAGAGAAACCCCGCGATAAAGAGACATTGGAAAAGACGTAAGATTAGGTGGAAGGATAACATTATTATGAATCTCAAAGAGACGCGTAAATGTACAGCAATTCCAATCCACGCCTGGACAGGACTTGAGGGTCCCAGGAGGCTACCAGATTTCAAGACAGTAAGCACATGAAGGTGGTAAGGTTGTCAGATTTAGGCATCTGTCGCTGTCACCCCCCAGGAAACATTCCTGGTACTCATTTCTGTTAGGCGCTGAGTTGATCCCGGGGTCATAGTGCGGCCGGAAGGATTAAATTAATGGAAATATTAGAATGCATTAAACTGATCTGGCTTAGAACAGAGACAAGTGGTGCGCTATTGTGAACACGTTAATCAACATTTTGGGTTCTATATGGTGCATGGCCTTTCTTGGCTAGCTGAGGGACTAGTAGGGTATTAATAACGACTAATATATTTCGATTTATTCAGATACATGCCGTTGTTTTGTTTTCAATTCAAGAAACGGGAACTACAGTAACCTCGTACGCCATTTTATTTACTGAATTACAATAAAATGGAGGCTACAACTGTAATCACAATTATGGAGTGGCATAGATATGCATCCACACGCGAACAATTCACACACGAATGAACCACCACACTTAATACAGGGTTACACAAATCTTCCAAAAATCTGGCAACCGTCTCAAAATTCCAGGCGCCGGAAAGGTGACATGCAGCAAGTGCTATGCTGAGAGACACTTACAGCATGGAATTTGAGCACCCCTGCGCCTTGTACAAAAACTATGGGGTTTTAACACAAACGCCACTCACTGGACAGATCCTAAACCGTTTCAATCCCCTTCACATCCCATTTCCTTAACACTAGTTGCAATATTATTTCCCATATGCTCATCGGGCGATCAATCATTGTCAAACAGAATTCCACAACGACATTCCACTTATATTTCTTTGTCGCTCATATCTCAGATCAAGATGGCGCGGCACTCCATGATAGCAGGAGGTCGTATAAATCGAACAAGTACTGCGCATCTTCTAAATTGGACACCATAAATTTACCACACTGTAGTCTTCGTATTTGTAGCGATATCAATCGATATATATAATTCTGTAACTACATCGTATATATCCACATCGAAATAGACAGACACTGAGGCCCTCGAAGCCTCCGACTCAGTGTGTACCAAGGGCTCTCAACCCGGATTCAAACGGTTGGAGCACGAGCCTCATCACTCAGCTGATATAGTGCAGAGGTTAAGAATATGTGTAGCTCTACTTACACTTCTCAATGTCCTTCAAAAGGGTGGCTCTTTTTCTTCTTTAGCACAGTGGTCACTTTATGCATCTCCAGTTTTAATATCCAGCTTTAAAAAAATCTAGCATTTCCAACTGATGTGAGATCCGAGGTTTTCATGGCGTTGATTATATGGACTACTGCCTTCTGGTATGTGACGCCGTGTATTTTCGTATAATGTTGCCAACATTTCGGTGAGACATGTTGATTCCTTCTACAGAGGAGAGGGCCTATTACTTCGCACTTAACTCCAGCCATTTTCCTCAAAACACTAATCGTTACGGCTTACATTGTTATCCTGAAGATGGAGGGAGCAGATTTCTCCGAAACGTTAGTATCTGTATATATGATGTTACACAATGGCCTGTTTCGTTTGGAATGAATTGTTATAAAAGATGTGCGAAGTTGCTCTATGAATAGAAAAAAAAAACAGCAAAAGGTAGCAAGGAAACTAATAGAATTTTTTAATCCTTGTAACCAGAACAGAGTATGATGACGCTGTACCAGCTACTGCAGCCGTTGCTACTGCTGAAGATGTTGGTGATGTTAGCAGCGGATGAAAGAGCCACACAAATAAAATTCTGAAGTCAACGATTTTTAAATTTTCTACCACTTTTTGCTAGTGCCGGAATCTACTGCCGAAATTAATGACAGAATCTATACTTCTAGGCCCCTCATACGCCTTCGTGGAGTAAAAAAGGATGATCTTAATTTCACCTCTTATTGCTACAGACGACACAGGGGTTCATGCCCCGTGTGACAAGGGTACACAAACTTTCCAAAACTCAGGAACCACATCAAATTTCTGAGCGTCACAAGCCTGAAAAGAAGTAAGCCCCACACTGAATACCCACAAATATTAGGCCCAGTTTACCTGGCCACCAAACTTTTTTCACCCCTTACTTACTTATTTACTCCATGAAGCAGACTCCTTCTTGAGAAGCTAACCGGTTTTCAGTTAGTCAAGAAATTCCCCGCATTTTATGGAACCCGAAGGCTCATTACCGCATTCACAAGTGTCCGCCACCTGCCCCTATCCTGAGCCAGTTAGATCCAGTCCATATCCCCACATCCTACTTTCTGAAGATCCATTTTAATATTATCCACCCATCCAGGCCTGGATCTCCCAAGTGGCCTCTTTCCCACAGGTTTCCCCACCAAAACCCTGAATACGCCTCTCCTATCCCCCATACGCACTACATGCCCCACCCATCTCATTCTTCTTGATTTTGTCACCCGAACTTTGTTCACCCCTACCGCAGGTAAAGTAGATGATATGTGGAGATTTGAACACGTCACTTCTATGTGATGACACGAGTTAAGAAGACCGGAGATGTGTGCTGCAGTGCTGACAGGGGCTGCTCCTGCACAGCCCAATTCTAGGTACGACTTACGTTTGCACCACGAAAACACAGCGGGCGAGTAGCGACAGGCCTCTATGTTGCACACGAAATAAAGTTAATATTGTTATAAGAATATTACACTGGACACTGCCCATTGTCTGAAGTACACTTCACGCACACGGTGCTGCGGATCTACCTGTGCCTTGGAACCGTCGAGTTTGTCACTCGCAACTCGTGCAGTACTTGATGTCTGGCGTGATGTTCTTACTGTGTATCACCTCTTCCCACAGACCTTCAGTGAATCGGAAGTTAATGATGTGTACCCGTCTATATTTGGAGGTCAAATATAATTAGGGTACTAAAGATACGAGTGAAAGCAATAGGCCAATTGACTGCTCTCTGAAAACGGCTTAAGATATTATCCTTCTGATAGACACATAAGAAGACCTTCAGAACACAGTAACACAAACACATAATTACGTATGTAGCCTGCAGCACAGCCACCAAGCTAGCTACTCTGTAATCCGATAAACACATACATACAGGTAGAGCTCGATCGAGGTGTCAGGTTCCTCTCTTACACGTAGGTAAAACTCACCAGACTTTGCGGAATCACATCTCCAAAAAAGGCAGTGATCTTCACTTTAAATATCGCAATGGTGCACTGTTTACACATGCGATTCCCCTCACCCCCTTGTACCTACGGGCTCCGATGTTCCTGAACGACAGTCGTAAAGCGAGCCTTGGTACGTCGAACTATTATTCCCCACACAAGAAATGTTATAAACTCGGGGTTTGTTCCAATAAACCAACTGCATACCACACAAATACCAGCCCGTCAAGAAAATAAACTGAAATGAAATAAAACAAAATACTGTAGACGCCCTTACAAAGAGTCACGTAAAATTCATTTCAAAATTCTTAAAACACACAACATATAAAATGCCAGTAACGATCGTCATTCAACTTCAGAACTTCAAGGAATTGCGCTCAAAATGCCAGTAACTATCGTCATTAAGCTTCAGAACTTCAAGGAGTGGCGCTCAAAATGCCAGTAACTATCGTCATTCAGCTTCAGAACTTCAAGGAGTGGCGCTCAAAATGCCAGTAACGATCGTCATTCCGCTTCGGAACTTCAAGGAATGCGCTCAAAATGCCAGTAACCATCGTCATTCAGCTTCGGAACTTCAAGGAATGCGCTCAAAATGCCAGTAACGATCGTCATTCAGCTTCAGAGCTTCAAGGAGTGGCGCTCAATATGCCAGTAACGATCGTCATTCGGCTTCAGAACTTCAAGGAGTGGCGCTCAAAATGCCAGTAACGATCGTCATTCAGCTTCGGAACTTCAAGGAATGCGCTCAAAATGCCAGTAACGATCGTCATTCGGCTTCAGAACTTCAAGGAGTGGCGCTCAAAATGCCAGTAACGATCGTCATTCAACTTCGGAACTTCAAGGAATGCGCTCAAAATGCCAGTAACGATCGTCATTCGGCTTCAGAACTTCAAGGAGTGGCGCTCAAAATGCCAGTAACGATCGTCATTCAACTTCGGAACTTCAAGG
>Ga0123357_10010702_pt1 | contig 11687 bp, 9 predicted proteins | sample TergutEmb28metaG_FD_89873 | JGI IMG/M metagenome (GOLD analysis project Ga0123357, IMG submission 89873) | Embiratermes neotenicus P4 segment gut microbial communities from Petit-Saut dam, French Guiana - Emb289 P4 | ecosystem: Host-associated > Arthropoda: Insects > Digestive system > Gut ...
CTGGGGTCGACTCAGCCTTTAACAGAAATGAGTACCAGGAGTATTTCCTGGGGGTAAAGGCGGCCGGTGCGTAAGGCTGACAACCTACCACCATCCTGTGCCGTTGTCACGAAATCTGGGAACTTTAACTTCCTGGAACCCTCTGGGCCTGTCCAGGTCTGTAATGGGACTGTTTTTTTTTTTAACTAGGATTATACTGTCATGTTTATTCTTAAACATTCTTACATATTTTTCAATATTACATACACTGCCCTTCCAGGTCTTCATGAATAAACAATTGCTAACAGTTTGGTAATACTTCACAAATAACATCCTACACTATTATCTCTCATTTTTATTATCCACAGTACAATTTCCAGCCACCAGGTTTGAAACCTGCTGCCAACTTACCAGATGTTACTGCAGCTTCAACCATGCCCCCCTCTACAGGAATGAAGATGTTGCACACACAGGGTCAGCTGTGTGAGGATAAGCAATGCATAACCAGTGACAACACGCTGCATGATGCATGGTCCTTCTCTGGCAGCTTCACTCTGGATCCTCACAGGTCAAAGGAAGTGACAGAGCTGTAGAGTAGATCATGTCAGCAACCAATACCAGTACTATCACAGACTTGTACTCTGAAATTGGTTACAGAAACACATATTTTGTCCTCACTGTTATTTCATAACAAATACATGTATTTCTCTATACTTTTTTATTTCTCACTAGCTACGATTATACACTGTCCAATGTCAGGATGATTAACTGCATCATTAATCTGAGAGGCTGTGGCCTAATATAAGGTCCTGTTCTATAGGGTGTCCCACTCGCTACCAAACTCGGCAATTCTTTAATAATTTTACCACTAATGAGGATATTGCAACGAAATTTGAAGCGGACTACAGACACATTCCTCTTCATTTCTCACACAACGAATGTAGTGCTGTTCAAATTTCGTTGCAATACCTTCATTGGTGTTAGAATTATTAAAGAAATGCCGGGTTCGGTAGCGAGTAGGACACACTGTATCATTTACTTAAAGTTAAGAGGCAGTCTTCATGTTAAGGTCTGAAGACAGGGCCCCCGATTATGAAGCAGGAGAGCTAAGCACTTCACAATGATTTTCAGTACTGAACAGAGATTAAGAACTGACAATAATATATAAGGAACTGACAATTTTATTGACCCTTGCTGCAAAACACACTAACTGGTAAGAAAAGTCTCATGGGTGGGTGATGTTACTGCTAACATATTTCATACCCTGTGTTGAGTGTTCTCCACCCCTCAGATACATGTATTTTTTTTTTAATGACATTACACCTCTGCCCCTAGCAAGTGTGGATTTCTTGGTAGAAGAACCACCATTTTTTGTACACAAATTAGGCGCTACCGATACACATTACTGAGGATGTACTATAGTTGGCAAACCCCCAAAAACAGACAACCACAAATTTCCAAAATCCATGTTCGGCAGAAGCATGTTTGGTGAGGTACTATGCCATCATCCACAACACCAACTGCTGGCCTTCATTCCCTAAATGGGCATCAGTTCAACATTGAGGACATTTGCAACGAATTGCAAATTGACACTGTGTCTGGTAAGTCCGCTTCCTTTTCTCAACAATCTAAACATTAGACCATTTAACATTTCAAAAATCTTGTTCATGTAATACATATCTCAGTACAAAGAGACACAAATGATATATTATATACAGATGTTTAGTAAATTCTTGGCCTACATTATTGCTTTCAGGCCACAGTGACAAAGTAGTTTACAAAGACATTTTAGTCTAAGCCCAAAAGTGTTGAATTTTCTTGAACATTCATAATAGTGGCGAAGGAGAAGAAGGGGCAAATGTTATGTAATGTTACTACATTAGCAGCCATTTCACTGTAATCAGAAAGGTAAAATTGTCCCTGTGCACACCAGAAAGGCACATTGGGGAGTGGAGGTACAGCTCCACTCATTCTCAATCTTGGCACTAGAAAATAAGTGTGGTAATAAACAACTACACAACATCTCACATTTATCGCACATTGCCAATGAGAGAAGAAATAAAATGCCTTCACTGCAACTGCAATATAGTGTAACTACCATGTTCAAGCATTAAACTGTTTCATCATTTTTTTTTAACCTAAGCCCAGAAGTTTGGAATCTTACAGCTGTACTTTGCATTCAGTGTAATGCATCCTTCTCACAATGATGTCTGAATATAATACCTGCTTTTATGGATGCCATATCAATACAAAACCAAGGTATACAAACTTGGATGCCCAAGTTTTAACCCACTAAATCTGATCCTTTCTTTACAGCAGCTATTACATGCCATGTTTCCTAGAACAGAAATCAATTATAAAATTACAACTTGTCATACACAGAATTGATAGTGAATACAGGCAGCATTTCACTACTTCACCTTCTTCACAATTTGGCTTTTTCATAAAATACATTAGTGCTCTCAAGACCTGGCAATGCTAATATATTTTGACAAAAGAACAATGACATTACAGTGAGACTACCTGTTAATACTCAGCACCCACCAAGGGGATACAAGAATTCAATTGAATGTTTGAATGCCAGTGTATTAAAAGACAATCCTGGAAGAACAAAATGGAGTAACTTTAGTGATCAAGTTTCATTATCACCCCACTAATTAGTAATCTGCAGTTACAGCATACAGTATTACTTTCTTCCCTCATCACTCAAAAACTTTTGTTTCAATACTGCTGGCTGAAAACCTGGACATTTTAAAATATATTAAAAATATGCCCAGATGTATATTTTAAGCCTGGAAAAGAGGCCATAGGACGTATGGTAACCTTCCCTCAGGTGTAGGTTCAGTTATGGGTTCAAATCCTGCTTGAGCATTTAATATTTGAGCTCTGGCTACTTTACATACTGAATACCCAGGTGGGTGGTCAAGTTGCATCATTTTATATTCATATTTGCGTTTGTCCATCTTGAAAATGTCAACATATAGTCATACATGCGTTAAAATGTCATCGCAGCAATGAATTCCTACTGCATACATTTCTAGCCCTGCAGATCTATTCTGTTCTGGATGCATGTAAACAGCTCGTTAACACGCGAATTCAATCATCGCACAACAGACTGAATTGGTTCCCTCCTCCTACTACTGCTACTACTACTACTACTACTACTACTACTACTACTACTACTACTACCACTACTACTTCTACTGCTGCTGCTGCTGTTGTTTTATTGCTGCTTAATTATATTTGTGTGAAAACATTACTTCTCGATTCCGTCTACGCAAAGTTTATTGGACATAACCTCGAAGTTCCTCACCATCGCCACGTTGGTGTACGTTGATGTACGTACGAATTACACGTACTATTTTTGCATGGTCCATTTCTATACCTATTACCACATTCGTTGACCAAATGGTTCAGTACTTATCACCATCATATCGCAAGCTACAGAAAGTCTTTGCATGCCACCATGTCAATTTGCGCGCTAAAAAGTACCATAACAACGGTTCCGCATGACTAAACCTTTACGAACTGAGACGTCATGCCGATACATGCCATACTCTGATCCATGCCATTAACCACGTGCTGCTACGTCACTCCTGTTTTTACCACGGGCCTGTTTAACGAGCAGCAAGTCCTTTCACGAGAGGTGAAAATGCTAGTGAGAAAGATGGTAATGACGGGAGTATATTTAACAAAACCACAGATAAATAATAAAATGAAACAAAATGACAAGCAATTTGTCAAGTGGTACAGAAACTTTACTGTCACATTTACTTGTTTTAACGCACGGTGTGACTGAGCTAGCGAGTTATGTCAGACTAATCACGTTTAGATGACTGTGTGATGCAAAAGTATAGTGAGGACTTCGTGTTTATATTAAAATTATATCAGTATGTGGTGCAGTGATTCGGAAGACGAGAATGAACCTGTAGCCATTCGAAGACCAATCATTTACGGAGGAGAATGAATTATAGGGAGATCGAGTGGAGTTATGGCTATAACTGGATGTTTCGTGTTAACTTCAGCGAAAATGGAAGAACTCGGAATGACTGGACCATTTTGCACTGGGAAATCAACCAACATTCGTTTGTATGAGGAAAAAGTCTTCAAAAGCACTACAATCTGCTGATATCGCTGCTACTATCATTATAATTGGACGTAAAAGGAAACGTAATCGAAAACGTTGGGCGGCAAATATTCAAGAGATGGAATAAAGAACTGAACATACTTGGAGAAGTCATAATGAATAGCCGTGCTGCCTTTAGAAGTTTTACAAGGATGATAGCAAGCGATTTTGAGTTATTGCTGCAACTGATAGGACCAAGAATAAAAAAGCGAGACACTAATTTGAGAGAGGACATCCCAATAAGCATGCATTTAGCTGTGACCCTACGTTTTTTAACCACTGGTGACTCATATCGTACTCTTTTGTACGCATTTCATATATCTGTCAGCAATATCGACTATCATACCAAAAGTGTGCCGATCTATCACGTCACTGACAGGATGTGTGAAGGTAAGTAAAAAATAACGTTTCATGGATATTATATCAAAACTAACAAATGCACAGAGGTGTGTGAAAGTATATCATACGTAAACACCATGTTCCTCTTACACGTTTCGGTCACTCATGCGGTCATTTTCAGGGAGATGCATTACAAAGGACAGAAACGTCGAAATATGACAGAGGTATTTGGACCAGTACATAGGCATAAAGTGATAATATTTATGTTATACACAACGTGATGGACTACACAAGTGTTAATAAAGTGATAAACTGTAAAAACAGTACATGGTTTAAAATACATATTAAGAATTAAAATACAGTTTAAAATATCTGTGATTCCAGTTGGTAGCGGTTAATTTGTATGCAGTAAATTACTATCCTGAAACGAAAAATGTGTGTGTGTGTGTGTGTGTGTGTGTGTGTGCAGGACCTAACTGATAACAGAGTAATAGACTACTGAATTTGCCTCAACCGAGTATGCTTCCAGCAAATGAAACGCCTGTTCTTTACGTCCCAATAGCAGATCAAGCACTCCCGCTAACTAGCTGTTTTATGAAATGGACAGTTAACCAAGGGAGCCTAACAAACATGTTTAATTACAGACTGACACGAACACGTCGCATAACAGAAAATGCGTTTGGGCTGTTTGCATCGGTATTTAAAATATTTCGCAAGACACGTAACGTCAAATCTACTACAGCTGAACATATTACACTAGCTTGCGTCATTTGTTTTAAAGATTCATTGCAAAGTAAGTATGTACAGCGTGTTCGAGGACAAATAACAAAAATATTCCCCTAACCAATGTGAATAAATATTTATACAATGGCAAAAGTGAATATAAATAACAGCAGCGAAAAATCCTAAAACACACTGTGACTATCAGTGAACTTATTACAGCAGAATATGCTGCGGTCCTTTTTGTTTCTTGTACAATACATACAAGGTCGGCTAGGGTACAATTCCCAATTCGTTGGGCCAGGGGTGTGTGTGTGTGTGTGTGTGGAGTGTGAGCGGTTGCGGGTTTGTGACGCCACTTGGAGTGAGATGTCCTCCACACGTTCCAGTAGCCCGGCTGTGTTGTCGGGCACTGAAGGTGAGACGCTTGATGTGGTGGGTTGAGCGACCTCGCAAACCCTGTCGGCGAGGTGTGAGGCGGAGTCCAGACTGCCCTCAGTCTGGCCGGCGAGTATGGCTTGGGCGTGCGGCAGTAATCGACTGGCCCAAAAGGTGCTAAGGAAATCATCCGGCAAGTCTTGTGTCAAGTGTCGGAGGAAATGCGATGGTTTACGGTCACCAGTCTCCTCGTGCGAGTGGAGTTGTCTCACGCGCTGTTCGCGTGAGGTGGACAACCGGCGCACCAGTTCAGCTTTTTAAGCCGGTCATTGGGATCATGCACCGGTGATGTGATTATATCCTTTACCTCGGCCGCGTGCTGCTCCTGGGGTTGAGACACCGCGTATTTGAATTTTGTTCTCTGGTGTGTGACGGCTGCTAGCTCAAACTGCTCCTTAGCCCGCACAAACCAGAGAGCTGGTTGGTCGGGCCAGATGGGTGGCAGTCCTACAGCCACTCTGTACACTGTAGAACCAAATGTGTAGTCTGCTGGCTCCGTCATGCTAAGTCAGTAATGGGTACTGCTCGCGTTAGTCGTACGCGGTCACCAGTATTTGGGTTACTGTTGGATAGGTTGTTGTTATGGAAAAACAACTACAGTAAACACATAAGCGTGGTTATTTATTGTAATTCTTAGTCACACAAAGATTAAATGCGTCGGTACGCAAGTCTGTGTAGGTGTTGCGGCGAGAAGACGGGATTGTAAATCTACAAATGACAGGTCACACTCATGACCTGGATGGCAGTAGCCTCCAGGTGTTTTAGAACTTAGAGGGGTACAGCGTAGTGACGTATACTGCAGCGGACCAGTATAGCTGTTCCGCCTCCTTCAGTTAATCGCACGGTACGGTGACAAATATAGTTCGCCATCCGGAAGGCTTCGTCGTACCTGAGGTCGGTCGCGTTCAAGAGGTATATGTCGATCGCGATTTGCTCGTGGAAATGATCTAGTTTCAGCTTCCTGCCGCGGACACGTCGGCGTTCCAGGTGGCCAACCGCAAGGCTTTACTCCGTGTTGTCCGTTTAACCCGTACCGTCGTACTCAGCTACAAAGAGGACAAGGGTTTTGAGGACAGCCCACGAGCGATCTGGCACAGAAGGGAGTGTGGGGACGGATGTGAGGATCCTGCGACGAAACTTCACACGTGTTAATGGGGAGGTTGTCTAGAAGATCGGAGATCTCCTCAATGGGTGACTGGTAGGGTTGGGGTGGGACCACCAGTTTCTTGGGCTTGGGTTGCGAAGGCTTTGCAGGATTCGCGGGTTTCTTTGTTTTAGTCACCGGGGCCTACCGTGACTTTGGGCGATGACTTTGCAGTCTTGCCCTTCTTACTGGCGTTTGTCACTGCACTCTGTGTAGGAGTTTCAGTGACAGTGGCGGGAGTGGGTTGGGAGAGTAGCCCAAACAACGCGGCCCAAGCGGTAGTTCCAACCAGGTTCTAGGCTCTCCTGCTTGGCGGATGGCCCAGCCCGATTCGCCTTCGGCGCGGTGTGAAGGCTTGTGCGACTGTTGGGAGCCTGGACAGGCCGATTTTTGTCCAGCGCTATCGCTGGACTGCCTGCTGTATGAATGGTTGGCAGGTAGAGCTTGTAGCAGTGGTAGGGCGAACATCTACCGTTTCATTCTTGCTGACGTTGCACTTAAAGTGTCGTTTCCGAGCATGTTGGATGTACCGACGGGTTTTCCACATATTTTATTCGCTCCATTGCTTGCGAGATGGATCACGTAACAATTACACTAGTTTTCGCCATATGTGTACCTACATATTTCTTGAGTTTTTTCATATCTACAAAATGAACTTACCTAAGAAGAAAACAAGTCTTATTTCCAAATGACAAATAACTGAGCATCATATTTTACGAATGAGACAAAAATTCGTCCACAGAATAGCATGATGCCCTATGTTGCAAGAGAAGGAATCTCAGCCCCCTCTTAGAATGTTGCATTCTTTTAAACTTCCTCATTTTACTTGGCAATGTATTGTATAATTTAATTCCTATGTTCCGTACACATTTTGACACTAATTATGCACAACTTAATATGGGGATCCAAGCTCCGGTGCTGAAAATTAACTTTCAGCTCAATGGCTCGCTGTTACCATATGCTATAGGTTATTATGACTACTGCTGCTGACACAAATGCTAACTTTCCTTCTCACCTCCACTTCTTACCAAGGGAAAAAGAATGCTGTTAGGTACACTGTGTAAATCAGCGATAGCGGAGGCACAAGATTTCTACTCAGGGGCTCAACAGGATGCACTCCAGCAGTTCATGCTGATGGCGGTGAAAGAAAGGAACACAAAACTCAATAGCACACAAGGAAATATTACCGATTTATTGTACATTTCTCTTCACAAAAATTTTTTTTTCGCCACCTCTGACAAATTTTTACATATACTTGCAGAACATGGTGTATACTGTCCTGTTTTTCTGCCCATCATTCTTGACAAAGAAGTCTCTCCCATCACCTTGAATAGTTTGTGTTCCCTGAGTAACATTTTTGGCAGACTTTTTCACCTTGTGTGTGATTGGTCAGGCAATGAAACAGGTCTGTCCATCATTGCTTACTAGTATGCCTTACAGGACACTGCACCCATGGTTAATTTTCCTTTTTTAAAATCAAGTTCTCTGGGAACGAAATGTCCCCTGCAGAAAACAATGGAAAATCATGCATGATTTTGGTTAAAACATTGGTATCCCTGCCTACTCTAAAATTACAGCCCACAAATTTGTCAAAGTAAAATTTTTGGATTATACATGTGATATGTCCAAATGGCCTAGTTTTGTGCAACAAATGCCATGTTACAAGTGGACACAAACAAGTGAAACTTGAGAAGTTTTGGGTTTGTTCCAATTAGGATGAAAACACAGCAGTGATGAAGAACACTTGCACTTCCAATCTGGTGAAATTTATGATGCCCAGAATATTTCCTTGTTCATATATACTAAGGGTGGTTTGTCTTGGATATGAGCCAGATATTTGACTATAATATAAACCACTGAGCAGTCACTCCAATAGTATATGCCCATATATATACCTAATTGCACCTGTCCATCCAACCTACAATTACCTTTTTATATAAGTCTCAGATTTATCTCTAATGCTCTCTTTGAAATTATAATAAGCATCTGCCACTCCCTACACAAAATACAGACTTGCATATACTTATTAATTCAATCCAGTTTTGTTTGATGTTGCTGTCAATTGCTGAGTTTATACAACACTGAATGATTGGATGTTAAGTGAATACTGAATATGAAAGCATTTGGAAGGAAATGGTCACAGTAGAATTTGAGGTATTACACTGTTATTGAGATGTACTAAGGAAAACCACAATAGATTCTCACCAGGAACCTTTCCTCAGGTCAGGAATTAAATCCACAATGTCCCAAGTATAAAGAGAGGGTGCTACTCATTAGACCATCACTTTAGTCTGTGGGCTCTATCACAGGATAAAGGTGAGGGATTCAGGAGCCAAGATATAGAATTCCAACATATCAATTTTTAATAACTTAATAAATGCAAAACATCAAAATATCAAAGTCTCATGAAATAGACACACTACTAATAATGCTGTCCAGAGAAACTCAAGAGATGCAAACTTCCACTGCCATTGTGCATTATACAGACTACTGCCTTGTTCAACTCATCACAATAACAATGACAAGTTATAAACTAACAGTATAGTAAAATTCCTTTAATCTGGCTGCTGATAATTCAGAAATCCTGACAGTTCAGCACTTGAGGAAAATATTCCCAAGACCGGATATGTATGACTTGTGACCAGAAGTATCGCTATTGATAACTGATTCCATGACTTACTGTATGTCATCTGGGCATTATTGAGTGCATCAGGCTATCATAATAGCTTCAGAATATCCCAAGATGAATACACAGGGTACTGCTGGAAAGAGGAAACATAACTTTAATGATTCCTAAGAAATTTGAAATAATTAGGCTTAAAAGTTGTGAAAGCTGGAGCATGGTTCAGGCTGCACACAACACTGGACTGTCAACTATTTATGACATAAAGGAAGAGAAGGAGCAATTATGATTGTGACATCAAATGGAAGTGTAAAGGGCCTCACCAAGTGACATTGAAACTGACTAAATTAGTACAAGTGCTGAATAAGTGGTTTACAGCAATGTATTCTGAAGGAATACTGTGACCCCAACCACAATTATTGAAAAAGCTGTCTTTTTATGATGAAATGAAAATAACTGACAAGTGCACACTCTCTGGAGGGCTGGCTGCAAAATTTTGGTACTGTCTGATAATCCAGAATATTGATAGTCCAGCACCTGCTTGGTGTAATGGGTGCCTGATTACAGGAATTCCACTGTATATTATTTATAATGATGTCTTCTTAACAGTCAATTTTCTTCAGGGAAGGTCTATGTTACAGCATAACTGACTGTATGGCTAACAGTCCCAAGTTATTACAGTGCTAATTATTTCAAAATCCTTCTCTAAGCGAAAAACATAAACTATTAAATTTTACTGAACTCAGCATTTCAATATATTCTAATACTAACATTTTTTACCTTGTCATCTAACAAAGCAGGGCTCAAAAGTTTGCCATGTTAGTGACCATCAAGACTGTGATCACAATGATAATTCAGTCATTAACACAGATTCATAAAGTGTCACACATACAAATCCAAGTCAAATCCAAAGCTCTGTGAGATGGATTTTGTGTGTGGAGGATGTTACACTGCACAGGAAATATGAAGGAGTATTAACCACTGTTCAAGCCATCAGCAGTCAACTCCCCTGAAAATGTGCAGTACTACAAATCTGTATTCTGCACATAATTCACCACATATGAAATTACTTCTAATGGCAAACCCAAACCCTGCAGCACGATACTAAAAACAGCAATTTATAAATTCTCCTCTAATGATTCAGTTGCAATAGAGTTTCACAAGTCATTGTGCCTTGTTCATACACCAATGGTCAGTTGCCAAACTTCGAATGGAACTGAAGATCCCGTAATGTAGATAGCCACTACAGCAAACATAAAATATCACACAAGCCTGCATCAAGCTGTGAGAACTGTGTATGCAGACTGTAGTAGTCAGTAAGCTTAATGCCTGATCTCTTCTTACAAATTCAAATTTCCAATAAACATAAAAATAAGTAGCATATGTTAACCAGTAGTAACCACCACGTTCACAAAGACCATAGTCATACATTTTCAAACTGTCAACTAAAACTTGCCTGTAACAACACATGGACCCCATGGCAACTTAATATTTGATAATATAGATGTGAATCTCCTGTAAGCTTCAATTGGGTTACAGAACTGATGTTTATAAGGTACTTTTATAACAGGATTATGGATACCGTAGCATGTGGTTACAGTGTAGTTTGCAATCTGTGATCATGAATACAAATTAAACTTATGCTTGAAATGGCAGATTTTTTCAGGCCAGCAACAGTAACCTTGCACTGGTTACTATAATTAAAAATGTAAAAACAAGGCATTTATGAAAAAGTCCCTAGTGTTAATGTCTTCACCAAGCCTCTTTCTTTAAATTACAACACACACACACACACAAAAGAACAAGACACTACACTGCTTGGTGCTAGTAACCATGTACAACCACAATTTTCTGCAAGCTGCAGCCCACTCAATTATGTCAGGCACTGGTCATGATGTCCAAACCTGTTATGAACAAGTATAAAGGCTTTCTAATGCTCTGAAGTAAGGATGCCAGTCCAATACAATATTTGCTTGTGGTTTCCCCTCTATGTTCACCTCTCCAAAACACAAATTTACTTTCAATGGCATTTGGTATAATGGAAAACTTCAAACAGGAAACATTTGTGGCAAACGTACTGTCAAAATCTGATCTCCAGAGCCTCAAAAATGATCAACCAACATAAATTATTTTACCTCTTAATATGCTTACCCATCTCACTGATGGGGGGAGGGGGGGGGGGGAAAAAAAACTTGAGCAAAAACCAACACAAAAAACTTATCCCCCAGAGCAAAAAAAAACAAAAAAAAAAAAAAAGTTTTTTACCCATAAATATTTAAACCCACTTCTGGGGGGGGGGGGGGGGGGGGGGGGAATAA
>Ga0123357_10010703_pt1 | contig 11687 bp, 5 predicted proteins | sample TergutEmb28metaG_FD_89873 | JGI IMG/M metagenome (GOLD analysis project Ga0123357, IMG submission 89873) | Embiratermes neotenicus P4 segment gut microbial communities from Petit-Saut dam, French Guiana - Emb289 P4 | ecosystem: Host-associated > Arthropoda: Insects > Digestive system > Gut ...
GACGCTTGTGAGTGCGGTAATGAACCTTCGGGTTCCGTGAAATGCGGGGAATTTCCTGACTAGCTGCAAACCAGTTAGCTTCTCAAGAAGGACTCTGCACCATGGAGTAAGTAAGTAAGTCTCAGGAGCAAGATTAGTGGGTGCTGTGGAGTGCCTTCTGCAGCTTTTCTCCACAGATACGTTATTGCGCAAACAGGGTAGAGACTAGTCTACGGGCCGGGCGAACGGTGGTTCGAGGTTTAATTTTTCTCGGGGGGAAAATTTTCTGTTCTTGATGGCGTCTAGAGCGCCTCCGGCTACAAGTCAGCCATCGGTACAGTGGGTACCGGGGCCTTTTTCTCAGAGGTTAAAGCGTCCGGGACTTGAAGCTGCGCCTTGCCTTCACCTAATGAAGGTTAATATGGCATGAAGCTATGCCCTCACTATCCCAATGCTGTCGTGGCTTGGTATTTAATGGAACAGGAGAACTTTACCTGTACAGCACGTCTGCATCATGGTAGGTTCATGTACGTTTTTCTTGAGAGCGAGTGACCGATTTGCACACCCATGTAAGATAACAAGTAAAATTAATTTTTACGTGTTTATCGTTATTAAAGTAATTTTGGCTACCGTGAGTAATTAAGTAGCTTAGAGTGCGACAGTAATTCCGCAGATCGAAACCCAATAAGGGCGAGATTTTCCGCACCTGTCTAGACCGACTCTTGGGCCCAACCAACCTCATATACAGTGGGTACCGGGTCTTTCCCGAGGGTAAAGCGGCCGGGGCTTGACGTTGACCGCCAACCCCCGTAAAGCGCCGAGGTTAAAGAAAGATTAGAGCTATACATCTACTCCCCCTATGGGTCGTCGTGGCCTGTTCAAGGGTTAAACACTAATGTATCATATAGCTGATATTAGTACCGCTCTACAGGTCGCTAATACAATTGTCTCATAATTCTTGGAACTGCCAGGAAGCCTTTCAACCGTTAAGTTTAAGATATACCGCAGGGCCGTTTCCCATCATACCTGAAATCCTACAGTTCAACCCCCTCCCCCCTCCCTGTCGCCCATTTTCCATGCTGCTTGGTGCTCCACTTTCTTCTGCAAGTTCTCCACTCATCCCTATAGGTTTCGTCTTGGCACGGTTATTCAAAATTGCGTTTCGACAAGAGGAGGGTGAGGCAGAGTCCTCGCATGGTCGTTGATAAAGGAATTTATGATAATCTGTTTTATATTACGTCCTTACAACGACATGCAATTTTGGTTCTGTCTATCTGTTCTCTGAATCAGTTATTGTTTCGTCCTAAGTTATTTGTTTGTTACTTTAGTAAGTGTAGTTATCATTGTTATTACTTTAGCCGACTGTTACGTTGAACCACGTGAGCTGTGACGGATCCCTTTAGCTCGAACAGGCTACCCGAAAAGATATTAATTTGGATAGGGTTAGCAAAGGTAGGAGTGGCGTGCCAGGAAAAACAATCTGTATTATTGTGGGAAGCATACAAACCACAAATATAAATAACTTTTTAGGCTGAATGCTGAAATTTTTGGTATCAGAGCAAGTGGCACGTCTCGAAAACGTTACGCCCCAGACGATATTCGAACAATGTCAATGCTGCAAGATCAACAGCTCACAGAAGACTCTCCAAGTCAATCGTAGCAATTCCGGAAAAGTATACGTGCCGTACAAACTGTGACGTGTTCGCCTACAATTATGACTTCACTTGAAATACAGTAACAATATTTTTACAAGGTTAGATGAATGTGCAGAAAGCAAGTAGATGTTTGGTCACTAATTTTTAGGCGCTTTCGCAAAATTGCGAAAAGCGACTAGTAGCTTGGTCATGTCTGTCGGTCCGTCCGCCCGCCTGTCCGTATGGAACAACTCGCCTCCCACTGGACGGATTTTCATGTACTTTGATGTGGAAAATGTGTCGAAATTTGTCGAGAAAATTGAAATTCGATTAAAATCTGACAAGCATTACGGGTACTTTATTGATTACCTTTGTAAGTTTATGATAATATCTCGCTTAATTATTCCTAGAATGGGAAATATTTCAGGCAAAAGTTGTAGTGAAAATCCTAACACAATTTTATGTTCAATATTTCTTTTCCCGAAGGTCGTTTATGAGATAAAGTGGAAAAATATCGCAGAGCCAGACTGGCCACAGATGACAATATAATACGGCGCGTAAGGGTGCGATTTGCATGCCGGGTATCTAAGGCAATAATGCAGACAAATACTCATAATATTTAATCCTTACTCTTGTTAACAGCAGTATGAAATATTTTGTAGCTCGACAAGAGAGCAGAGGGAATCCACTGTTGCGTGTCCATGTCAACACAACACATGTTGTTGATAGCTGCATCTACGCCAACAATAATAAAAGGGAACGTGTTGTTTCGTTTCCATGGCAAGACTGATTACAATAGTCCGCCACAATGTAATGTTTTACATACATAGTCTGTGTAGTTAATCTCATGGAAGGTACTGTACCAATTCTGCTGCGCTGGGCGTACGAAATGCCAGTTTATGGAAGGATCGCGGGTATATAATCAAACTTCTCTGCAGCGGTACGGCAAAAACAAATTTTCTTAATTATTTACAAAACCCAAGGGTTAGGAAAAGAGGCATTTGGCATTCGAATGTGCTTCTTTTTTAGGCGCCTTCGCCAAACGAAGCCTCTTAATTTAGTCCGATTTTAAATAAAATTCAGATGTATTGGCAGACACTGACAAGATTCGTTCGTTTCATATTCCATGAATAGTCGTTTGTTAGGCGCGTTCCAGTAAATAAAAGCACATGTTACCTTCGTTTTGTTTGTCCTTCCGCATCTATTATAGCACGGCCCTCACTACGGATTTTCCTGAAATTTAATATTGGGGACATTTACGAAAACGTGTCAACAGAAAATCCACATTGGTTTCAAGTCGGGCAACAGTATCGGGAACACTACGTTAAGCGTTCAGTACATTTATATTGTAAACAGAAATACGAGGTACCGTGTAGCTCAACAGGAGAGCCAAGGGAATGCATTCTTGCGTTAGCATGGCAACAATCAGCGGTTCTATTGTTGACAGCTACGTGTACGTCCACAACAACAATATACAGGGAAAGCACTGTTGCATTTCCGTAGCAACAGTGATTACGTGAACGCACCACAATGTTACCTTATACTTACATTGTCTTCTTACGGCCACAGACAGGCTATGTTCTCACCCAGACAAAAGAAACGCGAGTCTTTTCTTGTTTATCACCTCCAGACACACACTGGGACCCAATAATACGCCTTGCCATTGTTCTGATGGAGTTTCCCAGAGGTTGTCACAACGTTAGGCTGACGCGAATCTTGTCTATACGAAGGAAGTTCCTGTAATGTCCCATAACCTTTAAAGTTAAAAATTCCTGCATATTCCCCACATCATGTTTTTGTGTGCTTCCTCTGACTGTCACAAGAAACAGCTAGATTGGAGTGTGTATACTTGTCTAACACAACTATATGGTGGTAGAGATATGTGTAATTTATTACATAAAGAACTACATGTTTCGGCCCTTTTCATTGGCCATCTTCAGGTTGATAAATGAAAAACTTAGTAAGCAGCTGCACTTGACTTGTGTTGGTTGTATACAGCGGGGAGGTAAGAGATGGAGTGGGTACGAGATCTCGCATGTGTTGTATAGGATGGGTGGTGTAGGTACATGAGTTCTGCTATTTTCTATTCTAGGTTAATATAGTTGGATCTGTGGTATCATCTTATGTTAGTAGAGGTTATATGTACATGTACACTTGGCTTATAATATATATATATATATATATACAGTGTACAACTTATATAAATGTAGTGTCTGTAGTTATAGTAGGTTTCTTGATCTAAGACTATACACAAATATAGTTCTTATAATTGTAGTGTATCACTGGTTTAATCACTTTGTTATTATATTTACTATTATAATACCTCAAGTTTGGTTTCCGTAATTTGTCAGTTCAGTGTCTGAAGTGAAACTATCATAGGAAGGAATAAAAGTGAGTTGGGTAAAGAACGTGAATTTGTAAATAGTTGTATACAACCCACACAAGTCAAGTGCTGCTGCTTACTAAGTTTTTCATTTATCAACCTGAAGATGGCCAATGAAAAGGGCCGAAACATGTAGTTCTTTATGTAATAAATTATACATATCTCTACCACCATATAGTTATGTTAGACAAGTATACACACTCCCATCTAGTTTATTATAAACACAACGGGAATGACGAACCCGATGACAAGAAACAGCGATTGTTTTTCCAAACAACATAGGGCTGAGTGTGTTTTTGCCAGATAGTAACTGAATCGTGCTACTATATTTGGATGTTGTTACATAGACGCTTTCTTTATGGAGTTTCCGAACCCGGCAGTTTTATCACGTACGTAGAAAGCTGCCTCTTTCGGGACATCCCGTGACAACTGCGGTGCACAGGACAGCGATCAAACAAACGCACTTTGCTTGAAAACCCTCCTCCACCTTTGACCTTAATGATGTGGTGTTTCTCGCACGTTAATTTGGTTACTGATAGTTGCAGTTCGCCAATGTTTATATTTGGCAGCCAAATCTGTGTCATCAGTATGTTTTAATTATGACCAGAGTGCAGCTGCAGCTGGACTGTGGCCACCAAATGTGCACGGCGGCTGACACAGGTCGGACTGAAGTAGAATTATACGCCAGTGTTTCATGAAATCGTACAGCGCTGTGTGTACAAATATTAGAACTTAACTGAGACTGTCATTGCGGCTTTCTTTTGGGATATTCCACCTTGTTATTTTTTTGCAGCGACCAGCGTTTCGAAGGAATTTCTTGCCTCCATTTTCAAGGTATGAGATTAATCTTCATTATTGAGGATGGAAGTGGAAACTTCTCATAAACGTTGGAATGTTAATGTGCCAAATTACAGGTGTTCTGTCCTGGAAGGGAATAACATATTGCAGCCGTAAAATTTGGCAACCGTGTTAGGTGGTAGGGTAGGCTTTGTAGATTGTATAGTATTGGTATTTTTCGGTTCATCGCGAGCTTGTACGGGGACCTGAGCAGGCAGGTAGTGGCATGGAGAGTCGGCAGGTCAGGGATTGTCGTGTAGAACGGTGGGCTAGTTGTCTGGGACTAGTGAAGGTATAGAGCACAGATCATTAGTGTAGGTACAGAGAGAACGGCGGGTTTGTGAGGAGTAGCAGAATCGATATATCTTTGTTCAAAGGCCGCGGATCATGACCATTTGTGAATTAAATAAACGATATTCTGTACATTTCCGTGGCAAGTAAAGCGATGTGCGTGTGTTTTGACACAACGAAGCCTGAAACGGGTTCTTCCTGTCAGTGTGTGTGTGTGTGTGTGTGTGTGTGTGTGTGTGTGTGTGCGTGCGCGTATGCGTGCGTTCGCTACAACCCTTCACGGCGGATCATCGCGTATACTCCCGGTGATAAGGTAACATATACCTAATTGCATGGAGAACTTCGAATGTGGTGCCGTGAAGTTTGGTAGATGTATCCCGTGTAGTCGTGGGCTGGGATAGCTCAGTCGGTATAGCGACTCGCTACGGACTGGACGGTCCGGGGATCGAATCCCGGTGGAGGCAAGACCGGCCCTGGGGCCCACCCAGCCTCCTATACAATGGGTACCGGGGTTTTCCAGGGGGTAAAGCGGCCGGGGCGGGGCGTTGACCACCCACCCCCATTAGCGCCGAGGTTGAAGGAGGAGTAGAGCTATACATCTGCTCCCCCTCTGGGCCTTCGTGGCCTGTTCTAGGATGAACTTTACCTTTACCCATCTCGTGTAGTCTGCGAAGTGTTGGTGTTTGATACGGATGTCCCACTAATGCTGAGAACATTAGGAATTCGTCAGGTGTGTGCGACGTCCGGTGATAACTGTGGGAATTGGGTAGTTATGCTCTTCTAACGTAAGCGTTAGAAGGGCATAAGGACAGTAGGTAGTTAGTAGGTGTATCCGTCAGGACAAGAACCATTGGTGGGCTCCTGTACTCGCGGTAATGAGTAAGTTCCATATAAAGCCTGGGTTTGACTACTGCAGCAACTGCTGACTTCCCGAGAGGGACTCTTTCATGTAAGGTTATAATGAGAATCGAAGTACTTAAATACAGAGGATGGAAGAAACACTGAGATTTTAGTACAGCAGGTGGTAACGAATTGTACCCACTGCGTTTAAAATGGCTGAAATGAATCTGAGCTCACTGGAACTGTGCTTACAGAACACTTGTTTGTGGACACGCCGAAAAGACGTTTGCTCAAAGTGAGACGAATCTAGACTATTTCCATAGCAGTGACACAGTTTCGCGTGACCACTTAATTGAGCGCGCTGGGGTTCATTACGGTCATCATTGGCCTGAGACTCATAGTTATGTTATCCATTGCTGTGAAATGGTTCAACGACCTTTGTTTTAAGTGTTGCTTGGAATACGTCACGACATCGGAGAGAGATTCATATTTTGAATTCACGTTAATGTAAACATGTTTTACATAAAGTTACGTGATCGCAGTGATGCATCATTTGTTGCCTCAAGCTCAAGGTTGAGTCCTGCAAGCCCGTTCCAACGTTAAGAAATTTTAAAACGGGGGTTTGTCTTCTACTTCAAGGTCTTCCAACGTCTCTTTGTCCTTTAGGATTACAGGAATCCCCACTAAGTTTTGTTCTAGGTGGTTCCGAGACGGGCGACGTTGGTAGAGACGACGTAATTCGAGACAGATTTTGCTATACACGCAGTGTTAATCTGTGGAGGGTGGTTCTAGAGAATTATTCTGACCAACAAGAAAAATATGCGCTTATGAGAAAATTACAAAACACATGAAATATGACAAGCAAATGAAAATTTAAGGAGGAGACACTTCCTGTTAAAGTTTGGGCGGGGCATCTGACATAGAGAAATCAAGCACTAAAGTCTGGGGAGACAACTACATCTTATTTCTTCATAAGCTCCACATACCAAGCAAGGAAGGATACTTACAATTCCGTGTATGGTTTTTGCTGTTCGCTGCTCATTCGAATCAATGTCAGCAAACAGTGTGATGATGTCAGCCTCAATGAGTCTATTCTCCTCAATAAAAATCAAAACAATTTTGGTTTTCTCCTTAGGGTTGGACTCAGGTTTCTCAGCTTCTTCACGGTCGCTTTGCTTGTGAATTTCAACAAGATTATCTAGCTTGGATTCCCGATCGTGGGAGTTCAGCAGTTCGAAGACATCTTCAGCGTCGTATGTAGTTTTCGGGGACGATAGTGAGTAATGCTTTCTGGGATGTGGTACCGCGTAGTCGTGTGGAAACTTACAAAATTTCGGAAGAAACTGAGACCTCTTTCTTGCAGATAGAATTTCGCACGCCGAAAACTGAAACATGTTTTTGAAGGTCTAAGAATTGGGCGTAAAATTTGACACAACCTCTGCAACACAAAGGATACGTGATGTGTCGGAAAATCTGAACTGAAGACCAGCTTTGGAATCCTAGGTACAGATAGGAGAATGGTGTCAAAATGGGGTTTAAAGTTTGATTGTAAATGTATGGGCTGGATTTGATTCAGTCACATAGGGTCCAGTGCCAGACTCACGTTAACACTAAAAGTTTTGGGGTATTACAAAAAGATGTTAAGTTCTTTATCAGATGAACGACTATCAGCATCTCAGGGGCTCCACTTCGTATAGTCTGTGTTTTAAACTTTGATCATATTGGTTTACGAGTTAAAAGTCGGTTACGATAATTTTAATATACGCAACCATTCCACGGCTGATGATCCGTCATATTTTATATACATTAAGACTTTTTATACACTTGTAATAAGTTTTTAATGCGAAATAGGAGATCTTATGCATTATATAATTTTTCCTGTATCATATTTTATAGAAGGCCTGATAATGGCTTGCAATCAAAGCCGAAACATGAAGCGTGAATAAAAGTGGTGAAAACTAGTGTTGTGTGTGACTGATTTAATACATACGCCATCTGCTACAGTATTTGTATATGTATATATATATATATATGTTTGTGTGTATGCGCGCGTGTATATATATATATATATATATATATATATTAAAATTTCTGTTACTTACGTATTTACTCCATGGAGCAGAATCGTTCTTGAGAAGCTAACCGATTTTCAGCTAGTCAAGAAATTCCCCACATTATATTGAACCCGAATGTTCAATCCCGCACTTACAAATGCCTGCCGCCTGTCCCTATCCTGGGCAAAATTCCTGTTAGGGTACAGAATTAACTTATATGGTCATAAGTTGCCCAGATTTTATCTCTGCAGAATTGAACATTGTTGAAGTTTGTAATAGGAAAGTAGGTCATCAGGCTGGCCACCATTTACTGTCGGGTGCTTGCCCAAATGCCCTGTTTAGAAATGATTTCCCTGAGGTAAAGACGGTAAAGTAACATGGCCTCTTACACTTATCTAGTACGGAATTAGTGTTCGAGTGCCGCAAAATACGTTGAGGTTTATGGTTCATTTGTACAGTTAACTTGCTATTTTAATTTCTGTAGACCGTTCACCATTTATTTTAAGAACGAACTTTCATATCATTTTCGGTCTTAATGTATGTGATATCAGGATACATTTTATTTATGATCATTGCGAGATTGCACATGTAAATTGTTTCAAAACCATATTCACTGAGAAAAATAACTGACCTCAAGAACCTGAAAATTTCTGGAAATCTACCTTTGTGTTGAGATACTACCCTTTGTAGAGTATCTGCGTGCGCCAGAGTAAGTTTCTGAAGTCAGACACAGTCTTTCCAGGTTAACAGTATTTTTAGTACTGCCATTTTCTGATCCTGCTGTTACCTGAGCCTTTCCTGACTCAGTCATACATAACGACAGAATAGGAGGATATGTTTGTGTAGAATCATATTCCGACTTCCTAGTTACTGGAGGAGACAAGCTTTTCTTACATTATTATATTGTATGTGCAAACATTAGATAAAAACGTCAGTAAGGGCATCATTTTCCGAGACCCATGTCAGAAGAACCTGAAACAGCTGCCGAGCAGCCCCTGTTGTTTTTGGACTTGTAATGTTCCTACGATTCACTATTCCTTCCCAGCAGCAAACTTTGGTACTGTACCATGTATCAGTCTACACGGCATCATATCCCAGAGGCGGAAGTCGTGAGCAACATTTTGCTTGATGATCATTTGGGTGGATAATAGGCGGGAACAGTTATTGTTTCTCAGTGTGCCACTGGCGTTTCGTCCACTGTGTTGCGTGAAAGAGACTGATTGTCGAAGTTCCTTGCCCGCTGTTACTGTTGGCTCGAAACAGGCAATTCCTGCTGCCTTGGGCGCGGCGGACCTTGGCCATGTAGATGGACGTAGTAAATTCCTCCGGATCGTCGGTAGTATAGCACACTGCCGCACGGTGCAAAAACCTCCAGGCAGGATCAATAATTAAGGAACAGTGTAGAAAAGCGCAGTCACCCCGGAGTCTTGCATGACTACTGTCTTTTCCTCGCATCATTAATTGTCTGTCAGTAATTGATTTTTATTTTAATGTTCTGCAGGATGTGTTCCGAAGGAAAGAGATCACTTGCTAAACCTAGGAATAGTTGGGAGGATTTTAAATAAATAGGCTGGGAGAGTGTGAATGGATTTACTTAGGCCAGGACATGGGCCAGGGTGGGATATCGTGAACGCAGTGATGTAGCCTACCAGTGTGTTTGAGGAAACACGATTGTTTTGACTGATAAGTGATTTGGTGTGTGAAGAATAATTTTGTTTCATGGAGCTAATTGATTAGTTAGTTCGTAACTGTTTAGAGCATTGTGATAACCATGTGTACCAGCTGGTCTGTCATTTAAAAACTTTGCATTATACTCACCCAGTGTATGTGTGTTTGGTATGAGTCTCACAGGTAAGGACTGTTTCCTTAAACAGCGTTAACCAGTTAGTCTTTAAAATGTTTTCTGTTACATACGAACTAAATTTTTGGCATTCTTTTCATTGTAAAGTGAAGGAGAGGAATGTGGGAGGTGAATGCGCCTTCGTTGATTGCCTGGGTGTATGCGTGCCTTCCAGTTCAACTTTTAAACCATATTTCCGATTTTTACGAAACTTGATACGCACATTTTCATTATGCCAACGCTGTTGTTTTTTTTATGTATTTGTCAATAATATTAATAATAACAATAACAACAATGACAGTATCTGCGCATACGTGCGAACCCGCGAGGTGGAGGTGCCACGAGCGCCACTCATTTTGATTTCCTTATATGTATTGCAACGGAGCCTGCAAAACAATAAAAAAGAATGTTTGTTAAGGTAATATTTGTATAGTGTATAGCTTTATGGCTGCCGCGCGCAATTTTTCTTTAGCTTTCTCTTTTATGTACCAATCAGTGACGTTAGCTGGTACAGTTTTTTACGGAGATGGTTCGTATACATCCCTGGACAACATATGTACGAAATAGTGATTGTAAGGGAAAAGTTGTGAAAATTGCGAATCTCTGAGACTTTATTAGACAGAATTAACCTTCACAGAATTTATATTTAAGTAGAAAGTTATTCACGAAAATAAAGTAATACGACCGTAATATTACAAATAAATACGTAGAACTAGAAAGCAGTGCGTTAGGAAAGTGGGCTTTGAGTTATGTTCGGAAGTGGTTGTTAAGTGTTGTGTAGATTAACGTAAGGTTTCGTAAGGCTAAAATGAGGTTAACAAATCAGTGTTAAAAGTCAGTCATGTTGGTAGCTGGCGTTATAGCCTGCTGCTGAGTGGTAACTCGCTGTCCTTTCAAGAGCAGCGACACAGGTTCTTCCTTAACAGCTGCTTTGATATTGGCACTTGTTTGCTTAATGTCTGCCGAAGTAAGAAGTTGTGTTACCCGCGGCTTAATATTGCCACTCTGGCCCGTGATAAGTCTCATACATGGCTTTCAACTACGAATGGCTGGGGGATCGCTGGGGCGTGATTTTGAGTTGGATCGGTGATGCCGTGCAGCCAGGTATATAGGTAACAGCACTTCGGAGGAATCTGGTGCCTCAGTTTGTAGGCTACATTTAGGGTAGGTTTTTTTTTTTTTAATATTTTATGTGGAAGCAGCCGGTTCCTAAAGTCCCGCAGGAAATCATATCCTAAAATACTTGGTTATAATTTTTAATGACACTGTTACTAGCTTAGACTAGTTTATGGCATTGAGTGGTAGTATGATTAGTGAATAAAGAATTCGAAAGATTGTGGAAGAACGTATTTTGAGGTGCCGCACAGTTATGTGACTCGAGGGACTTTGGAAGACCACGGAATTCATCGGACAGGATAGCTAGTCTCCGTACCGGGAGTTGGAAGTCCGCATATGGGCAGGAGAACTGTCCACTTGACAGGGGTGTTTGTTCTTCGCTTTATTAATGCAGATGTAAGGAATACAGTATTTTTGTGTCGCTGCGGCCGTCAGTAGCTGCTGTACCGACGGCTTTTTAATACGAGGGCCGGCTGATAAGTAATGCACACAGTGGAATATCTAGAAAAAGAGACCATGTATTTAAACAAACGAAAGTAGGAAGTAAAGTACAATATTTTAGCTACAAATTGACGTACTTATTTTTCGACATAGTTGCCTTGTCGTTCAATACATTTTTCCCAACGTAAAACAAGTTTACGCATGCCGTCAATGAAGAATTCAGGAGTTCTTTGTTTGATCCACGACGTCACAGCTTGCTTCACTTCATCATC
>Ga0123357_10010706_pt1 | contig 11686 bp, 5 predicted proteins | sample TergutEmb28metaG_FD_89873 | JGI IMG/M metagenome (GOLD analysis project Ga0123357, IMG submission 89873) | Embiratermes neotenicus P4 segment gut microbial communities from Petit-Saut dam, French Guiana - Emb289 P4 | ecosystem: Host-associated > Arthropoda: Insects > Digestive system > Gut ...
GTCACATGGTGACTGAAACATGTAGGAGTGAATAATTTTAATTTTAATTGAGGTTATGTGTTTTTAAGATATTCTATGTGAAGTATTTTAGAAAAGACATAATAAAAGTGCAAGTAGTTGGCTCTCTTTATAAAAATATAAAAATGTGAAAATTATGTATCGTGTATGCCTGAGTGTGTTGGAAATTATTCCATCCCCACAGCAAATGGTAATGTGGAGAGTGTGGATATGCTGGCAGGCGCAGGAATATTGAACGTCCTAAATATTTCCATACAACAGACCCCTGTTAATTCTCCTCATTCTGTTGATAATTCCCAGTTTTGGTGTCGAGTTTCATCAGCTGTACATAAATGATTCCTGTCCAAACAGTCCATTTGCAAGCCTAACCTATACTGGCCGATGTTACTGGTATCATGTACTGTCACATCCTGAAAAAGACCAGCTTCAAAATTGCCTTGACAATGCACTTGCCAAGTTGAAGAACTGGCTTCAAGCAAATAAACATATATAACTTAAGCAGATGTGTCATCAGCAATAAAATATATTTATATTAATTTAAATATGGGTTGTGGTAATGAAACAATCAAATTCATTATTACAGCGAAATTTCTTGGTGTGCAAATTGATAATAACTTAACCTGATAATATCAAGTGTATGTATCCATAGATGTAGTTCAGCATGCTTTGCTGTGGTGGCAGTTACAGGGCTGATGACAACAGATACCTTATATTTTCATTTCACTTTGTCTTTTTGATTAGCTTTTGGGGCAGTGGGGCAATTTCTCAGGCAGCAAGAACATCTTTACATCTAAAAGAGAATAATTACAGTATTGGCACATTTAAAGAAGAGTCTTCTGTAGGGAATTATATATCTGGTTCATTACCCTTAACTTTGGCAGTGATTACATATTCTCATTGTAGACAGCAAACAAATTCAGAAATATGCAGGGTGAATGAGACATGGATGTCTTCCTGGTGTTGGAAGCTAACAATTATGTTGCCAGAAGGATATGTGTTGTACAAGGACAAGATGGTTTTTCATTTAAGATTTAGATCATCAGCCATGATTAAAAAAGTAATTAAAAGTGAGCACTGGAAGATTCTGTCTCAATTCATTCCTTGTATATTGTTTTTATAAACTGCCTAGAGTCATTTAGGAAGCATTAAGTTAATGAAATTTTGATTAACTTAAATGAGAAATTAATTAGCACATGTGATGTCAGAAATATGAGCTACATGACAAAGCAGAGTATTGGATTTGTGTGCCACCCACTGTTTAAGTCTCGTAGCTAACACAGAACAGAAATTTAAGACAAAGTTTAAGCAAGCCGTTGTGTAGAAATGTGGAGTGTCAATGCAATTTGTCAAGGTATTTCTAAGTCCTTCTGGCTGCGGTGTAGCAGTATACAAGTTATATGCTGTGAGTACTTGTATGGGGTTCATGTATGACCTGTTGTAATGTGTGTCCCCAAGTCAGAATTGTTCCTACAAGACCAAGGAAAGCAAAATTCTTTGTGTTGTTTGATATGGCATAGTCACTGTTTTAAAAACAGTCAGTCAGAGATATGAGGCATGCTGTAGCAGTGATTGATAAAATATGTAATTGTTGTATGTACCTGCAGCTATATGTGTACATTTGTTTATTTGCAGACTGCAAGGGCCAGTCCATTGAGACCCACTGGATGTCACTGAAGCTGAGACACATCATGCTGCAGATGTTGAAGTTGTGGAGATGCATCAGTGCAAATGAGAACACAAAGGGGTGCTGAAAGAATGCCAGTAGTTAGTGAGCTACTGACATATTTGACAAGGTAACAAGATGGGTGTTATGTCTTCCTGACAGTACTATGGCCAGATCTGAGGGGCATGTGCCTTTTATACCTTGACAACTACCATCAAACAATAGGATGATAAGGATCAAACAGGGGAAGTCATAATGTCTGAATGTTCTTATGCAAGAAGACAATGAAATGGACACTTTTCAAATTAATACTTTGATTAAATTTTTCAGTTTTTGACATTGTCTGTATGTTTTGAACCTCATGGATCATTCTCAGGATGGTTCGAAACATGTAGAAGGCGTCAAAAATTGAATTAAAGTATTAATTTGAAAAGTGTGCACTTCATTGGTTCATGTTGCATAATTATATCGCAATGCACAGTGCAAAAACAAAAGTCAGCATATTCTGTTGACTGTACAGCTCACGGGAACTGTGTTATGTGTATAAACATTGAATTGCTCAAAATTCTCAAATAAATGTGTTGTTAATGATCCAGTAGCATGGAATAGAGAAAAATGCATTTAAAGCATGCTTTGTTCAGGTGCTGAAGGATTAGAGCATGCAGATCTTAATGTGACAATGTTGTGACCATTTTGGTTCAGTGAAGTATGCTGAGCTTGTAGACCCTATGGTAGAAAATGGAAATAGCAAATAGTCCTGTACTGATTGCTGCTGTTTTGTGCCAAAAATTCATTTTTTTAAATTGTGACACAACTTGCAGAAGTTACTACAGTAAAAATCACAGTATGACACTTTTGTGGGACAGATTCTGTTTGTTAAAATGAAGATTCATTGCAGTAGAAGGCAGTAAAAGCTTATTAATGAATTAAAGATGTTGTTTTCACAAACATCTACACTTCTGTGAAATAAGTGACAAGCTGTATGTTCACTGTGATGTTAAGCATAAGAACCATTTGTCATATCCTGCTATAACAATATGAGCCACATCTGTAAGACATAAACTTATGTGTGATGTTTTTATGGTTCATTAGGGTCCACAGGGCATGACACTTCAATTGTGATGCAAGACTTCTGACATGCTTTGCTACACATATAACAAGCCACTAGTTTACTTTTGAATTTAGCCATACACCTCAGGTACATGACAACATGGAATTACAATAGGACAGACACCATGCCCATTAATTACACATTCATAATGATAAGGTCAGCAGTAGCAGAATTCCCTCCAGAATACTGAGACAGGAATGTGATAGTGAAGATACAGTGTGTGAAACAGATGTGGCTGAGTGGCAAGTGCAGAGCTTCTCTGGTTGTATCTGTCAATAACAAGACACAACTTGCATAACTAATCCAGTCATCACTGCAACAGCCTCTGCAACACAGCACAGTAGTGGCTGTATTGCTGTTTGTCCTGCTTCTTTTAAACCTGTACTGTCACTGATCCTCATTCCACAAAAGTCGGCTTATTATCCCACATTTCTCCTGGACACTTAACAGTCTCATAATGTCTGTCTTGAACAGCAGTTATGACAGTTTCATTGGCATTATGGGTTTTAGAACTGTCATATTTTAGTGCTTTAAATAAACCTTAAGAGCAGGAAAAATGGGGTCACCAGTTTCTGTTGAGAGGAATTTAATTCAAGGCACTGAAATTATGTGAAGGTTTCCTGCTGTCATCACTAGGTGCCATCAGATCAGACTGTTTTAGGCAGCTTTGACAGGCTGTTCCTTAGTCAGCAGTTATGCATACTTGATATTAAAGAAAATAGTCCAAATATTGGATATGCGATATTTGGCATACGTTGCCGACTTGCAGACAAAACAGCTGTGTGGCAGTTTCTGTTACATAACCTCTCAAACAGTACACAGCCTGTATTTGTAACACATGCTACACGTAGTACAACATGTCCGGACTGGTCTATACAATGGAAAGCATTCTTACATCACTTTTCCCACAGTAGGTAGATGGCTCTGACTGTTAGTCATGGACCTCTCACCACAGAACCACAGATGCTCGGGTTCACTTGTGGGCCAGTCCGTATGGGATTTTTGGTTGAGAGTGGCACTGGGCCAGGTTTTTCTGTGAGTGTATTGATTTTCCCTGTCAATATTTTCCTAACAATGCTCCACACCCATTCATTCATCTGACCTTGACACTGTATGATTTTAGCAACACTCAGTGTCATGAAATGAAGCGCCCTAGTAAGATGTACAAAATGAGACTTAAAAGTCTGAGAACTTGAAACTTCATAAAAACCTTAATCACATCCAAAATTTACTATGCTGCAACTAGAAATTTATCCTATGTATGTATAACTGGCTGTTAGGGAGGGGTTAAAATATTTTGTGGCAGAATACAGCACTTAAAACAGCTGAGCTTGTTCAGTATCTGATGTAGGGTAATACTCCACATTCATTTAACTTAATTCGATAATGAATAATTCTATTTCCTTAGATGTCAGCATTATTTATACCCAGATCCTCCTGTTAATGTGACATCTGAATACACAACAGCTATAAATTCTCAGTGCTGGACAGGTTCAGAGGGAGGACATCGCCACGTGGTTTGTGAAGTGAGAAACTTACTGCAAAGCTTTTGAGGAATTTGATGCCCAGTTCAACGACCCTGGTGCTCACGTATATTAAACCTCCTCATGTGATATGCAATGGGGACTTCAGTTTGTTGAGAATAAAGTAATGAGATGTGACTCCATGAGGTTTGGTAGATAGACGCAAACCATGTGGAGGAATCTGCTGCCCCCCTCTTCAGGGTATGAGAGTTCTTTCCTTCTAAACCTGAAGATGGAAATGCCAGGTTCCACCAAGGTGTTGGTACCTATGTGTCAGACACCACTGCATCACATACCATGAACCCATAATCTTAATACTTTCTACACTAAGAACACAGATTTCACATGCATTTTTGTAGCTTTTAGAGTAGCCCAATGTGACTCTTCTAGCTGAAATAGGTCCATAGTTAAACTGTGTAATACAAGAAAGTTGACTTTTCTTTAAATTCTTGCTACAAAAGAATTATGAGGCATAGAGGCCTAAAGTTTGGCATTTTCATTCCTATAGGGTCTGCAAGCTTGGCAAATTTCAGTGAAATATGAATGTATGTTGGAAGTTGCACTTTTGTGTGTTAATTTGGTGTGGATTTACAAAATTTTCAAACACCAGTTACACACACATTGTGTGTATTGTTTGCATTGTGTCCTAAAGTGCAGTCAGCAAGAGACCTTACTGGTTGCAATGTTTGTTGTAAGTAAAGTGTAATAAATATAAACAGTTAAAATTAATGTCCTGATGATAAACATCAGTGTGCTTTACTTTGCTTGCTATAGACACAACATGCATACTGACAAGTCAAATCCTCTCCCATCCACATTTTCAAACTGACTCTTACCAGATGTACAGGGCAGACAGTGCAGAAGCAACTTGCACATAAGTCGGTTAAGAAAATATAAATTGTCGATTTTTTGGTATATTTGAACTGCTGTAAATTATGTCAAGGACTTTAAGGAGCAAAGATATGCAATACTTGGGGTATTATCATAAGGATGTGGTAAATTGAAATGTTAGTGGCAGAAGAACAGAAAGGGTTAATACTTTGAAATAAAAGGACTTGACATTTTGTCTTCATTGAGAGAACATCTTCATTGTGCCCAAGTATGGCACCTCCCTTTACATAAGAGAGCCCTAAGCAGAACATAATCTCATGCAAGAGTGGTGCAAGTCTATTTGGTCATGAGCAGTCAGGTTTATGTATGGGCCTGAAGACTGTCATGAACTGCAGTTAACCTACTTGTATGACATACGTTTAACACAAGCCGTTGGGATGTTCCTTTATCCACTTTCTGATATATGAATGAAATGACAGTTATGACATAATGTTGCATAGTACAGGTGTGAGCTGAAGATACAAAAAGTTCAAGATATAGTCTACAAGACAAACGGATTCAATAGAAGAAATCTCCATGTACCACCTAGGACTGTTGGCATAACAGCAGACTGTGTACAGTACATTATACAAACAGGACTCTGTAGGGTGTTCTGATTTCTAGTCTTTGTACACTGAGCGGTCTGAGTGAAAAAGTGAGCTATAGTGACTATGCTACAGGCTGCAAGATACAGGTTTCGGACCGTTGTAGAGATGTGCGATTTTTCTCTTCTCTGAAATGTCCAGACAGGCTGTGGGACCACCCAGACTCTTATTCAAAGGGTATGGTGATTCTTCCCTGAGCGTAAAGTGGCTGGGGCATGGAGTTGACCACTCTTCTCCATGTAGCAGCCAAGGTTAAGAATGAGTGGAGCTGTACCTCAGCTCCCCCATTATGCCTTCATGGCATGGATAAGGCAGCTTCCCTTAATACAGGATTCCACAGTGGAAAGCTGTAATAAACCATGTTTGTAGCAATGATGCAAGAGTGTCTTAAGGTCACTCATTCTGGTGTAACCACAGGCAAGATTGCAAGTGTGGTCTGCATCTGCAGTAGTGGTCAATAAGTGAAACTGCATACCAGGCGTGTTTTGTCATTAGTCAAACGATCTTGAGTAATCTAGTACAGAGTGTGGGAGTCTGCAGATGTTACCTTGCTTACATTACATCATGTGGTTTCATTGTGTAAAGCATCCCACTTCTGGTAGCTGCTGCATTTGTGGGTAGAGGCATTCTGCTGCACTCACTGATGTTTTTAACACCATGAGGTGCAATGACAGCAGCTGCAGGTATTTCAGGGTTTCCTCACGCCCTTTTCTCTGCTTTAGGCCAGCTGTTCATAGCCTGGGGTCCAGATTTCAAGGGGTCTGTGAAATTGGATGGTAAAAAAATTACAGCTTTATTTGCACTACCCTCTAACTGAAATTTAGCTTTTTGTTCCATAATGAATGTAGGCAACTGAGTAATATTATGGCCTCCAGAATCCAAAAATAATTAACTTCAATGAAAATCATTATCAAAAATTATTATAGCCTAAGAAAGGGAAAGCAGAATAAATTCACTCTTGTAGTGAATTGTCTTTTTAAAAAAAGTGAAATTTAATTCCAACTTGCTGCCTGCCTATCTTTTAATGTATTTATTGTCTTGTTGATTTGAAAGCACTGTATTATCATATTATGTATTTATTTTTTAATATTTTGAAAACTGTATATGAGCATAATTGGTTTCCTATGTAGTACAATCTATAATACAGATTGCAATGCTAGATATAGTCTGTGTAATTTATTTTACGTATTTAAATACATTTTTGTGAGAAGGGGTCAGTAGGTTTAACCAGACTCTCAAAGGGGTCCATGGCACAAAAGAAGGTTAAGAACCCCTGCCTTAGGCTGTATAGCAGTTGCACAAGCACGTTCATAAAAGAGAATTTATTCCTTACATTTAAATACAAGTAGGTCCACACATGTTTTGTCACTGAGAAGTCCAAAATTTCTATCCTCAAAAAATGAAAAAATGACAAACAAAATTTGGGTAATATCTAAAGCCATTTTGGGCCAAAGGGCCAAATTTTGGTGGTGAAGTGATTGTATCTGTCCAGTGTCTCTTAAACTGCTGGCTATGAAGGCTGTGGTTCCCAGAATTGTCAAAAACTCCATATATGACTGTGGGTAAATAGCACATAATTTCAGAGCTCTGAGTCTATTTCAAGTCTGTTGGGAAGTCCTGGGTTTTATCTGAAAACTGAACTGCTCCATCCTGCCAAGTGACCATATTCACATTGATCATTTTTTGAAAATACAGTTGGTTTCTCACACGGAATTCTGTGCATTTTTTAACTTCTCCCTGTGAGGTTTCTGTAGGTCATTGACTCGGAACTTAATTGAAATATAAATTGTGCGTTGACAATGGATGCATTTGGCAATGAAGAAGCGTAATTTAAAGAGGTAAAGAAAATATACAGGGACATAAGTGGATAATAAAAGTATCTCAGCACTGTGTGCAGAGACAAGTAAAACCGTGCAACAGTGTTATGACTTTGCAGGCAGATGTAAAGGTACCATAATAAGAATAAAGCAAGTGTTAAACAGTACTGGTAGTATGGTTGGAGTAGCATGGGTTAGTCTTCTGGGGTGTGATGGTATCAGGGTTGGCCATGCAGATGGAGGTGATCCCCCCCCCCCAGACATCCATGCCTGTCAAACTGCACACTGTCACATCCTAAACATATGATCTTAATACTCTCGCCAGCAAGAATCTCATACAGAATATATTCTGGTCTGCAGGATTGTGATGCTGTGTTGTTGGGCGAGTAGTTCTCAGCATTTTGAAGGATTATAATGTCTTTGTCTTCAGGGTCAGGCAGGCCAAAAACAGTAGTTGCTCTCTGCTATTACATCCTTGCAGGGACATATCTCACCCCTGTGCACAGTGTTTTGAATGAAGCATCATTTTCTGTGGGTATAAGTGCGAAAGTTGATATTTATCTTTTGCTCACCAAACTGATCTGACACCATAGACATATTCAGTTGTGGCACCGTGTAGTCTGGCAGATACGCACCAACATTTCAGATTACCTGCTGTCTCATCATCTGGGTGATGGAGGCGGCAGGTCGATCGGTAGTTTCTTGCGGACGTTTCGGGACAACAGTTTGTGGTTGTGAAATTCTCACAGCGGTGCTGGTGAAGATTCAAGTCATCTGGGACTTTTCGCCCTGTCGAATGATCAATTTACCTTCATCTTCAGGGTCAACAGCCCAAGATGAAAGCACTACGTTCCACCGAAACGTGCGTAACCCTTCACCAGTCGACAGGGCGGGCCGTGTTACTGTGTATGACGCGTCTTTTACTTATCTGTGAAGATCAATGCCGCATTCACAGAAGCCCCATACTGCACATATTTTTCATTCCGTGCTTTGATATATTAAAACTCTGGTTAACACCAATAAGTGCACAATTTTACAGTCTATGTACTCTTTATATTACATGTAGGTGCCAGTAGAAAGAATACGTAGATCGTAGAATTGTGCATTATTTTTTTTTAATACTTTTCCTTCAATGCGTAGCTTACCGACGGGGGTCCTATTTTACGGACATTTATGGACTGAAATTTTGTGTGCAATTCTTACATTGAGAGCTTCAGTCTTCTGGGATGTTACGCAGCGTGGATTGCTAGTTAGCTACCGACGTTTCGGGAAACCTAGGCCCCATCTTAAAGGGTCAAGCAGGACAATGGTGGTAAGAATTACCATTCTACGCTGCGTAAAGTCCCAAAAGATCGCAGATCTCACTTTATAGTTGATAATACATTTCCAGTAAAGCCAGTTCACGAAAACCGTAATACACTCTCCGCCTCTGCAGTTGTCTGACGTGCATAAGATGTGCAGAAGCTTCGTATTCTGGGTTGTTGGGAATGTGTGCCGTATCGTATCACATTTACTACCAAGAGGGGTCCCTTTTGTTCCGGAATAAAAAAAAATAAAAGCCGGTTAACTGCCTGAAAAATAATTCCTGATTGAAGTACTGAGGCATACTGCAGACAACACCTACTGAAGATGTAAGCGAAACTGAACATTGGGGTATACAGTGGAACTCCAGGGTAATGCAGGTTAAGTAGATATTTCAGAGAATGGGAAGTGGTGGAAAGGGTAGAACTGACTATAGATGGGATGTATCAGGTGCAGGACAGTCTGCACCACCGGAAGTACATTTTATATTTCCACGGTAAGTACATCAAGAAGAGTCAGCGGCTGACCGTCAGAGCGACGACAGATCCGTTCCTGGTGACACTGCAGAGTGCTGTTACTTTACAACCCAAAAGACCGTACACCTCTAATCCCAGCTGAGGAGTCAATACAAATTGCCACAGCCTCCTACTTTGTCCTCTACCAGTTACGGTCTGTTGGTATCTTATGCCGTGTCTGCCGAACTACATGGCGTCACACTAAAAGACCATAATCTCAGTGCTGATCACCTTGAGCAGTTTCACACCCACAGCTTTGACGAACACCTGCACCGACAAAATCACGTTCCGTCAGAATTGCCAGCGCCATTGTGTTAAATTCAACAAACAGTAGTAATGTAGGTAATTTCAAATTGTTTGTCTAATGACTTTGCCAGTACATTTCGTTGTAGCACTGCGGTACGTACTGGACTTCACAACGCCTCTGTCTCGTAACATTGCAAGCTTAGGTACCAGCAGTAATCTTCCGAGATATATGTCCGCTCTGCTAGCAATGCTACGAGGGTAGATGAGGTAAATGACTTCACGCCTGTAACTACAGTGCTACAACAATGCGCTAGTAGAGTAGAGACTAGGCATACAGTTTGAAATTACCTGTGCTACTGTTGTTGAATTCAATACTACCATGGACCGGTGGTTCTGAGGGAGCGATGTAATTTCGTGCGGGTACTGAGGAAGTAAACTCTACGGAAGCCACTTTATAGACAATTTATCAAGGGGTTCCGCACTTAAGTTACTTATGCGAGCGTCGTGGTGTAGTGCTTCGGAAGCCAGTCTGTCAAACCTAGGCCTCACAATTCATGAAAGGTCCAAATTTATTACTTAACAAGAACTACGTGGCTGGTGGCAATCACTGGACCGCCAAACTTTATGAACAGCAGCAAAATTGTTCGTTGCACAAGTAAGTTTTGTGGTAAACTGGGCGCCAATTGAGAATTCTTGTTACTAAATATTGTGTTTGTAGGGGGTGCTGATGTTCTAATCCAAGATTCCCGCCAAAAAACTTAGTATAATTTTTGAAAGGTCATTCTTTTTCTACGCCCGGCAAGGACTTGGACTTAGAATATTTTCTGTTGAGATTCCTCGACCTCACAATTTATCAGGAAGTTCCGAAATTATTCTCTCAACAAGAACTTCGTGGTCTAGTGGATAAGACGACGGCCCAGCAGTTCGAGACGGGCCGCTGGCGAGGACTTGGAGTTAGAAATTTTTCTGTTAAAATTCCTCGACCTCGTAATTCATCACTAATTTCCAAAATTAAAATTAGTCAATAAGATCTAGTGGATAAGACAAAAGCCAAACAACCCGAGATTCAGCAGTTCGAGTCCACAGGGTTCCAGGATCCGAAGACAGCAGCAGAGACATCTGGTAGCTACTAATACAGTTCCAACGAGAAGTTGGAGGGGGGAAAAAAAAATAGCTTTTTAAAATTATATACTAAGTTTTTTGGCGGGAAAATTTTTTCTGCCACGCGCGTAGTATTTAGCAACAATTCTCAAATTGGTGCCCAGTTTACCACAAACTTTTACTTGCGTAACGAACAATTTTGAAATGTGGTGTGCAAGAAGTTTATTGCTGAGAACTGCGCTCTTCTGGTAGTGGTAAAATTGCCACTACTCGCTGCGTAATAAGCCAGAAGAGCGCAGTTCTCAGCTACTTCGCGGTGGTACCAAAATCGCTATTACATGGTATTCCAATTTCCGCCACAGCTCAAGATTATCATGCCCAATATTTACAGCCCCACAAAATCCCACAGACCAAACGATAGCCCCCCCCCTCAAATAAAAAAAATCCAGCACACTACATCATATAGCTATTTTGGTACCACATGATGAACTGGTCATGAAAACTTACATGCCCATACGGTAAGCGATTGTTGAAACACATTACCACAATATTAACGCCAACATTAAAAATCAGGATTACTGGCCTGTAACTTCAAATGTGGGGATTAAAATACAAAAGGCACTAAACTACAGCACAGGACTAAGAAACAGAGGGCTATTTTCTCACATTTTGGGCACTTCGAATTTGGAGAACGGTATAAAGTGAGAACCATAATCTCTTATTCCATCTCATAGCTACGTGGTAGGGTCCATAAGTTTCCGACCTGACCAACTTTGAAAGGTGACAGAAATGAAACTTTGCTATTTTTCAATATAATCTCCCTTTACTTCAACACACTTTTCACATCTGTGAACCAGCATCTCTATGCCCTTCAAAAAGTACTCTGGATCTTTATCTGCAAAATGTTCCATCACA
>Ga0123357_10010707_pt1 | contig 11685 bp, 8 predicted proteins | sample TergutEmb28metaG_FD_89873 | JGI IMG/M metagenome (GOLD analysis project Ga0123357, IMG submission 89873) | Embiratermes neotenicus P4 segment gut microbial communities from Petit-Saut dam, French Guiana - Emb289 P4 | ecosystem: Host-associated > Arthropoda: Insects > Digestive system > Gut ...
AGTAAATCTGTTGGGACCGGGCCCTCGTCTTATGAAAAAAGAATTTACCGGGCCGCGGTCTCACAAAGGTTGAGAAACACTGTTCTATAGGACCGTGTGAGGTTAATAAAATGAAAGCAAAATAGGGAGGTCGCGTCCGTTGGCGTGATTTATGTGTATATATATATATATATATATATATATATATATATATACCCGGAACCAGTAAGACTACTTGAAGGAAGCGAAATTTGGTTTCCACGAAGGCGACTGTCAGGGTGCGTCCCCTCTGATGTCGTGAAGGCTGCTAGATGTGTAGCCAGAAGGCAACATTCTTTCTACTTTAAGGATTTCGGCAATATTTTGTATTACGAGTTTACAGCAGAAGTTGTAGGCCGAATTAATTTGCATGCTTACAGGTCAATTGCAGTCCATATTTCACACAAAGTCAAAGGAGATAATTTTTTTTATTTAAAAAAAAAAAGACTCAGTGTACAAAAATATTAGTACATGACAAGAACACACTTCATTCAAATATGGGAATTTTAACTGAAACGTGGTCCCATGACACAAATACCCCATGAAGTACAAACCAGCAAACCTTGTTAGATCCTGAAGACAGAGGCAGCACACTTTCCTGAAACATCAGTAACTCCTTCCAGTTTACAAGGTGCAAATCCCAGAGGCTTAAACCTTCAAAACTTCTGACTGTGTGCATTGCAGTATTTGCAATAAAATTAGCATCACAACAATATGACTTGCAATCCACAGAACAGAAATCAAGGTCAATGAGGCAAGTAAAATCATGAAGAACATATTTTCACATTAAGTACTTTGTGGATTGTACCTTTTCACTCTGTATTTTTAGAACTAGTATAACTGAAGGACACGTATAATTGCAAACAGTGACATTACAGTTGGTTGGTTATACAACACATATTATTCTCTGTGCCAAGTGCCATCAAGCAATTTGTTACCAGCAGGGAGTAAAAGTCACTTCCAAGAGACGCTTCAAGGACCGAAATCTGTGGATTGAGCCAAGAATATTTCACAGTACACATAGGTGTGAAATGGCAAATAGCAAAAAAACAAACTGAGAACAGGGGAGTGAAGGCAACCCCACTCACCCACATCCAGTGCCAAGGTTAAGAATGAGTGGAGCTATATCCCTATTCCCTCTACATGCCTTCATGTCGTGGACAGGGACAACTTTACTGTTTTTAAAGGAGGGGTGGCCTCTATGTCTGTGATGTTCACAGAGTTTCATTGAAAATGTCAGCTGGTTCAGAGGCACATGAATACAATGTACTGATACCTTATTAGAACATGAGTAGTTTAAGAATAAAAAACCAACAAGATGTCACTTGCTATTTTTATTTTTCTTCTTAGTTTCTCAACATGTTTCAGGCATTAATATGCCCATCTTCAGGAGTCTGCGACTATGTTGTTGAACTACCACATTGGCTGTACTGTTCTTGGATTGCTGTGTGTTGGAGTTAGGGTGCGGTTCGGCTAGGGTGGTATCCGGACTGCCGGCTGCTTCAGCTGGCAGCCTGGATACCACCCTAGCCAAACCGCACCCTAACTCCAACACACAGAAAACCAAGAATGAAATCAGCCAATGTGGTAGTTCAACAACATAGTCGCAGACTCCTGAAGATGGGTATATTAATGCCTGAAACATGTTGAGAATCTAAGAAGAAAAATAAAAATAGCAAGTGATATCTAGTTGGTTTTTTATTCTTCAGCTATCACAAGATGCACGGTCCAATAAACATCAGATTAACATGAGTAGCATTCACATCACACACACACACACATACCTGATTAAGATCTGTAACTTTTACTCAAAAACATTATGGTATTCTCTACAGTACTTGACACTTACAGAAAAATACTGTATGGGTATGTGCAGTGCAGTATCTTGTGTGAGAGCAGTGTAACACTACATTTGTTTCTGCACTAATGAGCATCAAGTCTGAGAGGAATACTACACCATTAAACAACATATGGACCAGCAGTGACGTGAAAGCACAAACCACACTTCTACACTTCTTTGTTCTTATACATCATGTATCATAATCATTTGCGTTTAATTAAATATTTTGAGTAAATGAATATTTTAACATAGAAAGTAAGTGATATTTGCCTTAAACACCGAGTAAATATGCAATGCTGCCACAGAGTTCGCTGTTATTGACAGAACACATTAGCAGCACCTTACACATCAGTGCCAGGATGCACAGCCAACATGCAACGAACTCTGTCAGGGGTTTGCACTTAGAGGCCATCAGTCGAAAGGTGAAGAGGATGATGTGACGTTTTCTATATAAAGCACTGTCAGTAATTTCTAGGAACATTTCTCAAACAGAGAAGCAAACAGACCTGGCTAGTTGCAAGATCTGATGCAAAGTTCAAATATTATTTCACAAGTCAATCCTGCCACAGTATTGGTAGTTTTCTATGCTTTAAAAAAGATGAATGCATAATTTATCATGTGTTGTAAAAGTTCCAAAAAAAGAATGATGCATACTTCCTTGTATATGAGGTCCAACACAAAAAAAACGAGACTAGCCCTACAGCTTAGGAACCAAGAGTGGGAGGGGAGAGACAGACGGCTATAGAACATGTTTTGACCTGTCACAGTGTTACAAGGCTCAGCTCGATCGCTTTACTCAGTACAAGTGGACGCACCTTCAAATATAGGCGTGTTCTTACCCTCGGTCAGAAAATGTCGGACGGCAAAAGTGAACAAGTTAACATCAGGTTTCTTGTTAAAGTGAAGAAATCTGAGACAGAAACTTTTCAATTATTGACTGAGACTTATGGTGAAGATTGCATGTCTCGCGCACGCATGCTTGAATAGCACAAACAATTTTCAGAACGCAGAGAAAGCTTGAAAGATGATGATTGCCCAGGCTGTTCATGCACAGCTGTTACCAATGACAACGCTGAAAAAGTGCGAGATGTGATTCGAAAATACCGAAGGTTGGGTGTTCGAGCAGTAGCTAAGGCAGTCAATTTGGACAGGGAAAGTGTTCCACAAATTCTAAGGGAGGAATTGAACATGAGAAAGGTTTGTGCAAACATGGTTCCAAAAGTGCTGTCATTTGAACAAAAAGAATGTTGCAAGGAATTGTGTTTGGACCTTTTGCAACACACTGAGAATGAACCAGATTTGCTGAATTCGATAATTACTTGTGATGAAACTTGGATATTTACATATGATCTGGAAACCAAGCGACAATCAATGGAAGTCAACATCATCTCCAAGACCAAAAAAAAAGCATGCACGAGTCATTTGAAGTTCAGGGTCACATTGTTTTCTTTGATATTCAGGGTATAGTGATGGCAGAGTGGGTACCCAGTGGCCAGATGGTAAATCAGCAGTATTACACTGAAGTCTTGACAAAATTGCGTTAATGTGTAAGAAGGAAACGACCGGAATTATGGAGAAACAGGTGGATTTTGCACCAGGACAATGCACCGTCTGTGAAGAAATTTGTAGCTAATAAAAACATCACCGTGCCTGGGCATCCACTCTACTCACCAGACCTTTCTCCCTGTAACTTCTACCTCTTCCCAAATATCAAGTCAGTACTCAAAGAAACCCATTTTGTGTCGGTGGGAAATGTGAAAGCAAAAACGGTGGAGATCCTCAACAGCCTTAGAGAACATGACCTGTAGAATTGCTTTTAACATTGGCAGCATTGTATGCAGCTGTGTGTTAACTCAGAGGGGAACTATTTTGAAGGCGATCATAGTTGATTTCCTGAATTTGTTAAATAGGAAGAGTTACAGGCACAGTCTCGTTTCTTTTTGTGTCAGACCATGGATGTCTTCTTGTGACTAGGCAATGTGATCCATAATGGCAGCTGGTGACATGTCTCGTAGGTTTTCAAATTCATGTAAATTAAATTAAATTATACATTACAATGTTACTGATGATAATGAAAAACTGAAGAACAAAAGGCAAAAGGAAACAGGGAAGACCACTGAAGAGACTTCTGGATGTGTGAGACTGGAACAGCTCAACACGTGGCCCAACACTATGATAGCTAGATGATGATGATGACGACGACAACAATGAAGTTACAACGTCCATAACCTTCCACGATGAAAACTCCAAAAAGAATTTGTAACATCAGGACACAAAGTATTCAAACTTACTTCAATTCCATTTAATTAAATAACACACCATCTCAGCTACCTTCACTTTAATCTCCAATGAAGACCCCAGCCATAAGTCAGAACTGGGACATATGGTACTCATTTTCTGGTAACAGGACGCAAAGGTTCAAAATTAATAACAAAGCCTACCACTGGACATAACAATGACTCAGTTACGATCATCAAAACTTGTTTTAGCTATGATCCATTTTAACAAAATTCTCCATTTCCATTAGTCTTATACATGGCTGCCCACCATGAAAATTGCACACTAAAACTGCGCATATTTTTTGTTTCCCAAATTGGAAGTAAGTGTTCCACCCATCATCTTACTATCCTAACGATACTAGCAAACTGTACAAATCATGGAGATTTTCTGACCACAATCATATTAGACAGCATCCAGTGATATTGCAGGACTTGATTCTACTACTGTTTGCATGTGACTGTCATTGCAGTACTTCCATTTTGATATATTTGTTAACTGCAATTGGGTTGACACCCGGTGGCAGAAGTACAGTACACATTTACAAACAAAACATAGAACAACACAATTAACAACTTTGGTTGGAAGGATTTCTGGGATTCGAATCCAGAATGGTCAAACTAAGATTAATGATGAACTAAATGCATAAAAATTATCACCTAATGTCATTCTCATGAAAAAAAGAAGCATTTTCATGTACAACAACCACTCAGTTCAAGATCAACTTCTGACACACAGTACATAATCATAAAATGAACTGCTGCCCTGTGACACACTGCAGTTGTATCAGTAAACATCAGGGACAGTGACTAATTGCATCTGACAAATGTAACACAGTGGATTTCATATCTTCACCGGACGGAAGTAAGCCAGTTACAGATGTTACACCTCTTAATAAAACTGGAATAATAGAGCAGTCTAACAATGTATTTGCCTCAAAACAGGACAAGAATTTTTCCAATTCATCATTTGAAGAATATGGGGTTACAATTTTATATATGTACTGCACAGGTAATTCATTAAAGAATGAAGTTTGTTATGTCGGTTGTCTTATGTTTAGTCAAATACAGTATATGTGTCAGCTTAACCGTTTAAAACCTAGTGGTTTCTTTACGTACCACCAGATTTAACATTCAAAAATTCTACATGGTGCTCGCTTTGCGTTCAGCGTTTTGTACAGATGTGAGAACGGACTGCGGCCTTTGCTGTACACGTCATTAACTGAATGGTCTTTATAACCGTGGTGGAAAGTGTTTACAGCATGGTACAGACTGATTCCTTATATAGTGCGGATTACGTTTAGTCTTTAAAAGGTTAAACCAAATATTACTTAATTTCACTCAAGAAAACTTTGTGTTGGCATGACAGCACAGTCAGTACAGCAACTCACTAGGAGCAGGTGGTCCAGGGATCAAATCCCAGTGGGGTCGAGATTTTCTGCACCCTTCCACACTGGCCCTGGGGCCCACTCAGCCTCCTACACAATGGGGACCAGGTATCTTTCCCAGGAGAAAAGTGGCCGGGGTGTGACATCGACCATCCACCCCATCTAGCACTAAGGTTAAAGAAAGAGTACAGCTATATCTCCACTCCCCCTGTTGTCCTTCATGGGATGAATTTTGCCATTTTAAAGAAAACTGCATATGTCAAATTTTCCAACATAACATTAACATTAGTGTTGATTCTATGCTGATAGACACTGACTGCTCATACTAAACACCACATACAGCATTTACTCCAGGTCCCAGGAAAAGAGTAAAGACTAATGCAAGGACTGAGTCTGTGATACAGGGATCAAGGAAAATCAGCAGAGAAAAAAATCTCAAGTACTGGAAAGGAACAAGAAGCTTGTCCAGTGTCAACATCCAACACAAACCCACACCAACTACTCAAGGATAAAGTTCACGAACAAATATTAGTTACATACTGCTCGAGACATGCAGGACTGTTTACATGCAATTAGTGCAATTTATATGACTACATGACAGTTAGGCAATCTTATATGAACACTCCATCAGACATAAACAAGTACCTTATGTCTGATGACACAAAACTCCTAAAAGTTCAAAACTTTGAATGTAATAACCTCTGTTACATATCCCAAATCAGAACAAATACTGAAAATACTAGCTTAACACAAGACACCAGAGAAGAGTGTTTCTCCAGGAATCAGAGAAGGACCACAAGTGATGAAGAATGGATGCTTAGGATCATGTGGATATGCATGATCCACAAACAAGCACAATGTTCAATGACTGTCTGCACACAACTCTTGTACTTTTTTCAAACAAATATTTACAATGGTTCTGAGCCACTACAACACATCTTTAACAATCAAAGTACAAAGTATCACATAATATTTTTTATACTACAGTTGTCTGTCAACGATCTATCTCGCCAAACACGACATCCAGTGTTCCTGCAACAGCAAACACCTTGGTCAGTCAGAATACAAACCCTGACAAAAGTAAGACACACACATGTATCTATGGTACCAGTTCTTCAATGACTCACTCCCAACAGCTATTCAGGTGCCTGCTTTCAACCCAAGTAATGAGAAATACAATGTCAAGTTTTATGAAAATATATGTACTGGCTGGTACAGAACACAAACAGCATTCAAGAATTGGGTGCTGAGGATGACATTTGTGCCTGTGAAGGAGGAAGTGAAAGGATCCTGAAGAAAAACGCACACAAGGTTGTGGTCGAAAAACCTGATGGAAAGAGGCTACTTGGAAGACAACAGCACACGGAAAAATAATAAAATGGAGGGCATGACCCAGATTCATGTTGCTCAAGGTACAGACACATGGTTTTGTGTTCTGAGCATACTAAGCCATAAAATTCAGCCAGTTTCTGGACTAGGAGAGGAATTATTAGCAACTCGGGGAATATGAACATAGGAAGCCCACAAACGATGACACAACAGGCCTATCCTGCTTTATAAAACAACTATCACATGACTGGATACCACAAGACATTCATTTATCATGACCTCCACAATCTTTGAACACAATATGCATTGGTTTTTCGAGGAAAATATAATATGCCTTTACCTTGTTACAATCCCATGCAATATATGTCTGTCTCTTATCTTAGCAACAGAATTTATTATTACTACTATTTATTAAAAAAATCCAACCACTAACAATACAGTGAGTATTGATAAAGTGGCTATACAACAGTATTATTTAAAAATTCAACATCAAAAACAATGAAGAAAAACAACAACATAACATTTACACACTGCTGGTTGGCCCCTTTCATCAGTTTGTCATTTCTTCTTACAGCAAATTAACCGTTAATTTCATCACTCAGACTGCTGCCATGGTTGTGCTATACTGTATTACATGTTCCAAGTTCACCTGTTTTTTCAGCCTTACTTCATTCCTCACAGAGAAGTGTTAATGATGTTTCTTCAGCCTCAATTCACACCTCAAAAAGCATGTCACAACAATGGCGACCATGACTACTGGGGTGTGACTCAGGTCACTCATCATTTCAACAGACCCTGCAGCCTGACTCTCTTCCCACGCACTGAATGCCTTACCAATTTCAAGCTACTCAGTCTTATTTTCTGGCACATTATAGCTGCCCCCATCTGCCACACCCTTTTATTACACAGACCAACTGAAAACTAAAAAACTATGCTTATGTTACATCTTACCAATGATAGCAACAATGTCAGCCAACATATGATTCCTGCCTAGTTTGTCAATGGCAGCCAGGTGTGCAAATCCAGGAGCTTTTATTTTGCATCTATATGGCTTCGAGCTGCCATCAGACACTAGGTATATACCAAATTCGCCTGTTTTAACAACAAAAAATCAATTATGAGCCAGCAAAGAAGTAATAACAGGCACTGAAATGACCTGAAGAATACATCAATCACAACTATTTTAAAACTATATTGTTACATATTACAAATTTCACATAGTTTAATATTAATTGATATAAATCTACATGAACTCAAAATGGCATATAGATCACCAGTCTAAGTACTGCATTTTTCAGATTTAAGGCACAGTGGTGCATAAGATGCACACTGATTCAGGTAGGAGAAATTAAGAAATGTATTTTTCTCAGTGATGGTGTGTAAAACAAATGGCTACTTTTATTGCCATTTCCAAGCAAAAATGAACATCCTTACACACTACCAAATACAAAATGGGGGGGTCACCACTATGCAAGTTTCCAATATCCATTTCCCTGCACATACTGCACCAAATTTTCCAGGAAGTACACATAAAATTCCCCTGTACTTCAAAGGAATACAATGGCGAACCACAAATTCTCCAACAGAAAACAGCTTCAGTCCTGTCAGTCCATGCCCTTCATATATACTTTAAAATAATTTTCACATTTCACTAATATTCTTTGTAAAAAATACTGTACACAGCAATCTGGTTCTCATTAATCCACCCTCACATCATTTTTTATGGGGAAAAATACCCCACTTAAATGGGATGTGCTTTAAGTGGCATCCTTCTGGTCTCACCTGCAGCAGTGAACATAATACACTGGAACAGTACAGGTCAACACAGAAGTGCCAAAATGAACTAAGACTTAAAGAGCAATAAAAATGGAGTAAAACTGGAAGACAGAAATGACTGTTGTCTGAATTTTAATAAAAACACCGAAGAACCATAATGGATTTTAACTGGAAGAGCCAAGTACATTACAAAAGCCAAGCCAGTGCAAAATAAACAGGAAAGAAAAAACACAGTACATTATGTAACAGAAGTCCAAATTTTGACTAAGCATCCCATACACATATCATTCACAACATTTAAATTTTTGGAATCATGACCATCTGTCACTGGTAAGGTTGAAGAACCATACTTCATGATCCTATGTGCTTTGAATTAATGAGGTCTGATTATAATTTTAAGAACAACACCAACCTTTCGGGGCCTCAACAGCTGTATAGGTTGCTCCAGCTGGAACAGTGTACCCTTGAGTGAAGAGCTTAAAGTGATGGATAAGTGCTTCCATTGAGGTCTACAAAGAGAGGAAAAGAAACAAGTGCATGCTTACTGTCAGTTCCAAGACCCACACACATCTTACAGATATGATAATTTAGTGGAAAAGACAACAATTCAGATTATAAACTGCCTTGGCTTTGGCCTACCTAACATTCAAGTATGTGACACTGATACTGTAGTTTTAACAGGATGCACAATTTCCTCAAGTGATCTCAGACACAGAGAATATAACAAAAATCAGCAATCCATCACCATTACGAGTAGATTATAACCCAAGAGATCCAAACTCACAGAATACTACAGAACTGACCAAAGCATATGGTTTGTATTCTATAAATCATTTTTGTAGCATGGTAGATGAGAGAACCAATATTTGCCCTATAAAACACAGACCACTAACCAAGAGGACTAGAAGTTATAGCTAGAAACTTGCCAGCACACATGCATTCATTTTAAGAAATTTTGCCCTCTGAGCAATTAAGTCTCCACTGGCTATCTGAAGAACACTGCTAGTCTGTAGCATCATTATCCCAATCCAAAAATTCTAATTATCAATATATTACATACATTTTACTATGACTATAAAAAACCTATTTTGAAATAAGTAACATTCCTAATTTCATGTTGCCTTTCAGCAAATAAATGGTGTCTGCTGAACATTGGTAGACAGTCTGCTGCACCACAATAAGCACCGCTGTCATACTGCTGTCATACGACTCTACTGACTTTCACTGAAGCACCAAATGCCAGTACGCTATAGCTCATGTCAGCAGACAGACTATCTACACATATGGGCATTCTTAGCTGATTTTAAGTGTTCTAGTGATGTGATGTGTTACATCTGTACCAATAATGCTGTTGCCTGAACTTTGAAAGTGGATAGGAGTGAGGGATTGAGGAGGCATTTAAGGCGTTCCAATGCTTGCACATGGCATGACATGTCAGGTGGTTGGCAATGCTGTCCAATGTTATATAGGAATAGCTGAGTCATGTGGTAGTTCTAACTCCTCATGTATGTGTACACATTTGCAGTGCCACAAGTTGTACTTCTGTCCCTCCCTGTGTAGTACCACTCACCTTCATTACAGATTTCTAGTCCAACTCAATTAAACTTTTCAGAAAACACCACAATTGGACATTTGATCCCCGAAGCATAAATGTTTGGGAAACACTAAGCTAATATATAGTCCCCCAGACATCAGGAAAATGCCTTTCACACCCACAGACTATATATACACTAGGACTTTAGATTATAATGTTTACTATGTTTCTCCTTCTGTAACTTTTGAAATCTATTGTATGTAATTAACATGGACTACTACCCTGACTGAGGTTTTCCGTGCTTTCCCTCGGTTGTAAGGCGAATGCTAGGGTATTCCTCTCAAAGATGGGGGACAGTCCGCACTCTTACCTCCGCCCAGTGGAGGGTAAATGGTTTGCTCTATGTATTGCTGGTGTTGACTGTTGTTGTTATATGTAATTTTGATCTGTAATCGTGTACCACTGCCACCGGGTATACACCCAATTGCAGTTGAATAAATATCATATCATATCATATCATTATAAGTAATTTGTAAATGAAAGAATGACTTTGTTTTCAGTACTACTTACACTGCTTCAGTGTGAAATGTGACATGGAAATAAACCTCAAACCTCAAAACCAGTGCTCATCCACTGGTCTTTCTAACATCACCCATTATTTGCTGCTCAACTAAATAACCTCAACACAAGTATCATTCCTCTACCCCATATCTGTTCTGCAGATATGAAAATGTAAAATAATGGCTGGCTGCACACAAAGTGCACCACAACAACCACCAACATCTACTATCTAACATAAATATGGTATTTGAAGCTGCAACCAGATGAACCATACTGCCCTCACAATAAATATCAACCATCACCTGCCCTACCTTCATCTCAGAGCGTGAAGGAGGTGTGACCTTCATGTCATCAGTCTTGATCTCTCCTGGTGGCATCTTATTCAAGCACTGCTCAATAATTCTTAATGACTGTCGCATCTCCTCGACACGGCAGAGATACCTGAAGCAGCATTCACAAACACACTCCATACCAATACCTCTATCTCATCTTTCTTATTGTATACAAAATGGTGGCTTGACTTAGGCTACTCATCTAAAAATAGTTCTCATTTTCTGGGGCACCTAGGATGAACCTCAGCCGAAAGTGGCTACCCTGACAGACCACACACTAGGATGGATGCAAGTTGTGGCCAATTTACACGTATTAACCCCGCATTCCCCTGTAGTGAATAAGGTAAGCCATCACCAGTTTCATCTGCCATGTATATTGAATTGAAGGTTTTGACACTGAAGTTACAATGCGAATTTTCAACAAATACAGTGGAACCTCAATCTATCGTTCCCGTATCGATCGTTTTCCCGCATCTACCATTCGCCATTTTTGGTCCCGAATAAAGTCCCATATAAATAACGTTATTTATTCCCGCATCCATCGTTCCCCGAACTATCGTTTTCCCGCATTCATCGTATGTAAATCACCGTCCCGACACAGCATTTCCCGCATGGATCGTTTGAAAAAAAA
>Ga0123357_10010708_pt1 | contig 11685 bp, 7 predicted proteins | sample TergutEmb28metaG_FD_89873 | JGI IMG/M metagenome (GOLD analysis project Ga0123357, IMG submission 89873) | Embiratermes neotenicus P4 segment gut microbial communities from Petit-Saut dam, French Guiana - Emb289 P4 | ecosystem: Host-associated > Arthropoda: Insects > Digestive system > Gut ...
CATCATCAGGAGCTCGCGACTATAATGTTGATTACCACATTGGTCGTTTCGTTCTTGGTTTGCTGTAGGTTGGAGGTTAGGTGCGGTTAGGCTGGAGTAGTGTCCAGACTGCAGGCTAAAGCTTTGGTCTGCAGCCCGGACACTACTCCAGCCTAACCGCACCTAACCTCCAACATACAGCGAATCAAGGTATGTACAATTTCAGATACACAATGCTAATTAACACTAACCACACATCGAATTACCAATCCACCAGTGAAACACACTACACACAAGAAAACACTACGATCACCACGCATAAAGGATCACAACTATTAATGTTAATAGAAGCACTTTACCAGCTACAACCAAACGACAAAGAACTTCACACTAAACATACACCACTAAGAACCATAACTTCACATTAACGATACCCCTCCATCTTAACAGAACGAAACGACCAATGTGGTAATCAACATTACAGTCGCGAGCTCCTGATGATGGGCATAGTAATGCCCGAAACATGTTGAACCTATAAGAAGTAGAATAAAATAATAAGTGGCATCTAGTTGGTTTTTATTCTTCAGTTAACATTATAACGTGTTTTCAAACTAAAAGAAAGTATAATGGTTTTTGGATCCCGTCAAACACAACAATATCTTATTTTATTATGACAACGTGTTTCGGTCAACTGACTACCAGTCATCTCTACAGAACTCAGAACAAAGTGCAACGCAGTGCAAATAATATTTCTGTAATATGGGATCCCATGAAAATTATAAAATGTGTCTAAAATTATATAAAATTGATAAGTAGCCTGTGATATATCAACGTTGTGTGTTGTAATATACAACTGGCGGATGCTGAAACTAAATGAAAATATCGTACATTTAAAACTTTGCAATATAAGCTGGTGATTTAAAAACTTAAAAACAATATGCACTGATCGAAGGTGACCAAATTCTGTAAGAATGGAAGATTTGTAGGCTTAGCGTATACGTCAAGTTTCTAACATTCGTTGATCTTGAGATGGTCGGCTTCCTAGTTTCCTTTTCAACTACAGTGCATGTTGTATTCATACATTTATCTTACAAATTAAAGTAACTGTTGATTCTAGCCATGTAAACATTTGCGCATCCTGGATTAAAATTTAACCCATCTTCCCCCTGGGCCTGTGTGTGGATAGGGAAAAGGCGGAAAGTGGGCTTTCCTTAAGGCGGATTTACATTGCTCACTTTGGATGAATCACTAATAGTAAACAGTGAAAGGAGTCATTCATTACAAATGAGTATCCAAGATGACGGTTAAAAGAGGATGACTCTGGCAAACTTTGGTTCATTTTGGATCAATTATCCTCGATGCATCACGGGAAGGGAGCAACGTAAGAAAACGTGTCACTGTACGTTCTCCACAGCGGGGTTTTTTCTAGTTTGGTGTCTGCTTTCTTTCTCTACTGCTCTGTTTGTAAATAAGCTACTATGGTTAAAGACGGCCACACAAGCCTGTTGCTAGATTTTATGGAAGATCGTGAATGCATGTGGAACACAAGGCATGAACGCTGTAGAAACGGAACACCTCTTATTGTGTGTTTGTAGCATCAGTTATCCAGCATTCAAAGCGCATGCGCTGTGTTGTATTGTCATCTGCGGCCTGTCTGGCTCCACCACATTTTCGAGGGGAAACAATACTGAACATAAAATGTGTGTTTTGATTTTTTCTACCGCTATTGTCTTAAATATTTCCCACTTTAAGAATTCGGCGATATACTCTTATAAATATGAACAGGTGTTCATGTAAAGTAACCGTTATTCTTGTTGGATTTTAACGAAATTTGAATTTTCTCGACAGATTTTAGAAAAATACTCAAATATCAAATCCGTCCAGTGGAACCCGGATTGTTCCATATGGACGGACAGAGAGAGAGAGAGAGAGAGAGAGAGAGAGAGAGAGACAATTAATAGTCGCTTTTCGCAATTTTGTGGAAGAGCCTAAAAAACACAGGCCCAAAATCGGAAAAGTTGCAGTCATACTCTATTCGCCAGGCATTACGGCTAAATTATCTCGCTGTCTGACGTGCATATACAGACTCCACCAGCAGCATGTTCGCTGTATGTGGGTGGAAATTTGTGAATCAAAAGTCTAACTGAAGACCACATATGCCATTTCAGCATTGCCATGACATTTCTATCTTTCGTGTATTTCAGCGTTCATTCGTAGAACCCGTCTTTATGTCAACCACGTAACGTAATACTTGTCAACACTTCGTGGAAATCGTTAAATATTGCGACAAGAGTAGCTTTTTGACAGTAACTTCCCTGGTGTAGTATTGCAGAACGATTGCAAGAAGTTCCGTGAATACGTTCCTCCATGTAGATTTAATATGAAACGCCAATAACAGTTACGACAACGACAACAATAACAATAACAACAGCAGATTCTAACACTCATTCATCTGCGGTTAGAGTTGTGACCTAAAATGGCAGGAACTACATACGACCCACTGTTCGGTACTGCCACTTACTGGTTTTATAAGTTCATGTCAGTAATAAGTATTGTTACAGAGCAAGGCTTGTTAGTACGTTCCTTAGCCTTTTCCCTTCGCGTGCCATGGAGCAACACTCTCTTAGTCTTGTTGCACGCATCCGATACTTTTATGCTTGTTTCCCTTTGTTCCCAATTTCATTAAAGATCGCCCCTGTACCAGAATATTACACCTCATACACAGTAGGCAAACATGTACAAGATTTGAAATATCTGCAACAAATACGTAATTCGTCAGTTTCAGCTCCGAGTGCTTTATTTTGAAAGAAAGAGTTCTTCTTGCCTCTGAATTGTAGACCGGCTGAGTCAAATTGCTGTTCAGAAAGTGATGGCGAAGATAACATGCACAAACGAAGGGACTTGAACCCCGACCATCGAGGCCGAGGCAGGTTACTTTAACCACTCAAAGCACGGTGGTAACCAAGTACCATCACTTTTAAAATTAAGTCTTTCCACTTTGCCCAAACATCGTCTTTGCGTGTTTCGTGTGATTCTCAGTAAGAAAGAGCTATTAATTTTCCTATACAGTTGGTCTTGTTTATGGAGGTGCAGAGCGTTATCTATAACGCAAGAACTCATTTTTAACTACCTTTTACACGGCACTTCGCTTTTCAAAGGAATCAGATTTCTTAAATCGTCGATACAGAACCGCTTGAAACTTGTTTAAGTTGAAAAACACGAAGTGACACTTTTGTCTAACACCAGGCAACAGATGGACCTGTAAAGGTCCAGGGACGACATTCTCGATATCGGCATCAGATGTAGTGAGTGGTTTAGATTCAAGCTCCGGATGGCTGTGCCCTGAAACGGTTATCACCTATGTCGCTTGGTAGGAAGCATAAGGAGAGCCACACCATTTACTCTGCTGTCTCTTTTCTTTGAATAACCAAAGTTTCTTGACATTTGGAAACCGCTGATGTTATGGTAAGGTAAAACAATCCCGTACAGGCGTGGACACGCCCTGAGAATTCCAGGAAGTTGAGTTTCCCAGATTTCTAGACAATCGGCACATGAAGGTGGTAAGGTTGTCAGCACTACGCACCTGCCGCCTTTAACCTCAGGAAATATTCCTGGTACTCATTTCTGTTAGAAGCTGAGTCGACCCCAGGACCACAGTGCGGCCGGAAGTATTAATTCAATGAAAAATTCCAAACACGCAATCGGGAATCGAACTCGCGACTTTCCGACTTGTAGTGCAGTGCCTCAACCAACTGCGCCACTGCGTACCCCTTGATATTAAGGACAATAGCAAATTTGCTGACGTTATAAAATCTCTTACCTGTTTCTGATCATCGGTATTCCAAAAAACAATGTACAGTAATTAGTAGTTTTATCAGTTGTTTTAGGGCACTGTTTGCCAAACCGTGATCCCCGCTAACTTTATCCAGTTATGGAATTCATTATTTTCTGTGTCCTTGAATTGCCTGGCTACAGATTGGTAGACTGGGTTATATTGGGCAGTAATTTTCTCTCCGCCCCTAACATAGTCAGAGTGAATGTGGGGCCCACCCAGCGCCATGTCTAATACCTAATCCTACCAGGAATCCATCGGCTGGATCGTGAAGCTGATCACCCACATACAACAAGTGTGCAAGTAAAGAATGTACCTCCATTTCCACATTGTTTTATGCTATGGTGATTAGAAAGGGAAAAATGCATCAATATTCTCATGTCGTGTATGTTGTTCTTAAACCAATGGAATGTAAGGTTTCGGGTCTTTTGGAATGTGACGATGTTACTTGGGTTGAAGTTTTCAGCCGTTTCGAAGAAAAGCAGTGCCTTCATCCTGAAGGGTTACAGAGTTAAACTAACCTAACGACACAGAGTCATCAACAAACTTCTTTGAAAATCTCAAATCTCGCAACACAAAATGAGTTCCGTGTAACGAAATTTCATTTGACTCTCCATGCAGTAAAATCCATCACAAAAGCACGAAAGTATGGCAGTACAAATTAGAGGTTCCTTAAACATGGCAGTTGTATATCTCAAAACGCGTGGCACCGCCTGTTAAAGAGTAAAACATCTGTACATTTGTGACGTGTGTGTTTTGCGCGTGTCTTGTTTTCTGTTGTTCAACTTAATACTGGGGTTCGGTCAGAAGGAGTTTTCTGCTTGGTGCTTGAATCGCTTTATAGCATAAGCAATATATCCTCTATGTCTCGCATTTTACAAAAATATTCATACACATGTAACCAACTTTCGCATGTGTGCACATACATGAACGATCAGTTCGACTTCTAATCAAGTGTAACTGCCGCCCTTCTCTTGACAGCATAGAGGGCTGATTGTTAACTAATGAAAGAACAGAAAGATCGTGGCTACGTCAATTCCGATGTGTGCCACTTTTGTATTACAGTGTCTGCTGTTATTGTAACCGGTTCTCTCAGTTACTCGATTCTTCTTACAGACCCCCGACATCACGTAGCCTTTGGTCGTCTAAGATGTTTAATGAGGCTTCTTTTTAGGTATTTTGTACTATTTTAGACCTTAACAGAAAACACAGAATAGTCAGAAACATTTTCGTTCATGGTGTTAGGTGTGAATTTACAACCTTCATGACGTCATATAAACCTCTATGTAGGAAACAGAGATTGAAAGCACTGGAGATCAAATTTGGATCTAACGGGCACGAACAAATAGTTTGCACAATGAGCAACTTCATAACTGATTGGTCTATCCTTTGTCTCGTATGTTCCAAGATTAAATCGAAGATAAAATGGGCGGAATATTAACAAAACAAAAGTATTTTTTTTTTTAGTTTTTATAACTTTAAGGAACGAACTTTACCTAAATGACATATAAACATTCATTTTGTGTCTCACAGTAAACACACTGCGTCTCAATTACAAAGACAAGCTGGTTAATGCTGTTAAGGATACAGTCATTGTTTGTTTTGAGAAACGCCAAACACGTAGACAGTTCACTGTGTGGTGAAAGGTCAGAGGTTTGTAATATTCACCTGTCACGGTGTGATGGTGGAGTATGAAGTGTACGTGGAACACAATAGAAAACACCTTTTCCCTCCAGAGGCCTTTCGGGCCCCAGCGACGTGGACAGTGTAGTACAGCAATGACAGTAAGGAAGCAAAAGAACCAAAAGCATAAAATTCCCACGTTGCGACAATTAGACCCTACCTACACTGCTAGAACCTGCGTGGTTCGCGTCTTGACGTCAGATGAGTAACGGAACTTGTGTCTGAGATTATTTGCTTCCGAGTGGGGTTTTGTGGTAGATAAAGCTACGTGTAAGTTCAAAATTTTTCTGTCTCCAGCATATCTACTAAAGGCAAGAGATGACCATCCGTTGAACGGGACTCATTGTCACGTAGCCTAAGAATGTATTTCCCACTTCATAGGCAAGGTACTGTCTCTTACTCAAGAGAATGCAGTTGACTTGCACAGCGTGGTTAGGGTCCCTTAAAAACACTTGCGACGACGGTCGGAGAAAACATTTTCCTATAAATCCTGTCAAAAATACGAGTCTCTGTCACCTCATGAGCTTCTTTCCACTGGTCGCCATTTATTACGTGTTTCGTTTGTAACAAGCCTCGGTTTGCTACGAATCGTACGTCTCTCTTTCGCTCCATATCGACCGAAAATTACGCTCTGGATAATCTACGCGTATGCAGTAACAAACATTACGGAATCTTAATTTGTGTAAATTTATTACAAAAGTTCTGTTTGTTACTAACTTCTTCCGCTTGAAGCAAACTGCAATAACTGCAGCCGCTAGCCTTCGCTGGTTTGTAGAACCAAGAAACCAGCTGTGCAGTATCATACGGTGATTCTTGACACAGCATCAACTTTAGAAAATAGGGTTATTCAAACAAATTACGTTGATTAGATTTTTTGCCACCATAGTGATCTTCATGGCCTTTCAGTCAGCACGAGCAATTTTACACAATTCCATTCATCGCCTGACTGGAGTGTCAGAAATACGCATAGTTCTAAGAGATTTTAGAAACGTTTTGGAGCCTTAAGTAATGTTTATCCCGTTTTACTGTACTGATTTAAAATAAACAGCGTATGTGTATGTCTATAGCACAGTTAACTATAAACATAATATGAACAATTGAACATGTCATAATATTTGTAAGGGATGGAATCTTACATGGATTTATGGAGTTTAGAAACTACATATACCGGAAAATTTATCGTCATTTTAAGATTCGACATATTGCGCATTTCTTTCAAACGGATGTTTTAAGTCCATCCGCACAGAAAATAATATGTGCATATTAGTCTAATTTGTTATTATTATACACAAAGTGAATATTAACAATTATGACTTTGCACATTGCCGAAATTGCCTTGTGCAGTAACACCAAACACTGTGATATTTGTCGTGTTTGCATAATTGCAGCGGTCTATGGCTCTCTTGCAAGTAAAGCCACGGTGTTTCCCCCTCCCCTACCCAATTGCTGTGGGTAGCAAATTTTGTTTCAGTCCTCCGTATAAGTTGACAAGTCTGTGATCGTTGCGTTACTAGTCCTCGAGATCTTAGTCTACTATCTTGTAATGCTTTCGTCGTTTTTCGTGTAACAGTATTAACAGCAGCATCGGCTGTGGATATGACTCAGTAGAAAATTCTGCACAGGAGTAACAGGCTTACACAATGGTTTGCGGTAGGCGCCAGACACATCTTACAAGACTCATATACACGTTACGTATTATGCTTATTAGCCCATCAATCTCTTCTCGTAAGTAAGTCTATCTATATTTCTGATCTTGCTGGCATGAAAGGTTTCTTTGCGTTCGATTATGAAGAGAGCAACTGAACCATCGTTGCATGAAAGAAGCAATCCTGGCGCTGCATGTCCCTTATTCTGTACAGAAGCCACCCTACTGAAATGTCCATGATTACCATGCAGATATTTATCGACGTATTGTATAAAGGAGTTTGTAATAGCCTGTCTCGGCTGCGAATTTCTATGTATTTGATGACAAGTTCACCATTCAAGTTTTTCGTACCTAGCCAGAGAATTTCTTATAATAAATTTACTTAAATGATTAAATTAATTATGAATTAGGCACGTTAACGATTGCCGATTCTCTAGAGGTTTGTGAAAATAAAGGATTTATGGTAACGCATATTTTTTTTAATATATTGCTATTTCCTTTGATCACGGTTCTAGTATATACCTCCATCATAACCATGTAATGACAGTTTGATGCATTAAACTTTCGCCAAGAAACGAAAGAGTGGCACACACATACATTTTACACTATCAGACTTCGTGATCGTCTAATACAGTGATTTTCCACCATGTACCGCGAGGCTTTGAGCAGATGAACGATTATATAAAATTAGTATGCTAATTTTATATAATCAGATAACTGTTACCATCATATTATTATCCTTAATTACGTGCATTCTAGTAAGTGGTTAAAGCATAGCAATTAACATATTTGAAACTTAGGACCATAAGTTTGTAACAGTAGTAGTAGCAGCAGTGGCTGCTGCAGATACTGCTGCGGATGTGAACTGTGGTATTATTAAAACATGGACTGTGAAGATATCTCACTCCACTGCCTGCCAGAATCCATTTGTTGATAGTGTGTGCCATGAACAATAAACACCTAAGTTTGTGTACGTAAGGTTCTCTTCCGCTTTTGCAGAATGCTTCAACAAGTTTTGTCGAGTGTACTGCTCTAGCTTGGAAAATTATTTTACTTTGTTGTTGTGTAAAAACTACGTTGCTTAAAAATGAGTGTTGCTAGGCTTATTACATATTTATTTCTAAATTCTAAGTCTAGTGTGCCACCAAAAGAAAAATATGTGCCGCGAGGATCAAAAGTTTTAGAACCGCAGGTCTGGCACGAAGGAGAGAAACGGAAGAAAATGACAACACTGTACAAAATCTTTGTAGGTTTAAAATATTCAGAATTACAGACTTTTTAGCGTGATTTCAGGTAGCTGCCGCGAAGTTTATGAGAACATCGTTCTTCTTGGTTATTACGCAGCGAGTAGTGGTAATTCCTTACCGAACTTTCGGGACAACCTATCGGTCACATAGTGGGGACCGATTTTTCGAAAATGAAATTATCGGACGCGATAAATCCGAATCACTTTTTAAGAAGATTCCAAAATTCTAGTTCCTCACGACGTAGTTATCTACAAAAGGTGCAGATGACGTTATTACCCGACATTGAGGCAAGTAATGCCAGTTATGGGTTTTGATGGTCGATCCCAGCGGCCGCGCGGCCTAAGGCGTGAGTGTACGCAGCCGCTCGCTTCTGGGTTTGCGGGTCCGAATCCCACCGGGGGCATGGATGTTTGCCTATTGTGAGTGTCGTGTGCTGTCAGATAGAGGTCCCTGCGTCGGGCCGATCACTCGTCCAGAGGTGTCCTACCCAGTATGGTCTGTCCAATTAGTATGACCGCGAAGCCCCGTAAGGGGAGGCAATGACCCGGAATCAGGTCGAAGCGGCACAGGAAAAAATGTAGTTTGATAGTTTCGTTAAGTACTACATATTTTAAACTTTAGATACTCAAAACAAATACAACTCTTTCAATGCAGTAGAGGCAGTATATCTTAAATATAAAATATACTTTAAGAACTCTGTCTTTGAGCTAAAAGAACGCTGCCCCGTGAACTAAGAAGTGAATTTGGAGGCGATAAATTTGAATGAATAAAAATTAGTTGATATTCAAGCATATTAGGTTAACAATATTTAAACATGCATAAAGGCAAGAATTATACACAATTGTCTCTGTGCATCATAACCCTCACAACATAAGTTACATAAATCACATCTGACGATGCCAGACGAGCACTGAACACATTGAATCCAGACATCCTTGTTGTTCCTGGCATAGCAATACCCAACGCAGCCACCACAATGAATGCTATTGCCCTGCCTGTAGACTCTGGGTTTTTTATATTGTGATGTGAGATTCGTTTTGTTTCCAATAAATGAAGCAGTTTACCTGTAAACGTATCTATAAAAAGACCCAAATAAAATTGTAACATTTGCTTAATTTCTTCTAATTTCGAGTGTTGGAAGAAATTCGCGGTCTGTGATTAGGATGCTGATGTGTTCTTTTATATACTGGAGGGTGAAACCGAAGTGATATTACCATTTTGCTGCCGGTTGCTCAGGATTGGGGTGGATGACTCCTGTTCTACTGGTTCATCTGCGATACAGATTGGAGCAAGTGATGCTGATGATGATGCCACCGCCGCTGCTGCTGCTTAGATGACATTTTGTTCGTGCGGGCAGTTTGCAGTATGCGCACCTAAGACGTGACACAGCATTGTTGGGGTGGCAGCATATATCTATGTTTCTGAGCCACACGTAGTCTCAGGCTTTTTACGTTTTCCGTGTGCATACAATTTAGGATATACAGCAGTTACTTTAATTGTTACTGTTACAACGTAAATAACACTGTATCTTAACATACACCTTTCCCTAAGCCATAACATATTCGCCTGCGTTATTTGCCGAACAGCAAGTGGCGGTATTACCGGAAACAACATTTCAATTCAGACACTATTCAAGATCTAGAAATAAATAAATCAACAATTTACAGGGAGTTATTACAGAGTACTATATTCTACATCCGTTGACACGAAAGATGGTATTAGTGACTGTACTGAGAGATAATATTACACTTACAACTCGAATTGTTTTCGAATATTCAGCCTTTAAAACACTCTTAGCTTTTAAGACGCGTTACATCTTAGTGGCCGGTAAGTTCAGAATAAAGTCGGCCCGCCCACTCAAGGTCACAAAACATAAAAGCTACTAACAAGGGGAACAAATTTATGGAATGCACAATTCGTTCTGTGTTTTATTGTAACCGTGAACTAGTTTGAAAAACCAGTGAAGAAGTTCAAGATCGTCAATCACAACTGTGTTTTTATGATTCTATACTTGACACGTTTCGGCTTTTCTGGAAACCCATCATCAGGCGATTAAAAAAATACACAAACAAATACAATTTAAACATAAAATTACAGTATTACAATATTCCTTCAAATAGCTTCCAATAGCCTTAAAATTCATGTGGCATTATTAATCCGCCTACGCTAATCGACGAGTTAACCCTACATTTGAATCAGGTCTTTCAGATCACTCGTGAAAATATTGTTTACCTTCATGATACGCATTATTAAGGGACAATTGTGTCAGATAATGGAATATTAACAAAAACGCTCTAATTAAAGAGTTAGTGAAAAACTAAACTTACTTATTATTCCTTGGTACACTACATGAGTTTCCCTGTACCCCACCCGTAAAAGTGATGGACTTCGCCTAAAAATAAAATAATAAAAATTTAATATTCAACATCGTATTGACTTCATCGGTACTCCAGTACAAAGAAACGACTGCTGAAAGACAGGTTGGATTAGCGTCTATTACTTCTAGCCCCAACCAATGACGGGTTCATTCCCCTGGAAGCACAACGTATCTTACCGAACGTTAAAGCAGGCGCTGGAAACGACCTTCAGCTCTGAGATATGCTTCACGCCTGGTGAATAAATTATTAAAAACTGTTTGAATGCCTCATCTAAAATGTCCAATATTCCGCGCCTGATGATTTCTTCCAAGTCCGTTATGTCTGGGTGTTCTTTTTTTATCCATTGCCTTTTCAACAAGTATTACATGGCATCGTACGGGGTAAACGAACAAAACGTTATGTTGGTTGTATGGGTGCCTGCATTGTTTGCTGGAATAACGCGTAAATTTTCAACAAGATAGGCAATATACATATAACATACAATCGAGGCGTGTTCGTACAACCATTTTTACCGTGCAAAAGCAATAAGTATTAAACATTCTAATTTGTCTCGTGTATTCTAATTCTAATTTGTCTCGCGTGTTTTGTTGCTAGTTTTAAGTTGTCTTTTGGGTAATTGTTGTTGGTTGACGGTGTGTATTGTTGTGGTTGACTTGTGTGTGTTGTTATCTTATGTGTATTTGTTGTACTATGTGTGTATTGTTTTTTTTTTAAGTTTAGATGCCGGACTGCTGTCTAGAAGTCAGTATTCGGAAGGTCCTGCGACCGGCCATCTCGACACAGGTTTTTATTGGTTTTCCTGTGCCTAAAAGCAAATGCTGAGATGGTTCCCAAGATTCCAAGTTGCCACTACATGCTTCTCATGTAGCCCTCCCGACTTAAATTTAATAGTAACCAATTTCATGTTTTGTTTACATGTAA
>Ga0123357_10010710_pt1 | contig 11685 bp, 10 predicted proteins | sample TergutEmb28metaG_FD_89873 | JGI IMG/M metagenome (GOLD analysis project Ga0123357, IMG submission 89873) | Embiratermes neotenicus P4 segment gut microbial communities from Petit-Saut dam, French Guiana - Emb289 P4 | ecosystem: Host-associated > Arthropoda: Insects > Digestive system > Gut ...
AATGGAAGAGAATCACTGAGAAGGCTAAAACCCATAGGGGGTTGTAATGCCAGTGAAAGAAGAAGAAGAAGAAGAAGAAGAAGTACATGCACACGCATGATGTAGTTTAAGCTGTAGTAAGCAATGCCACTGGATTTTGTGTGTGTGTGTGTGTGTACTAATCTCACTTACACAGAGAAAATCCAAGATTTATGTCTTCTATGAGAGACAACACAAGTTAACAGCAGTCGCTGTGGAGACACTTCATTGTATGTGGCAAGATTTGCATACTATGTAATGTTTGCAGTGCTGCAAATGGTGTGCACATTGAGATCTTTTAAGGTATGTATGAAAATATGAGTTGTTGAACATGTTATAGCTAATCCCATCTCTGTGTCCTTCTTATCACAAAAGTTATTATGTATGAAGAATAAGTCCATAATTTTTATGACCCTGTATTTTCCTGGCATTATTTGAGTTACTGTGGTGTTTCTTAATTTAATTCATGATCAAGAATGGTGTGACTGTTTTGTGAAAAGAATTTCACATGATAGTAATCTAATGTTGTTAATGATTTACAGTCCATGCTCATAGGATGGAGGCGAGCACTGATTATTAACACTTGTTTTCCTATAGGAGCATTTGGTACTGCTGTCCTCTATCGCAAAGTCTCTGATGACACATTGGTTGTTATAAAAGAGGTGAACATGATCGATCTGACAGCATCTGAGCGACAGATGGCACTTAACGAAGTGCAAGTTTTATCAAGTTTGGACCACCCGAACATCATTAGGTGAGACTGTCAAATTAGTTACATGATTTGTGGAAATATAACTTAATATTGACCATGCTTTTTTGCTGTGTATGTTGTTTAAAGTTTCAGTTGTGGTATTCCATGTTTGAATTTCATTTGGGAAAACAGGATCTTTGCAGGTGTGGGTGAGCAGCAATGCTTTACTTATTTGTATCTGAGAGCACTGGGTGTCATGTGTCAAGACTGAAATTTTTGTTCCAGTAAGTGACCAGATAAGATCTTGAAGTTTGCAAGAACTTTTTCCATCCAAACCCTTACCTGTTTAATGTTTTTGATCTTATTACCTGTGCATTGAATAAGATCCTGTTTAATAATACAATGTGAATCAGTCAGTTTCTGTGTTTGATTTTTTCTGGACCAGGAATGGACAATAAGAGAATGATTGTAGTGCATTTTAAAGATTCATTAGTATTGAGATACATTTTCTATACTTCACTGTGTTGAAGACTTGTGGAATTTCTGTCAAGTTATGTTCAATGAATGTTCTTCGAAACAGTCTACTGATGATTATTACATTGTATTATTAAATAGAGACTTTGGAGGTGTTACTAGATAAGTCATATAAAGGGTCAGGTCCTTGCCTTTGTTGAGTGTTAAACTGTTGCTACAGAGGCTAGTTAGATTATGTGTGGTTTTTGTTTTATTTCAATGTTAACCTTTCACAACCATGCAGAATGTTGTGAAGGCTGCAGCTTATCATCCCTTTTTGGCTCTGATTAATGCTGACTGTGCTTCCAAGGAGTGTGAGGGAACAATAATGCTTGAAATTTGTGTCTGGAATGTACTTGGTTTAAATCCCAGCTAAGTTATCAACTACTCTAACTGCACTTGATCTGGGTTTTGTTGGTCTGTCCGGACAAGTACCTTCAGACCTCTCTTAAAATATTTGCTTTTTCACTATTAATAAAGACCTTCACATTTCAGTCATTCAAAATCAAACCATCTGAGTATACTTCTTAGAGGCATAAATATTATATTTTTATTCATCTCCTACTTGTTTTGGCCAAGGTTTGTTATCATCAGGATGTGTATATGTTACAAGGGAGTTGCTAAAGTGCACATGAAAAGCTTTGTGAAAACATGTGTGAGTGAGGTAAATGGAAGTATGATTGTTGTACTACGTATGTGTAAGAATGTGTGAGGTGTTTTGATTTTGATTGATTGAATAAATATGTGCATGGCTAATGACTTTTAAGTTTTGTCATGTCATTCAGTGCTGTGTAAACATTGCAGTTGAAAAAGCATTGTTGAATGTTCTCAGAGTCCGAGAATCAATTATCAATACAATTACAATAGAATTAGCTCTTTGGCTAATACAATCAGTGAAGTACTGCAGATTGTCTTCGAACTGAATACTGAGTGAAAGTAAATCAACATGTGTGCAAGGCTGAAACTTCATGTATTGTGACAAAATTATATGTACCGTTGGTGTATCAACTGCAGCAGTCACTTATTAAGTATTGTTATCAGATGTTCGCTCAAAGGTTTGGGGAGGAAATGAATGGCGGAAAATGACAAAAATCACCATCAGAGACCTCCAACTGAATGTCAACTAAAACTAGTAGAGTAAAGCTCTTTTGTCTGACACTGGATGATCCAGAAAGCTCTATTAACTCTTTCATTTGCAGAGGCACATAACATTTTACTGTTTCATTGAATGGCAGCACTCAGTACTGTGTGTTCTGGTTCTCACTGGGTGTAGCAGAAAATGGTTGAATGATTGTATATCTTAGTGGCATGTTACTCAGCTCAGGAAGCAATGCAGTAACACATTTTGCATTCCAATTTCTGTGGAAACACAAAGTATGTATCAGGCAGAAATATGTTTGCCAGATGTTCAGAAAGCTTGTAAATCATGTACAAATTCTCTGAACATATCCAACGGAACAGAAGTGAGAAATCCAATGGTGGTGGGGATTGGAAACAAGAGATCTGATAGCATCCATGGTGGAAGTAGAAGTATCAGATGGTGACATGAAGTGTAGAAGAGAAACAAAGAATTAAATTTACTTTTTTGTGCTATTTACTACAGTTTCACTTTGTATTATAATATTTAAGTTTTTGAGGGCTGAATTCATATAAACAAAATTTAAGATAGTGACAGCACAGTGTGTGCTGTGTAATTCAGTGTTGCGAATATAATGATTAAAAGCGTGAAGTATTGGTGTCGTTAGGTTTAGTTATTTGTACAAGATGTTACATAAATAGTGATGAAAAGGGAATGGAAACTTCAGTGGGGAAAAGAGGACAGGATATCGAATGAAAGATTAAATTGTTATATCTGCATTGAGGTTGCTGGGTACATCAAGGTACACATAATATCACCACCACCACCACCACCACCACCATTTCCACCACCGCCAGTTGGTGGGACCTTCAGTGACCAGAATCTCAGACATTTTAATTAACTTTTATGGTAAAAATTCTTTATTCTATGATTTTTCAGTTTAATATTGCAATTTTCAGGAAAGTAACCCTATCATTAAGTGAGTATTCACTGTAGCTACAGACAAAAGGTCACTAGAATTAACTACCATTCATTATCTGCATCTAGTTTCAAGGTAAAAAAAACTTGTTGATTTTCCTCCATGCCTTCTGCATACCTTCATGGCACAGTGCTCTGTTCAAGGGGTAATTTAGCTTAGATATTGTGACAACAAAGTCTGTGTATTGTTGCAGCTATTTTGGTAGCTTTGAGCGTGATGGAGTACTCATGATTGAAATGGAGTATGCAGATGGTGGCACGATGGCACAGATGTTGTCACAGAGGGCAAAGAGACTTGACGAACGTGAGATACTCACATTATTTCGACAGATTGTGGCAGCTATACGATATATGCATAATCACAACATTTTACATAGGTATGTGTAGTGTCAAATAGTAGATACTGTTATGTGGCTGAATGTGTAAAACAGTTGTGCTATGTCAATTTTTATATATCTTGGAGTACTTGACATAATCACACACTTGCAGTCTCATAGTAAATGTCACTGTCCCAAATTACAATATTTTCTGTATGGTTCAATCAAACTGTAAATTTAGCAAATGTGATCCTCTTTTTATAATTTAAGGTATTATTTGCAATACAAGCCACTTGTCAAACTTGTATGAGATACAAGTTCTTCCAGAAGAATGCATCAATTTGTAATGCCTGTAAATGGAAGGAAAACATATATATGACAATGCCAGTACTTACAGTGTAGTTATCAACTGAAACAGTTTTCTTACACCAAGTGGAATTGTTATTAGATGCAGAGTGCTTCACTGTGAGCACCATCTCTAGCTCTGTGTACATCCCACCTGTAGTTCACCTTTTGCCAGATTCGCTGTAACATGTCCTTTGTAACATCTGCAATTGCTGCATTGATCCATGCTTTGAGATCATTCAGTGTACTCCCCATTTAGCCATACACTGTGTTGTTCATGTAGCACCAAAGAATAGAGTTCATAGGCATAAGAACAGGAGAACAACATGGCCACATAATTGATCTTTACTTCTTGTCCATCAATGTAGGAAATTTATGTTCACTCACTGATAGTGTGAACAAACTGAACAAGTGCCCCATTGAGTTGAAGAATTGTAAGATTGTGTTTGCTGCTGAGCTGAGGAAGAGCATAATTCTCCAACAAGTGTAGGAATGAATTGCTTGTAATGATGTCCTCATCACGGAAGCTTGGGCCAGTGTCTCTTTCACTTTAGGACTATCCCGTTCATGTCCTTAATGTTTTCTTGGTGGCTTACTGCTCAAAAGGACACATTTATGTCGACAGACATGTCTTGACATGTAAACTTTTGCCTTATCTGTGAAGACCGTGTGAATTGAGTTGCCGTGTTCTAAAATGTCTTTTTGATTTGAATGAAGTCATCCTGTTGTGTATCTATATATTCACTTTATTACTATATATTACCATCAACACAACTACAATAGAATATAATGCTAATGCAACATGTTTCGACTTACAACAGTCATCTTCAGGCTAAGCTAAGAACCGTTAATGCTTTACCGGGTGGTTGCACTAATTTGGGATCCCATATGGCTTACAGTGTTTTGCTGTGGTTTTTCTCCGTACATAAAGTAACTTATATCTACTATGCTATTATAAGTATGGTTATGTACGTGGCATGTGCAAAACTACTTGTGGTAGTTTTGCACATGCCACGTACTTAACCATACTTATAATAGCATAGTAGATATAAGTTACTTTATGTACGGAGAAAAACCACAGCAAAACGCTGTAAGCCATATGGGATCCCAAATGCGTGCAACCACCTGGTAAAGCATTAACGGTTCTTAGCTTAGCCTGAAGATGACTGTTGTAAGTCAAAACATGCTGCATTAGCATTATATTCTATTGTAGTTGTGTTGACGGTAATATATAGTAATAAAAGTGAACCTAAGATTTCTGTTCATGTGTGTGTTGCAAACTGCAGTGTAAGCTGTTTATTGTGTGCCATAAGTTTCTGGACTGCCTTTAATTGTTTGGTCCTAGATGTAGGCTTGTCTGAAGAATTCTGCATGCAGTTGTTTAGTAGTGCATCTTTAAATCTGCACTTGCTCAGGAGATGGACTCCTTGGGGCTCCATATGAAATCCTGCTGAACATGATCCAATGATCCACATCTTAATTTGATTGTCTGGGCCACCTATGGTATGTCCTTTCCACATTGTCGGTCTCTGTAGATTGCTTGTACCATCTGCTGATGCTCCTATAACTGGTGGTCTCACATCACACTCATATGTAAATTTATATGGAACTCAGCAGATTGGAATTTTGCATACCACAACATGTCTTTGCTTTCTGCTATGGTAGTTATTGTGCGGATTGTGCAGAACACATAAGCAAAGCTGCTGTCCATTAAAGACAAAGGCAGTTCACAGAAAAGAGTCTAGAAGAATTTAAGTGCCTGCTACATAATGAAGCATGGGAAGATATCCCATGATTACTTAAACACTTCTTTCAGTGCTTTTATTAGTATGCTTATATATTGTTTTAAAAGATCCTTTCCTCTAAAAACAGTTTATGTCAAGTTTTAATATGAAAATAAATGGATCACTCAAGGATTGAAGTTTCTAGTAAGAGAATGCAATTTCTGAACATTTTGAAGAGAATCACAAATCTTTCAAGAGATTCATTGGATTGTATTAAAATGTGTCAAATAATTTATAACAGAGTTATAAAAGAACATAACAAGAGACAGCCCAATAGTTATGTTTTGAAGGCTAAAAATATAACAAAAGCAATGTGGCAAATAATATATAAAGAGGTTGGAAATTGTATACATTATGACTACAAAATCGATTTAAGGAATGGCCATGAAATTATACAAACCCTCAAAGTGTTAAGCTAAATTCTTTTTTTGTTGAATCTATAGATGATCTGTTTAACTGGAAAAACAATAGTAGTAATGTATACACCTCACAACAGAGAATACATTACTGTCCAAATGCCATGTTTGTATATCGTGTCACTGAAAATGAAGTAGAGAGTGTAACAAAATTCCTCAGCAAGCTGTGATGAAATTCCTGAGTTTTTAATTAAACATTGTATACAGTACATTAAAAAACCATTACTCCACATCTTTGATGCTTCTTTTAATTCAGGAATTTTCCCAGACAAGATGAAAATTGCCAAAGTAACCTCTTTAAAAAGGGGGCTAGACAAGATGTCCAAAATTACAGATCAATATCCATTTTACCAGATTTTTCCAAAATCTTAGAAACGTTTATGTACAGTAGGTTAATATCTTTTGTGAATAAACATAACATTTTGTTACAAATACAGAATGAATTTAGGAAAATGAAATCAACAGAAACAGCTAGTCAGACTTCCATAGAAAGTATGCAAGAGGCCATGGATTAACATCTACATGTAGTAGGAATAATTTTGGATCTTATAAAATCATATGATATTCTAAACCATAACACATTGTTTGATAAACTGGACTCATATGGTTATCAGAGGTAACATGAATTTGTGGTTTAAATCTTATTTATCAAAGCTTTTACAGTTTGTTGAAATAATCCAAATGGAACACAGAAATTTTACGCAGTATAGATATATATCCTCATTTAGGAAAATAGTACATGGGGTACCACAAGGCTCAATGTTAGGCCCTCTTTTGTTTTTGTTATATATAAATGACATCCTATTAAACATCCAAGGAGTAAAATTAGTCTTATTTGCAGATGACACAAACATACTTGTTGTTGATAAAAGTGAGGATGCTTTCCAACAAAAACATTTTGTATGTTATGAAAGAATTGGAGATATGGTTTCAAAAAAATGATCTCATTATAAATAATCAAAAAAAGCAGTAGCAATGTTCTTTAGTTCTAAAAAATTTAGACATCCCAACAAACCACAAATGCTTTTTAATGATACTGAAATAGCTATCAAACCAAAAGTGATGTTTTTAGGTATTTACATTACAGAAAACTTAAAATGGAATGTCCTTGTTCTTTCACTATATTCAAGTCTGAGTAAAGTACCTTATATTATTAAGTCAGTAAGGGCAGTTTTGAGCCCATATATGCTAAGAAGCTTTTGTTTTGCATACTTTCAATCACAGTTGAGATATGGAAGAATATTGAAAGTAAAAGGGCACTGGAAGTACAAAAGAGGGTCATTCAAATAATCAGTTGTGCCTGTAGGCAAATTTCTAAGGTTTCTAGTATCCTTACAGTGACTTCTTATACATTTTAGAAGTGTTATGGTACATAAAAAGTATAAAGGAAGTCTGAAACAAAACTTATCTATTCATAGTCACAACACAAGGGGCCAATTGAACTTCCATGTGGAATTCTGGAATACAGTTTCATTTCAGAAAAGTGTGGTTGATATGGGGATCAATCTATATAACAAAGTGCCAGAAAATATAAAAAAAATTGGATAACTTTAAACTCTTTAAAAGGATTTAAAATCCTTAATATTGAGCCATTCCTTTTATTCAGTTGATGAGGTTTTACAATTTCCAGTCAAGTTGGTTTGGAAGGTATTTTTATCTGCTTCGTCAGGTTAATATTATGATGTAACACCATGGTATTGTGTTGTATTGGACTGTGTATGGTAATCATTGTTATCACACCATGTAGACAACAATACAGATATATATATATATATAGTGATACAGAGTTGGACAAGTTCAAAGTTACGTATGTAACAATACAGATGCATAATACATGAAATGGAATGAAACTACGGTTTGGATACATGTGCAGTTTGTGTCATTGAACTGTTATTGTTTACAGTTGCACTGTAGTAGCAGCATTGCCATATCTGCTTATCTTCCAAGTTACAGGTGTCACATACAAATCAGGGCATTCTTTTTGGAAGACTGTGCATGATATTTCTGTGGTGGTCAGTATCTATACTGTGTTCATCTGGGTTATAACACTTTGTAGTCTTGTAGATTCTTATGAACATTTCAGAGGAACCTGCTGCCATCATCTTCAGCGTGGAAGACAGATGCTTCTGTAATGAAGATCAAGGTAGCAGGTTCCTCAGAAAGAATAGTAATGAGACTATAGACAGAAAATTAATATTAGAAATTCATTTACATGTTACAAGGAAATATGAAGCCCATTATACAGACCATTTATCTACCTTAATACCCTTCATGTGAGTGAGTGTTTGAATAGGTCACACCATGGTTTCCATGATAATCATTGTTACTGGATTCTCTGTTCTCTGTGAGGTACATGCTTGTGGTTACCATGGCAACCATTGTTGCTTGGTTGTGTGTTCTCTGTGGTGTATTTGCTGTTATGCTACTCCTGCCTTGACAGCCATTGTTATTGGGTTTTGTGTTATGCTCATGGCAAAGAAAGTTTTCATAACTGGGAGAAAATGTGTCCAGTCTGAGTTGTGGACTGTGGCTAAAGGCAGTTGAGTATTGAGCATACAACAACTGGATGGTGGGACTGTGTTGTATGAAGCTAATGCATGGCTTGGTGTAAGAATAAGTACATGTAAACTAGTGATGAGAAAAGACACATAGTAGCATTTGAATATGCATTATGGCAGCCTGTCATACAATGGTCATGTGGCTAATATATTAATTTTCAGATAATAATCATTAAGGATTTTGTGCACCTATGAGATTTCAGGCTTTTGCCACATTGCAGGTTAGGTGTTCACTTTTCTGAGTGGTTGCGCAGCATATTTGGGTTTGTTAGTGACATTTTGAGACAGTATGTAAAGGGTCAGGATGTCCAAAGTCAACTCTGACATTTTTATTTTTGGAGGTGGCACTAGTATAGTGTCCCAAAATTTTGGCCAACCACTGTACACTTTCTCTGCACGTGTTTAATACTGTGTATAATAATACAGACCTGACTCGAGTGTACAGTGAAGGGACAAAGAGCCTTATCACATGTCCTCTTCCTCATATATTCCGTAGTCGTACTCTTTTGGTCATGTAAAACGCACTGGGGTTAAGGAGGGAGTAATTACAAAAATTGTTCTTTGTTATTCAACACTATAGGGTTTGGATGGTAGTGTACGAGTTAATGACACGATCTGCTTTTTTTGACTTTGTCCATCATCAGAAATTTTTTAAATAACACAATGTTTCGGAAGCCAGTTCTACTTCCATCTTCAGATAATGATGCACCAAACCTGATGGGTGTCTTAGATAGAGCTATTCTTGGTCACAGAGAATAGCTTGCTTCATTACCTGAAGACAGAAGCAGAGCCAACTTTCAAAATGTCATGTTACTTAAAAAGTTTTAGATGATGGACTAAGTCCAAAAAAAAAGGGGTGATTGTTTCAGTTTTCTCTGTTATATTCTGTAGCGAGTTTCCTTGCTAATAGAACGTAAATGGAAGTGCATTTGCATGCACGCACACATGCACAACTTTATTCATTTCTCATTCTTATTCCTGTCTTTGTAAGGGACCTCAAGACAGCAAATGTGTTTTTGAACAAAGACAATACCATCAAAGTTGGGGATTTTGGAATTTCCAAGGTGATGACAACTAGAGCTCAAGCTCAAACTGTGCTAGGAACGCCATATTATATCAGTCCAGAGATGGTAAGAGATAAAGCACAATTTTAGGAAGCATGTCATGAATACTGAATTACTTGAACGTTTGGTACCATTGAAACGTTGTGCCATTCTTTATTGTGAGTCTATAAATGTATGTTCCGATTTGTTACAACTTAAACATTTTTCAGTTTTGTGTATTGTAATAAAATTACTTTTTGTGTTTTTTACCCATTCCCTGTAAAGGACCTTAAAGTAGACCCTGGTTGATTCCGCTAACATCAGTTCACTGTACGTGTGTGCTGTTTGAAAATTGTCATAATTCTGTGAACATTGTAGAATGCTCAAGATCAGGACAGTTAAAACAATAATATTGCCAGTTAGTTGTTTTGTATTGGTGTGGTGTGTAGTCTTCTGCTTCTGAAGCAAGTTACATATTACAAGCATATAAGATAATTTGAACTTGTGAAGGAGGAAGTAGTACATAATTACTTCAGTAGCTTAGTATAATGAGATTAATGGGTTAGTGTAGACACTTTATTCATTTACTTTGGTCAGTTGGAATTTATTTAGCCAGTTAGTCACTTCTGTCATTTACTTTATTGAATTATGTTATTTGGTTTAGACATTTACTATTATTAGTTTAGTCAGTTTTTTGGGCAATTTACTTTAATTAGTTCAGTGAATAAAGTCAGCTTAGTCCATTACTTTAGTCCCTTATGTGGTTAGTTCAGACAGTTTAGTTAGCTTAATCAGTTTAGTAAATTCTGCCACATTCTTATATTAGTTTTGTCACTTTTATTACATCAATCAGTTCATGAGAATAGTGACTGTAGTCAATAGTGAGGGTAATCAGCTTATTCACTATGGTCATTTGTTTATTGAGCTTGTTTAGTCAGCTGGTTTATCAGTTTAGTTTGTTATTTGAGTAAGTTTAATTATTCTAGTTAGTGTAGTCTCATGTGTCATTTAATTTAGTCAGTTTAGTCATACTTCAGACAGATCGGTGATCTGGTTCAGGCAGTTTGGTCATGTTTTGATCATTTTGGTCAGTTTAATGGAATCCTTCATTTATACAGTAGGGAGTATAGGGCAACTGTTCCAACAGTGGGAAGATTTTCACTTTTCAAAGGGAAATCATCAGAATAATGGCTGGTGCACAACCCAGAACCTCATGTAGAAGTCTATTTCTACCTGGTCCTTGCCAGTGTATATGAGCTTCACTATCAACAATGAGGACATTTTTCAAACAAATTCATCTATACACATTATTAATACAAGGTATAAGCATCGTCTTCACAGACCAAATACCAACCTATCTTGTTTTCAAAAAGTACTTTCTGTGCTGGCATAAAATGTTTCAACAATTTACCACTTAGTGTGACAATCCTCAGGAATAACAAGACTAAATTTCAAGCAGCCTTAAGAATATACCTACATGCACACTCTTTTACTCTGTAGATGAGTTTTTTTTGTGTAAAATAATTTATAATATTTTTGTAAAATGCTTGTAGTATTTTACACTGTAAATATGTATATGTGTATTTATGACTTGTTCCACATCCTACTGTCTTTATGACACACTAAGGATCTGTGGAATGTGTGTGTATGTATGTATGTATTGATGTATGTATGTATCAGTTGTGTCATAGTAGTCAATCCAGTAAGTGAGTCATTCATTTGGTTCACTTAGTCTAGTCACTATAGTCTTACAAGTCAGTTAGTCAGATTTCCTAATTTAGTCAGTAAAGTAATATTAGTCAGTACGGACAGATAGTTCAGTCAGTTGGTATGGTCTTCTTAGTTCAATCATATTAGTTGGCTTTAGTTGATTTAGTAATTTTGATTTGAGGGAGGAATGTAGGCTGAGGGTGTTTGAGAATAGAGTGCTGAGGAGAATATTTG
>Ga0123357_10010711_pt1 | contig 11684 bp, 6 predicted proteins | sample TergutEmb28metaG_FD_89873 | JGI IMG/M metagenome (GOLD analysis project Ga0123357, IMG submission 89873) | Embiratermes neotenicus P4 segment gut microbial communities from Petit-Saut dam, French Guiana - Emb289 P4 | ecosystem: Host-associated > Arthropoda: Insects > Digestive system > Gut ...
GGGGGCTTGTTTGAGAGGGTAGCAGGGGGGACGGCTGAGTCTGCAGTACGCTCAGCCACACGGTAAAAACCCCACACAAGCCACACTGAAACACCAACACAAATCGAAACAAGAAAACACAACCAATGTGGTGATACAATAGAAAAGTCGCAGGCTCCTGATGATGGATGTATTAATGTCTGAAACATGTCAAGCATAGAAGAAGTGAAATAAAACTTAATAAATTGTGACGTCAAGTTGGTCTCTTATTCTGCAACTATCACAATGATGCACGGTCCAATATACATAGGATTTTCTGTTATTTAGCAAAAGCCTTTGATTGTGTTAACCATGATATTTTACTGTCCAAATTATATTTCTATGGAATAACTGGCAATGTTTAGGAAGGATACAATCATACCCTAGGAATAGTTATCAAAGAGTGGATGTAAAAATGAAAATTACAATCACAGGATAATTTCAGACTCGGGAGTTATAAAACATGGTGTTCCTCATGGATTAATATAGGTCCTTCACTTTTTCTTCTCTATATAAATGAATTATCAAAAACTATTAATGGAAAATCTAAACCAATTTTGTTTACAAATGATACTAGGGTAATGTTTACTAATTCTAATCTTGAAGAATTTAAAAAAAATGTAAAAATTGGATTTGAATCCTTAAATAAATGGTTCTAAGCCAATAGACTGTCACCAAATTTTGGTAAAGACAGTTTCATAAAATTCACAACTATAAGTAGTCCTAAAATTGATCTTGACATTAGTTATGCTAACAAATTAATTTCTAAAGGTTTTGATAAAAATTTCATGGAGTAAATGTAGCCAGTACACTATCTTGGGAAATTCACATTGAACAAATCACACACAACCTAATTGCAGCTTGCTATGCAATAAGCTCAACCAAACCCTTTATGTCACAGAAAACACTGAAGATGGTTTACTATGCCTATTTTCATTCTATTACGAACTGTGGATTAATATTCTTCACATAGTGCATAAATTTTTAAAATACAGAAAAATATAATTAGAATTGTTAGATGATGCAGAAGTAGAGACTCGTGCAGAGATTTATTTAAGAATCTAAAAATTTTAGCTTTTAAATCACAATACATGTTATCACTTCTGTTATTTGTGATTAACAATGAAAATAAATTCAAATTAAATTTTGATGTCTATTTATGTACATTAGTGTGTGCATATGTATGTATATATGTATGTATGTATACACACACACATACACATATATGTGTGTGTGTTTGTGTATGTATGTACATATGTGTGTAGGTGTAAATACTAGACAAAATATAACTTTTACCAAATTTGATCAAACTTATCACTATATCAAAAACGGGTCTACTCAATTGGAATAAAAGTATTTAACACTCTCTCACAAAGTATAAAAAATTTAAGTGATAAACCTAATTTATTAAGTCAGCCCTAAAGAATTATTTATATGCTAATTCCTTGGACTCTGTAGATGAATACTTTAATGTAAATAGAGAATGATAAACTATGTGTAATCAGTTATATAGTACAAGCTACTAATGTATGTACGTAATATTTTCCTGACATATTCTATACTCAAGGTATTAACCTGTTTTGGATTCATAGCATGTCATTTAATTCAATTTGATTCAGTAACAATTGGGTTACTATGTTTTTTAATCTGTTAAATTCAGGCTGAGGATGCTGTCTGCTTAGCAGATTACTGTGATATCATGAGGTGTGAGGTGTTGATGACTCAAGAAGTGGGGAGTTTAATCATGGGAGACCCGACTCACATCAATACAGACATAGAAATTTGGAGTGAAGCAACAGCATATCGAACAGCGTTATCACCATCAAGGCCACGGGATTTGGCACGTGTCTTATTGCAAGGAGGAGTGTTTCCTTCTGAAAGACAATCTCAGTCAACGCCAACTCAGCCTCGACAACACCACTGCCCAAGGACAACAGCTCCTGATACACCAAACGTACCTAACCAGCACATGCAGCCACCTAGTGATGAAAACAATGCAACAGCAGATATGTGTGACAACAGCAATCTGGTAGATTCTGTTCTACCTCCAGTCGATTATAAACAGCAACGCCTTAGCGAATTGCAAAAGCTCAAGGCCAACTGCAAACCAGAGGAGCTACAAAAACTTAAATTTCGATGTGAGGTAAGTTCCTTTGAGTTTCTTGGTTCCACAGGATTAACCTTTTACCCGCTAACGTGGAGAAGATGGTCAGCTCCAAATAATGCTAGCAAAGGGCAGATGGGATTTAACTTGGTGTTTAAAGGGTTAAACTACAGCAGACTTTAAAGCTGATATGCTTCGTTCTTTTCTATTGCAGATTTTGGTTCGAGACTGCATAGCTGGTTTGCTTGTTAACCTCTCAATTCAGGATTTTAAGGAGGTTGAAGGTGTTGTACATATTTTATGTTTTTTTGCACTGTGCATTGTAATATAATTATACAATATAAACCAAAGAAATGTAGTACATGTATTTATGTTGAAATAATTGGCTAAATCTGCACTTGGACATGAATTACATATGAATAAATTGCAAGTGTCACCAATACTTAGATTCTAAAACTGTATTTATCTGTTTTCTCAGAGGAATTAAACCGAGCAGTGTGTTGGTACCTAACATGTGACCGCTACTGGGAGGACACACCAGGAGAAACCAGACATTTCCCTTGGGGTCTAGTTTTTGTTCTCATCATGGTGCTGTCTCTAGGCATATGTTTATGCTACTACATCATCTGGGTGCTTTTTGAGTAAGTCATAAATGGTTCACCTGCTCTGTGTTCTGTAATGCTGTTATGGGAAATAATGAAATAATGAAACATACTGACATGAAACATTTAGAATTAAACTGAAAGCTGCTTTGTGGTACCTCACACTAAACTTAGTTCATGAATTATTGCATATGAATTGTGATATTATTGTAAATAACGGGATAGATAGGATCATGAATACTGTTTAATATAATAGAGGGGCTACCAGAATTGATTGCTATTTAGTAATTGGAAAGATGAATGTTTCAAGGTTACAGTTCTGAAGTATTTAAAAGAAGAGCATAAAATTGTGCAACCTACATACCATGTGTGGTAAATTATCTAGGATAACATACATATTTCTGCCAATCACAGTCTAGCAATGATAAAGTACTCCAAAATAGTGCAAGCTATAATGTGAGAAAAGTCACCTACATCAGAGATTAAAGAAAGGTTGTATTGTCTGCAGGTGTCTGAGCTACAAAATGATATTGATATAGCAGTGTACAATATGAGAATTGTCAAACTTTTGGATTAAGATCCTGAATTTCTATCAAGTAAAGCAGATGAAAACACTTAGTTACAACAACAACTACCAGACATTTGTAGTGAGGGCTAAATGAAATCTTTAGTCAATCAACCAACAAAATATACAGTATGTAAGGAAACTCCATCCCCATTGGTCAGCATTATACCAAACTCTGACATGTTTCAGTTCAGAAGGCACCATATCAAAGAATCTTGCAAATCATCAAAATTACAGAGAAAAACATGCATGGCATATACACTTGAATACAATCATGTGGAACACAGTGCCACATTATACATTAAGTGTAGATGCAAAGTATGTAAGATATTCAATTAACACAGGCTGAAATTCATGATTAAAATACACATATATGCAGCCATATTAACTCTGACCAATATATGCTGCAGATATATGTATGTTAAGACTGAACCTTGGTCAGTATTAATTTGATATTTTGCATCCTTTTTATCCACACTTCTTGTATAATTTGGTATTGTGTTCCAATGATTGAGGAGAAGTATATATTCCATGCATATTTCTCTCTGTGACTGTTACAATTTATATGACTCTTTGAAGACAGTTCCTTGTATACTGAAATACATTGAAGATTGTTGCAATAGAGAATGTTATAGAGATTTCTGGTACATTGTGCATTTTTTTTTTTTGGTTTCTTTATTACATGTGAATCATAAATACATGGAAACATGCAAATACTTCGATGTGTAAATTAAGTTATGTGTTAACAACCCAGAATGCACACAGTAAGATACAAGACTAGCAAATTACATTCAGACTACTATGAAATTCTGATATTAACTTCATGCCTCATCAAAATAGAGCACAATTTATCAGTATGAAGACAGCTAATAAATGCCCAAACTGTGGCAGGTTTATGTGTTTGGGAAAGATGGTAACAACTCAAAATGTGTCCACTAAAGAGTTGAGAGCAGATTAAATTTGGAAAATGGTTGCTACTGTTCAGTTTAGAATGTCTTTGCCTAGTATATCAAATAACACACATTAAAATATACAAAACCATAGTTTTTTCCTGTAGTTTCATATGGGTGTGAAATTTAACTGTCACATATACTGAGGATGTTTGAGACCAGTGTGCACAGTATGCTGGAGGTGAAGACAGAAAAAATGATACATTGTTGGAGAAGGTAGCATAATAAGGAGCTGCATTGTTTATACTCTTCACCAAATGTTATTAGGATGATCTAACAAAGGAGACTAAGGTGGGCACAGTATGTAGCATGCAAAGAAGGGATCAGAAATGCATATAAAATTTTTGTTGGGAGACCTTAAGGCTCAAGAACATATCTCTGTAAATCACGGAATAATATAAAAATTTTTCTTAAAGACATAAGGTGAAAGATCGCTCACTGATTTGGTCTGGCTCAGGATAGGGGCCAGTGTTGGGTCTTGTAAACACGATGATATACTTCTGGTTTCCATAAAATATGGGGAGTCCCTAAAGGTAAGGTTAATTTAAATCAGAAGTGAGAGAATTACTGAGAATAAGATGGGCTGTAACTTAGAATTGGTAGATGATTTTCATATTTAATTTATAGGTACAGAAGTGACAGCTGTCAAATAGTGACAAGGTAGTCCGTAGTGTGAGGTCTGTGGTTTATGAATTTAAAAGTATTTCTCACACATGTGACAAATTTGGCATGAAGGAAGGAACAGCTTCCCATATTATTTTCAGCTGCAGAGTTCTTACTCACACTGACATAACATGACTATTTAATTCAGAAAATTTTGTGCATTGTCAGTGAATAGGTACATGAACAAACACAAGATACAGCTTCTTAATGAATTAATCTAACCATCTGCATTAAACACTCATGCAGCATTTGTTATTATACATACTTTAATTATAACTTTTTGTATGCAGAGCCATGGACCTAATATACAAATATTACAAGCCTCATTTAATTCGTTCAAAATTTCAAAGATTCCTCCATCTTTTCACATTTTTGTGATGCAGGATTCTAAACAGTCTTTTGAAGGAATGAACTAATTCTTTCAGCTCAGATGACATAAGTGTTGCTAGTACAAGCACCACTGCCACTGCCACCTCATCTCCAGTTCATCACGTGAACTCCACCAGCAGTGGGCCCTGTTATTCTGAAGAGTACTATACAGTGCCAGATCTCAATGAAATGGGGCAGAATGAGCATTATATTTATGTGACGTATCCACCAGAACTTAAAAGAAGACTACTGGAAAGGTAGGTGTAGCTGATAATGCTGTTCTCCTTTCCTTATGGTCCCCAATGTAATTTTATTAGTTACAAGCGAATGGATTGATTTTCACCTGTCGGAACTGCTGGCTTTAAGCCAATTGCAAGATGTTTTTGCTGAGCACTGTCTACCATCAACATGATGGTGTGACCCAAGATATTAACTCTGTACGATATTAATTGTATATAGTGGCTAAAATGGAAAATAGAAAATAATTTCCTGTGAATCTGTAATGAGGATAATGTATATATGCATATAATGAATAGGATAAGGGCTCGACAAGTGAGGAAAATTGGTTCTTCTTAGAATTTTCTCATGCCTCTGTGGTCTATCCAGGACTCCTTTTAAATGGGTAAAGCAGGCTCCTTCTGTGAGGGTGAAAGTAAACATCACCTCCATCTAGCGTCAAGATTAAGAATGCATTGGGGCTTTTATCTCCTGTGTCCTGTATGTCTTCATGGTATGCACAGGGACATATTTCCTTTTACTTTACTGTCTCATTATCTGCTCTCATCAGGCTAGCCACTTCCCATAACCCACATTTGTCACTACGGACAACCTTCCAGGTACTGCAAATTTTAGTAACAGGCTTACATTAATTTGTACACGGTCCACTCATATATGCCTTTTTGTTGTTGTTGTTGTTGTTGGCATTCCAGTGCCTCCTAATAGCTTTTCAATGAACTGACAGTTTTCAAGGACACTATGTACAAGCTTATCATACAGACGGTCACTCTATTCCACCCTTGTAGTTTTTAATTTTCTGCTATCAATAGTATCAACATGGCAGCCCTGAGAACTTCTCAGGAGAAAGTGACACTAGCACCACTTAACAATTTAAAGCATAAAATTCAAGTAAATAACGTTTAAAAATTCAGTTCATACCCCACAGAAAACATGTTACATCTCCATTACAAAGACCAGCCATTTAATGCTGTGTATGGAAATAACTGTTCTGTTTTGTGAAAGTCATATGAAACACATATATGCAGTCAGAACAAAATGATAGGTTTCTTAATGTTAAAGCAAATGGTACTTGTAATTACCACTTTGGTTTCCAGCTTAATAAAAGGTCAGTAACCTTGTGTGATAACATGTCTGCAAAAAAAAAAAAAAATTCAATCATTGTTGAGATAAAATGTCATAATATAAAATAACAAAATGGTGACTGCCTAAAATGTGAATCTAGCTTTCTGTTTTATGTCAGTGGAAAATGAACTATACAAGCAAGACACGAAATGCTGTGCGAAGATTTATCATAAACATACCCACAAATTCTGTAGGAAACCGTCATTTATGTAAAAAATACAACTATACTGTGACACAAATTTTTTATGTATAGTTGTATGTGACAGCACCAAATTTGATACTGTAGAAATTATACAGTTCTGGATCATTAAATAATACAACTTTATTAATATTTATTTTGAATTGGTGCTGGTATCATCACTTATTCTGAGAAAAACTTTGTTCTTTTTAAAGAAACCTAAATGAGTAGCTTACACCCAGTGTCTACACTTGGAGTTTGAATAATGTGGTTCACTCTAAGGAAGTATTTAAACCAAGTGGAATTTCTCATGGATCTGATTTAGTACCTCCAAAAATATGATAAATTCCTTATAATAGGGCCATTCTTATATATTCAAAACAAGTAGTGCCATCATATACCTAGCCAGAAAACTGTAAGGAGTCTAGATAATATTCAAATAGAGCAGGGTTGCTTATTAAATTCATTATTGTCAGGTGAGTTAACAATATATTCATATATAAAAGGAATGTTCAGTGCATTTGAATCATGCCTTATAATTTATCTTGTGATTTCCTTTTGGTGTTCCAGAAAACTGCCTTCTTAAATTTTTATGTTTCTTTAGTTTCTATTGTGTGGGCTGAGAATAAGATCAAGCCGCAAGTTGACTGGTCACTAATGGACAGTCTTGGTGAAGAAAGTAGTTTACAGCTAAAAGTTACAAACCTCTGTACATACAGAAGAGATAGGGTACTGAATGGCGTGGTTAAGTGTTACTTAGCATAATTAATATTTGGGAGGTTTTGAATTTCATTCCAATATGGGGGACTGTATACTTTGACTGAGCTTCTTTGGTAGCTTGTCTCAGTCTTGCCAGATAAATGTCGGGTAAATACCTTAAAGTAGATCACAAATGTTTCCTCCTGTATCCTTCCCAATTCATCATGTACAATAATCCTTCAGTGATGTAATATAACAAGATGAACATTCGTCCTGGATTTGAGGGGAAAATCCCCCAAAAAAGACTTATGTCTTGGACTACTTTTGTCCCCAATTTTGTCATCTTCTTTATTTTCCTGATTTTATTGTATCATCCTGAAAATATTCTTTAGAATGGAGACTTTATTGGATCTTGTTAGCCACTTTCTCAATGAGGAGATGGCAACAGTGCCACACATGGAGAAGTGAATGGTAAAGATGTATGTAAGACATAAAATTAAGACTGTGATGTGTGTATCATTGTAACTGTTATTTCATTGCTGTCCCTGTTCCTGACTAGGCCAAGTAAAAATGACCACTTTATAGCATAACTTATACTGATTGAAAAGCATACTGGTAAGTATACAAATAGAAAAGTATAGCAAACTCCTAAATGTTAAGTATACTCACACATCCCTGCTTTCTAACTGATTTCATAAAGATTTTCTTCCTAAAGAAATTGCAGTAATACTTTATGCAGCAATAATGAAATGAATCATGTATTAAAATTACAGAATTTTTAATGATTTATCTTCAGAACAATTTTTGTCCCATTTTTATGATATTTAGGTACTGTTTTGGTTTCGTCCACCTCATTTTAGCAAAAGGAACCTAATTATTGCTGTTATAATTTATGAAGTTATAAGACCACACAACAGGATATCAACCTCAAAGACTGTCATCATCATCATCATCATCGGCTCTACAGCCCTGGGTGGACCTTGACTTCCTCAAGCAAATGTTGCCAACATCCTCTATCCTGGGCATCCACCCGCCAATTTCTACAGCCCAGTTTCCTTGTGTCTTCCTAAACCCCGTCTATCTTGATTTTGGTTGACCACGTCCTCACTAACCTCCAGCATTTGTCTACAGTATCTTTTTAGGTAATTCTTCAAAGATTGTCAGGATCATCAAAATATTTATCTGATTTGTCCCCATATAACTTTCGTGTTCTTGAATTTGAAAATTTATTTGGAAAGTTCTCATTTTGTACACTTGATGATATGGAAAGCAATATATAAACAGCACTGAAAGGACTTTCAGTATGTTTTGAAGCATTGTAATTCGAATAAAACAAGCTGTAATGTCTCCAGAAACTTTAAGAATGGTCTATTTTGCATACATACATTCAATTACGAGTTATGGGATAATTTTTGGGGGAAATCAATCATATAGTGATAAGATTTTCAAAATTAAATAAAGGGTGATTAGAATGATCACAAATTCAAGAATGAGAGATTCGTGTAGGGAACTGTTCAAAAAATTAGAAATACTACCCATATATTCTCAATATATCTTCTCAATATCAATATTTGTGATAAAAAAACAAACATTTATTTTATACAAATAATCAGATCCACAGTATTCACACTAGATTTGAAACCAACTTACATCCACCTACAGCTAATCTAACAAAGTTCCAAAATGGAGCACACTACTCAGCAATTAAAGTTTTTAACAACCTTCCTCACAATATCAAAGACTTAGCCAATGAGATAGTACTGTTTCGGAATGCTTTAAAGAGGTTTTTACTTATAAATTCCTTTTATAATAGTAAAGAATATTTTAATCATCAGAGATATTCCATTGAAAACTGAATTGACAATTGGTTTCAGGTGTTTTATTATTGTACTTTTATTTATAGCCAAGATTCTTCCAACACTATGTATATTACATCAGTATGTGTGTGACAATGTCCATATCCACAGGATTGTATCCTAATTTGGATTTATAGAACGCAAATAAATTACATTACATTACAGAGTGAGTGGAAATACAGTATAACGTCAGAGGGCAACTGAACTTGACCAAACTCACTAAGCATGTTGTGTATTTCTTACAGAATCTGTCTGGATACTTAATTGTTGCACCTCAGATATAAAATGCACTTCATAAAACAATTAGTAATAATTATTATCACTATGTTAGAAGCAGTAACAAAAAGTGAGAATTTATAGTACATAGTTACTGGATTGATGAAACATTTCTGTGATTTTAGCATAGAATGTTTAACCTAAAATTAGTTTAGTATAGATTTATATAGTTTAAAGCATGACTACAAATTTGAACTGCACTTTTTATGTAAAGGATGGTGTAATTAAATGGTTTTATTTAAAATTAGTAGGATTATATTTTAAGTTACATTTTCATTGTATGCACAGTAAAATTCCTTTAGTCCAGAAGTTTTTTCTTGGTAAATCCTGATACTTCAGCATTTGAAGACAGAAGACCCAAGTATAGAAGTTTCAGCCTCCAAGAGCTTTTATATGTCACTTATTGTGATATCTCCTAATCCCTTCGTTTCCTATCCCATCAAATTGTACATCTATAAAGACTCCTGATCCACAGTCTGCTGGTCCTTCAGCATCCCTGGTAGAAATCGTAGAGACTTCAGAAAACAGAGAAGGGGACATTAATGCCCCTGAATGAGCAGCTAAAGGTTACATCCAAAATTAAATACTCCTCTGATTTGATGTGCAGCCCAAATATAGTTGCAGTAACGAAAAATTATCTGTAAGAACTTCACAAGTATGGGTACTGTCTGATAATCCAGAATATTTTATACACTGGTCCCTGTCTGTTCCTGTGCATGTGCTGGATGAAGGAATTTTACTGCAATACTATGAAACAGTTTCAACATACATAATATTATTTACAAATGACATTCCAGTGTATTGGGCACCATGAACTTCAGGGTAATGACACAGCATTTTGGAGGAACAGGCTGCCTCCCTTTACCCCACAGGTGAATAAGGCATGTTCCTCCAAAATCCTGTTAACACCCTACACTGAAGAACACGATGTAAATATGTATCATCATAGAGACCTCACATCAATTATTATGTACCCCCAGGTGATCAGGTGAGAAGTAAACACTTCCCTAAAATTTTCAAACTGGATTAAAGCTTTCTAAGTTCCATTAGTATAATTAAACAATGCTTGTCAATTTGTAAATCACAGTTTGTATTTTTATGTTAATCAGATTCTAGATTTGTTAATGGAAATTTCATCAACAAATTCATATTTGAAATCACTGTGTGTAGACAGGGTCATACTTCCATTATAATTCCAGTTAAACAGACAGAAGCATCAGGCTTAGTTGAGACATGCTTTTGAACATTTTTGTATAACTGGAAGTTGAATCCATAGTTACCTGGACTTTTCCATCATGGTCTGTGATATAAAATGGATCCCTTGGTGCACTTCTGATTTCAGCCAGACTTCAGCTGTAAATAAAATAAATTTACAATCCACTAACAGCAGACAGAGACTGGTCCTCCAGCTTGAAGACTAACAAATTAATAATTCATAAATTGTCTGTCATAAAACTCCCATTAAAACTATACTTTTCTAAAATGTGGTAATCTGGACATATAGTGTACAAGCACACAACAGTTACAGTGACTGCAAGCCAAATCATGCCATACAGAAAGTGAAAACCCTCTTTTAGGAGTATTCATTTGTCTCAAAAAGCACCTATTACCTTCATAATGTCCATCTCTCTGTCTGAATGTGTCAGTGCTGCTCCCACTGGGCAGATTTCCATAAAGTTAGATACTGTCAAAAAATTCCAAATTTGATTAAAATTGGGCAATAATATGGACACTTTATATGAAGATATGAGTATGTTTTATTGTTATTCAGTGACATTAAATTGTCATACAACACTCTCTTCAAGTGATATGGTATCAGGCTATAAGGAAAGTCAAGGAGATAAACAACATGTGAATGTATCACAATGTTACATCATATGTACATTGCTGGTCTTGTTAAGCACCTAAGCTGTTTGGATCCTTTGCAATCATTCTGTGGCACCATATGCATTCAAGATCAATGTCAGCTTCATGGGGGATTACCTGGTGACAGAGAGTTTAGAACAGTAACTTCCTCTGACACAGCATTCTGACACCAAAGTGCA
>Ga0123357_10010712_pt1 | contig 11684 bp, 4 predicted proteins | sample TergutEmb28metaG_FD_89873 | JGI IMG/M metagenome (GOLD analysis project Ga0123357, IMG submission 89873) | Embiratermes neotenicus P4 segment gut microbial communities from Petit-Saut dam, French Guiana - Emb289 P4 | ecosystem: Host-associated > Arthropoda: Insects > Digestive system > Gut ...
CAGCAAACGAAGAACGAAACGACCAATGTGGTAATCAACATCATTGTCACGAGCTCCTGATGATGGGCATAGTAGTGCCCGAAACATGTTGAGCCTATAAGAAGTACAATAAAATAATAAGTGCAATCTAGTTGGTTTTTTCATCAATTGTTTACAGTGTTGGATATTTCGTATGAAAGTGTAAACCCAGTTTTTAAATGCTGAACACATTACAAGCATTGACGGCGCTCGGAATTCCTCCGTCCGCCTGCTGGTCATACTTGCAGGTGTGAAGCCTCACTGGATGAAATATGAAACGCTTTATTTGTTGAAAAAAACATCTCTAGAAATCAGATAGATACACGTGTATTTGTACGTATAGCATGGTCAATGTTATTAAAAAACGCAAAAGAAAAAAGAAGAAGAAGAACATCTTTCCTATTTTCTTATTTTTCATATTATATTTCGTCTGTTGCATGAAAATGGACGGGTATTGCGAATAATACACCTAACCGGTATTCACCATGTATCACACATATACTGCATTGGTGTTGGTCTAAACCTAATTATATTTCTGTTTACTTTTGTAAATAGTAGTAAGAAATCCAAGAACGAAATTTAATCTTATCTACAAAATTGTAAATCTATATTTTGTACTGAGATGACAAAAACGTCGCTTAATTTCACGTAGTCAGTAATCGTACTAGTTTCTTCAGGAATAAACAAATTAATATCAGCCCAAGTGTTTATGTAAACACTTGGACTGATATTGGAACCTATGAACTTAGGATTAAGAAGTGAAATGTAACTTGTAAACAATTATGCAATACCTCCGATTAACATGCATTATTCGGTTTTATTATATTTTACTTTATTCTCTTTTTCATTCTTGTACTTGTTCTACTCATATCAAATTTTAAGGATGAGAAGCGATCAATTTTATATTATCTTCCTCAATATGTTTTTTAAAGTTATTGCGGAGCCTTAAAATGACATAACGTAAGTCGAAACATGCTGTTGAATTAGACCCATAAAGTCTATTTCCCAAGAGAGATAATCGTGCTGAGACTGCTATCATTGGCACACAAGTAAAAATTCGTTTTTTTTTATTTACTAAGTTCTTTAACATAAACAATGATACAAAAGCAAACGAAAATAAACCTAAAATAGCTCTATGATGTTCCGAGAATCACATCGGGTTCAAGGTTCAAAGAAGTTTTTCATATGTGTGTTTGTGTTTGAATACCCCTCTGTACTGGATTCTGGCGTCGCGTCACTAAAGAAAACACACAGACAAGTGGATTACATTTATTTACATGTCATTAAGGACGACGAAGTTCTGTGCCAGTGAACTGATGGACACACAGGTTTATTAAATTCGAGGAAATTAATAATACATGATACTAATGTTAAGATATTGCTGGTTTTGTGAGAGAAACCAAAACAGTCAAGATTGTTATAGACGTTTCTTTGTTTCTCCGTAACCATATTGAGCTGTCGTCATCAGTGGCATCAGTTTCGATAAACGCACCTCGAAATGAAAAAGGTTGCAAAAACACATTCCAGCTAATCAGCTGATGAAAAGAAGAATCCTGGTTTAGCGTGAAGGACAGTTGCGCCAGCCAGCAGTACCAACATTATGCAACAACACCAGGAGCCATGCAGCGCTTTTGTAACATGTCTGTAAACTGGGGAATCAAGCTCTTTAGAACATCGTCACCTAGATGGATATCTACTGCTTCCTGCCTTGCATTAAAGAAAAGTTCTTCGTCTTACTTTTTTAGCACTTTTGACACACACTGAATTGAGATTAAAAAATGTGTAACCAAGTTTCACTTCCACCGATGAATTGCGACAGGAACCCCGGACATTCTGTATCGTTTCAATGCTGAATATCTTGGCTCTTTGTGCTCATTTGTCTGCATTCGTGACTTGACTTCTAAAGAGCACAGAAAAAACAAACATATGTTTATGAAGGTATAGATAGACAAACGAAAACTCCTCTTTGTTTAAAAAATCAATAGAAAGTTGCAGATAGTGTAATGAAGTGCTGTATGAACAGCCAATAAAATAGCTCTATCACAAAGATTTTGATTTATCACTGTTTATAAAATACTTCAATATAAAATAATCCTACCCCCACCCACTCACCCAGTTCATGGACATTATTTTATTTTGTATGAGCACACAAATTATTTGCGCCCACACGCGCCGCTCTCAGAGATGATCTCTACAGCTGTGTGTCATCGCCCCATTTACGGAACACTCCCACTTATATTATGGTTTCTTATCGCATACATTAACGGTTCTTGCAAATTTTCTCCACGGCGTCATGCAGCATTCTACTTTTCTCAGTTTTAGGCAATTATTACGTAATTTCAGAGAAGAACGAAGCCCGATCTGACAGCCTGCAGTTTTGCCCGCAAGAGAAATCGGCGTCTTTTGTGTTTTATACGGGGTGCACACATTTCGGGCTTCAGTTCGCTCAGGCGACTAAATTTTTTACCGGAGCAAATGCTGTTTTTGGATTTTCAGTGTGCAACTCGTTCCCTGTCAACGCTCTTGCGTCTAGAATTTTAGAGTGGCATCAAGGTTTTTGGAAAATTTGTGCACCAGTGTCTTTGATTAAATGGTAATATGTAGTTTGAGGAAGAGCTTTTTCATTTCCGCTTAGTTGGCAGTATTTGTGCCCGTCTGTCTCCTCATTCTGTTACGGAAGTCAGAAATGTACTTCCCATTTCATTATTTTTGCCACATTCCTTTTGAACATTGTACCATCAAGGTAAAAAAATATTCCGTATTATTCTGCCATCACTTTAAGAACTGTCGGTTTGCAGTGCTTCTTTGTCCTAAGACTCAGTCACAAAAATTGCAGCCATGGATCTAATGACAAATTTGTTTTAGCAGGATGTCCCTATAATTCTTTGGAGAAAATATACAAATTGTTATTTGGGTAATAAATTGTTAATATTGAAGAGAATTGTGGACGGCGTCTTGAAAATTTATGATTATAAAATAAATATTGAAGAGCGTATAGGGAGGAAACTTAAGAATTAATATTTCGGATTAAAACTGAAAATTAACAAACTGCGACCTCTGTGAATTCGTGCTATATGATGATTGCATGGAGGTAGGCAACAAAACTCTAGGATCACTTGAAACCCGGACTGTAATAAATAGAAAACGTAGTCATGTTATGTACTGATCGTAATAACAATATTTAAATATTACAGACAACTTGCGATCACTAAATATTGACTGGGGCATGTTAATGATCAGGGCTAATATACAGAACGTAAAAGAATACAGGTCAATTGTGTAAACTTCTAAATATTCTTTTTTTAGACGAGATCGTGCATGTAAGTAACATGGCAATGCAGCTAGCGCTCACGTGAAGTGTGACCAGATAGTAGTTCCAACGTACAATGCGTGTCAGAATGTAAAGTGGACATGTTAATATTTACGGCAGATAAGAATTTATATAGAAAACTCTTATAGTCTAGTGCGATTTTCTGTTCGCAAGTTTTACTTTAAACAAATGTAAGAATTTTAAATTGTTAATAATTTTTTATCACTTTTAATACAATTAAGATTAAAATATTTTAGCTTCAGTTTTTATGTTGACCGAGACAGTGGTTAATACGTAATAATTAACAATACTAATTGTAAAATATGAACTTATGATAACTGAGCCCAGCCAAAACAAGCCGATGATTTATAAAAGTCATGTTTCAGCTTAAGATTGCGTTTTAATATTGTATTTCACCAAATCAAAATGGTTGTTAGGCAACTCGGAATAGGAGTTCGGGTTGGCTCCGATCTCTGACGGACGCGGTGTTTCGGAGAAAAATCCCTTACCATTCCGACAGCTGGACACCCGTCGCACAGCCTTTAACCACTCACTTTGCCGACCTACATGTAGCAGAGGGTATACGCAACACATGCTTCAAGTGACGTACCGATTTAAGCCGTACAACGTAAAGGTAAATTCAACTCTGTAACTTACGGTGAAGGCAGAGAGGGACGGTGGGTGTATAATTATACTCTTTCTATAATCTTGGCGCTAAATTCGGGGTGGGTGCTTAATACTACGCGCCGGTCGCTTTATCCGAGGGAATAATCCTGTACTAACTGTACAGGCGCCTGGTTGGGCCCCAGGACCGGTCTTGACCGTTGCCGAAAATCTCACCCCTACCGGAATTCGATCTCCGGACCGCCCAAACCCTAGCAAGTCGTTATGCTGCTATCCGGGTCCACAAAGTTTTAAGCGGTGCATTTCTTAAGTAATGTGCAGTTTATTATGTTTCCATGTCGTGAGTGCTGACGGTACTGCGACACGAGAAACAAAATGGAGTGCATATTTTGTATTCTACCCAAATGTATATTCGGTTACGCAGCTGTCAACTCAGTGATACAGAGCTTCTATATGTGACTGCCAAACAAAATGCAGTCCGGTCCGTTGGACACGTTTCTCATGTAGAGCGCAAACTTTCTCCAGGTGCTTCCTGGTAGCACAGATACACTCTCGCGTTCGGTATATCACGCTTCGCCTAAAGGTCGCCATGATGCAGGGGGCCGATGTCACTAGCCCACATTCTAATGCAGGATCTTCCGAACGCATTTTCTCATTTGAACTTCACGAACAATTTCTGCATATAGGCGTGTCGATGACAGAAGTAATCAACTTTAGGAAATATACACAGCATAAACTATAATTCTGACAAAGATAACTAACACAGCTGGGTCTCCCATGCCGCTATGATTTTGAAACCTGATCTGTTATATTTTGTTTCATCTGTTAGAAGATTTTATAGTTAAGTCAATTACTTGGAGAATAATATTAGAATGGTTCGTAAAGGTACAGCATGTTCTGATGAGGATTGGTGTCATCTGGTTCACGAGTAGCTTTGTGAATAATGAAATTATTTTTTTTAATGCAGATGTTCGTAACTAACTGAGACACAATCAGCTCTTCAAGGTCTCTTTCAGATAGACTTTGTCGTTAAATCGCTAAGCCTACCGTTATTAACAAATAACAAGAAGAAGAATGTAAAGGACCCGTTTACGAGTTGGCAAAAGATTGTGAAGGACACGTTTACGTGTTGGCAAACCACAATATCAGTGAAGGAACTAAATGACTGATCGGAAAAAAATAACTTCTGGTGTTAAGGGCCACATTAGCAACTCGCGCGCTGCAAGGTTTTGTATAACAAAAAATTGTTGAAAGGTCACAGAATTCTTTTAAACCTTTTTAATAATTAGCAACCTGTCGTTAAAATGACCATTATACATTACCCCTCAAAAAATTTAAGAATTATCCATTGAGAGTTTTTTACTTAATTTGGAAGAAAGTTTATTTCAGTCAGAGTACATTATTACAAAAAGTACGCGAGTAGTCTACAGCCAGCCGGTGTCAGCTCACTGCTTGATATAGCTTTGCGTCCTTTCAGCAAGGGGTTTTCAACGGGTGGCGCACGTAACACTGGTGGTAAGCGGCGGGTCGTCTGGTGGTATGCAAATTTGGTTGAGTATTATCATTTTAGACGCATTCGCGAATTTACGGAAAACGATAATTAGCTTATACTTGTCTATCTGTATGTCCACACGGAACAACTGTGCTCCCATTGTATGGGTTTGAATGAAATTTGATATTTGAGGATTTTTCGAAAATCTGGCGAGAAAGTTCAAATTTAATAAAAATGTGACAATAAAAACGGGTACTTTAGATTAGGACATACGCACATGTATGATAACACTATGCTGAATTCTTACGGTGGGAAGTGTTTCAGACAAAAGTTGCAAAGCAATATCAAAACACATATTTTATATTCAATAATTTTTTTCCTCCGAAAATCGTGCCGTTGATTAAAGAATGTGGGAAAGTGTGGTAGAGACAGACAGGCCACAGATGGCAATATAATTCAGCGCATGCGCATTGTATGCTTAATAAATAAGGCTAGAGACACACACTCAGAATATATAAGAATTATTGCTTTTATACGGCAACATTGGTTACGCCAAAGCGCCTCAAGGTTATGTTAAACGCCAATTGGCTGTCTTGTTCATCATTCATTTCGAAGGCGCTAAACGTTTTAACAGAATTGTATGAATGCATTTAAATGAGAAAGAGACAGTAGGACAGCACAAACTTCATTTTATTATAATCTTAGTAATTAACCAACTTGATGCACAAAATCTTGTTTTATAATAAGTTTATTAAATGCCTCTACATGTTTCGAGCACTATGTGCTCATCATCAGGAGGTCAAAATTGTATTCTACAGCATCTGGTATCATCACATTTGTAGGTGGCCGTCCGATGCAGAGGTTGAGAGAGGACCTTTGGTCCTCTCTCAACCTCTGCATCGGACGGCATTTAATAAACTTATTATAAAACAAGATTTTGTGCATCAAGTTGGTTAAATACTAAGATTATATTGAGATGCACGGTCAGAAAACGTCAAAGTTCATTTTATTAATATTTTCTGTACCTGGTGGTACGTGTAATTTTTTTTTTCGTGATAGTGGTACGTGTAGACAAAATGTTGGAACGTGGATTAAAGGAAGAGGTTATAACGAAATCCAGACGGCAATGATCAATAAGACAGTCCCACGTTTTTAAGATATCAAAATTAATCTGAATCTATACATTTCCATAGTTAGGCTCCCTCCAAATTAAGACACGATATTTTGCGCGTGGTTTGCAGTGATCATAATAAAATACAGCTCTTGGGAACCGAACTCCTGTCCAATTGGTCATATATATGATTCTTGACTTTGACTCATGCTTTGGTAAATACATCCTTCCTTTACATTTTGCGGGGGCTAGATCACAAGACCCCGCGCGGAAAGCGAAAATCCACGAATAACTGCCCCCCCCCACAAAAAAAGGTTTTAGTATTTTTTTTAGTATTTTTAGTATTTTATCTCAGCAGAGAGCTGCTTTTTTTTTTTAAAAAAAATCTTTCTAAAACTTACGATTTTCGGATTAAATTCCATAGAACATTACCTTAAAATCTGACAGCCCAGAGCCTATCCGATGACATATTTTAATTAGGCAAACCTAAGACTCGATTCACAAAATATTCAAGTTTTGCGCTTGGCTCCTAATCATATGTTCTGCCTGGAATTGACGGACCGGCACACAAGGCAAAATCATTAAAAGAAAAGCAGAGTGTTTATTAGCTAAATTTATATCCGACTTTATAAACATGTCTAAAAAAACCACAGTTTTTAAAAATATTCTAATATAATTATTAGTTATGGCACTTGCTGTATCTGCGGTGTTACTGTTCCTCCGCTATTACCTAACCTCAGTTTACGTAAACTCAATTCCAAAACAGAGCGAGTCACGTATGTCCTGGCGATTAAACACTGCAATATAAAGACGAAGTGAAAGGGGTGGATCTAAAATGTCACGCCTCTCTGAGCGCTGCAGCAGATAAATTTTAGTCATTTTAATTTTCCGGCCTCTACCCAGGTTTGGTCTGAAGGTTATGAGGAGAAAAAAAAACTAAGCTTCGGGTGGCCTTGTTGCTCCTGCCCTGTTGTTGCCTTACTTCTACCGTGATAGGTGGAGACTGAATGGGATTCCGCAATTACTGACACAGATTCCGTGGTTCGGTATGGTGAGTGCAACGTAAAGTTTCTGTCTAACACCCGACAGTTCCAATGTACTGATCAACCCCTTAAGAGAAACACGCCTTTTAAATAGAAGGCAATAAATCTGATTCCTTCTCTCAATTACGTTGCATTTAAGAAGACAGCGGAATAAACGGAAAGGAATCCTTAATCTGAACCTTTCACACGAAGGCAGTACCTTCGTATATAGGGCACTGTCCTACCTTGATCTCCAGATCAACGTAGTCGGTACAGCGACTACGCTATCTGAGGTTAAACAGACCGTGAGATGAAGTCGCGATGGGGGCCGAATTTTTCTTACACTTTCAACCCGGCCCTGGTGCTCACCAGCCTCATGCACATTGGTACCGGGTGTCTTTCTCTTGAGTAAAGCGGCAGAGGTGTGGCGTTAACCACCAACTCCATCAAGCACCGAGTTTAAAGAAAGAGTAGAGCTTTACCTATACTACCCTTTTAGGTCCTCATGGCCAGTTCTAGAGTCAAATTTGCCTTATTCTACCTCGAAAATTGAGGCAGTTATTCTTCTAAACATCGGTTATTTTCTATGTGGCACCGCGTTACAGTAGAGGGTAGTCTTCAGAAAATTGACTGTTACAAATTTACACCCCGTCTTTTCGTGTAATTGTGTCGCCTTCTAAAAACAAACGTTTGCGTGCCGGAAGCCAAGCAAGACTATGTGGCTGCATGTCCGATTATGTAACTGTATAGCGTTAGTTGCACTATGGAGTCATCCAGGCGTCATAATAGCGGTGAAAGCTTTGGTCACGTACTGAGCAAGGCGACTTACACTTTTGGATTCAGAGGACCATCCGCATGTAGACTTGTTCGTAGTTACACGATACACAGCCCTCCTCACAGGCAGATCAGGAAAATTTGAAGAGTAGATATTGATATTCTGCAAACCATAAAGTAGAGTGCAGAAGTTTAGGTGTACCGTAACACAAAGAGCGTTCCAGGGTTGCATCTGAAGTTTTGAAAATGAACACGCCCATTGTAGAATTTCATTTTATGTTCTGAACTTTTGGTTTATTTGCTGGAACTTCATATTCCTTATGTTACAGATCCTCAATAATGGATGCAAAACATTTTTAAACCTAGATATTGTATAAAACAAGAAAGAAGCTACTCCTTAACTGCAAATATGATCTATATTTCTTTGTATCTTCTTATATTTTATTTGTGGTTTACTTAAGGTCACTGTCAGGTCCTGAGAATAACTTACGTCGAATAACAGGGTGGTAACGTGCAATGAATTGGAAAGAGTGTGGAATGGAGCTGCCGTGGTTTTGTTTGGGTGCTATTCCAGTATTAGCCTTCAGAGACAGAGGAAAGCCACGAACTTAGTCACGTTGGTCTAATAAATGTGGGTATAAAGGATCAAGTTAAGGGAGGAATTAAGTTGAGGGTGCTTGTGACGAGGGCGGTGCGGAGAATAATTTGACGTACGAGAAAGGAAGTCACACTGGAAGTAGTAGAAGATTGCATAGTACGAAGTTTCTTACGTTGCACTTTTTATGAGATAAAAATTATGTGCCCAAAGACGGGTAGAATGTGAGGGGAGACATGCGCAATGCGTACAAATTTGTAAACGGAAAACATGACGAGAAGAGATCTCCTCAGTAGATCTATGCGCAGATGGAAATATAATATTAAAGTAGATCTTAAAGATGTTATGTTGTTTAATATGCTCATTTTCCATGATACGTGGATCCTTGTCAACACAGCATGTCGCGTCCTCAGATTGCTGATGGAGGAACGGCTCCCAGATATGGAAAATAGGTGCGAATATATTGATTAAGTATTCGCGGACAGTCAAGAAGAAGTGGTACTCCAACTTTGGAGTTGGGATAGGTGCTAACAAATCCTCACTTTAAAACTTACGGAGTTACGAATCGTATTTTCTTCACAGCTGAGATGCGCGCGAAGAAAAGTGATTTGTGTTTAGCGAATGTAGCAGTGCTGCTGTGGGAAGATGAATTATCATGGTTAATGATTGTATTCAAGAAACTGTGAAGTCAAGGCCGTTATGTCATGTGCCATGTCACGGATCTGTTGTCTGAACCCAGCCGTGAATGAGAGCACGATTCACGCATGAAATAGTGCAGCCGGTTTTAAGACTGATAAAGTACGGAACATAAGGTATTGGTCTTTCTCTGTAAGAAAATATACATGTAACCGAAATGGATTTTTCAGACTTTTAAAAAAATGATAACGTATCTCAAATCCCAAAATAGATCACGTACGATGTTCCTTTATCTCACAAGGTAACAGCAGCCAGGACAGCATAGTCGGTACAGCGACTATGCTGCGAGCCGGACGGTCTGGGCTTCGACTCCCTTTATTAGCAAGAAATTTTTCTCATCTCCAAAAAGGTCCAGACGGGCTCTGGGGCCCAATCAGTCTTCTATTCAGTGGGTACCGGGGGTCCCTTCCGGTGGGTAAAGCGGCCGGGACGTGAAATTAACCACTCACTTCCATCTAGCGCCTAGGTTAAAAACGAATGGACCTACACCTCTGCTCGGCCTATATGACTTCGTGACGTGCAAAGGGAAAACTTAACACTTAACTTTCTAAAGTCTGTGTTATATTATATTATATTAAGCTGGAGGAGAACGACATTGTGGGATTCTAATTCGCAATACTGCGCTCACGACATACAGGCTTACGTATATACACTTAAGTCTGTTACGTCTGTTACAGAGCTACATACGGCTGCAATATGTGACTATATAAAGAAAAACATTTCTGGGCCCCATAGAAATTTAAATTCCTCTCATTGACAAAATTGTGGGAGGGGGGGGGCACTGCGTTACAAGCCAGAAGGTTGCGGGTTCGATTCCCGATGGGGTCATTGGGATTTTTCATTGACTTAATCCCTGGCAGCACTATGGCCTATAGTCGAATCAGGGGTATCTCTTGGATGTAAAGGCGGCCGGTGCTTAAGGCTAACGACCATACCACCTTCATGAGCCGATTGTGTAGATATTCTGGAAGCCTTAACCTCAAGGTCTCTCATAAGATAGCTTTGCTGTTGACAACATGTGCCAGATTCTTATGCGATGAAAAGTATACATGCAATGTTTTATGCTGACTGCTGGATTGTTTCTAAAGTTTCGGAGATACTTTCTGGCCCTTTCTGCACTAAAGACGGAATCAAAACTTTTTCTGACACCTTGTTAGAAATTTACAACTTCACACGGCGTCACAATCCAGACCGTAGTTTGTATACGCACGGCAGGTAACGTACGTGCAACATAATATTATGGCGCGTTCGTATATTATTTATACCTGCTCAGCTATTCCATCAGCCCAGTATCATTTTATGCCAATTCGTGTCGTCGGCAAAAGTAAGTACTTAATTTTGTTGTTGAGCCAAATAGGCCTTTCGTTGCAATGGAAACTCAACAACGTGTTTCTTTTATATGGTAGACCTAAGTATGACACTGTCAGGTTAAACGTCTTGCCGTAGGAACGCAACAGTACGTAACATTTGGTGTTGTAGGCGCGGTCGCAAAATTGCGAAAAGCGACTATTAGCTTCGTCATATCTATCTGTCTCTCCGTCCGTGTCTGTCTGCATGGAACAACTCGGCTCCCACTGGAAGAATTTTCATGAAATTTGATATACGAGTATTTTCGAAGCTGTGTCGAGAAAATTCAAACCTTATTAGGATCTGACAAGAATAACGGGTACTTTACTTGGAGTCCGATATACATTTTCGATCATATCTCGCTCAGTTCTTCTTAGAAGGAGAAATGTTTCAGACTGAAGTTGTAGAGAAACTCGAAACACACATTTTATATTCAGTAAAGTATTTCCTCGAAAATCGTGCCGGTTATGAAATAATAAGGAAAAACGTAGTAGAGTCGAAGAGGCAAAAGATGACAAAGTGGAGCATGCGCATTTGACGCTGACTACGTAAAACTACTAACATCTTGTATATTGAAGAATAAAAGACCAACTTGATGTCACTTGCTATTTTATTTCACTTCTTATGTGCTCAACATGTTTCGGACATTAATATATCCATCATCAGGAGCTTTCGACTATTCTGTTGAATTACCA
>Ga0123357_10010715_pt1 | contig 11682 bp, 3 predicted proteins | sample TergutEmb28metaG_FD_89873 | JGI IMG/M metagenome (GOLD analysis project Ga0123357, IMG submission 89873) | Embiratermes neotenicus P4 segment gut microbial communities from Petit-Saut dam, French Guiana - Emb289 P4 | ecosystem: Host-associated > Arthropoda: Insects > Digestive system > Gut ...
CTACTGACATGTGGTAGTACTACTGACAGAGGTGGCAGTACTACTGATATAGGTGGCAGTCCTACTGACATAGGTGGCAGTACTACTGACATATGTGGCAGTCCTACTGACATACGTGGCAGTCCTACTGACATAGGTGGCAGTACTACTGACGTAGGTGGCAGTACTACTGACATATGTGGCAGTCCTACTGACATAGGTGGAAGTCCTACTGACATAGGTGGCAGCACTACTCACATAGGAATATCCAGTTTTACTCAACGCTTGTCCAGTGTCTTCATCACTTCTCTAGAAATGAACACCATTTGAAGCCAACAATATTTATACAGATAATGAATGAAACAGATGACGCTAGAAGTAGACAAAAATTAGACTGGGTGATGGTGATTATATCCTTCTTTCACATCCACATGTGCAGGTACCTACAAAAACCTGGACTGTTTCAGCCTGAAGATTGTAGCGCTATAGTTAACCGAAACGTCGGTCATACTCATCGGTCAACATATGTGACATTCCAGAAAAACTGACTTTCACGAAAAGTTGTATACTTGTTTAAAAATGACATGTTCCAAAAACGGAAAATCAGAAGCCAAGTAATTCTAAAACGCACACACATTAACAAGATTAGCGTACATTAAATCCTCATCCTACGGTTTTCTGCAACCCTGCACAAAACTACTTCAAATTTTACGTTTCAGAGAATTGTTAGGTAAATTGAAAGTTTATGAGCTTCTCTGCCTCTGTTTTACAATAAAATATAATAAAAAATTCTATTAATTAATTTTAATTTAATTACATTTACCAATCTATTATTTTAGAATTTTAAAATCTTTGTAATCCCTGCAGAAACATCATTAAAATTGTTCAGCAGTTCGTAGATTTATGCATAAAAAAGCCATTAACTTACATTAGTTACATGCGAGTGTTATCCAATCCATATGGCGTCACCTTTCGGATGATTCAACACCATGAGTGCTATAAACCTCACATAAACATATAAACTGATCATAGCTGGAGTACATTAATACAGTTGCGTATTTGACCAATCCCTTAGATCTGCACTTTTTTGGAATTGTCAGCGATACAGACTGACGGCATAGCTAGTTGCTGGATAGGAGCTGCTCTACGCGACCGGAATAAATAACAAAACTGTTTTATCGTCTCGTAAAATGAAAGCCTGAATCATGAAGTCCATTACCACATTCATGAATATTTATGAAACGACTATCAGAACGTGGAAACTTTGCAGGCCAGAAGTGGAGCAGAACTTGTTTACAGGCAAAGATATAAAAGGTGCCTCTTTAAATTACAACCTAGCGAACTCATTTAAATAATAATTAAAACCGATGTTATGACATCCAAGAAAACACATGGCATATATGCGAGTTTTCAGGCTTTTCACTGCAGTGTGGAACAACAATCCTTTTGGGTGGGGGATAGGAGGCTGCGTTAGTGAATATTTGGTTCCTGACTGTTCGAGTAAAATTGTGATCCCAAAATTCGGGAGAGAAATGCCGAGTGATGCTCTATGTCTAATTTTGGAGACCGGGTGCCGAATTACACAAATAACGCAAAGAATTTTGTTTTAACAATTTAACTGGGAGGTACACGTACTAGAAACTTAAGATATTCTCAGTTTCTTGTATGTTAGCCAGCAGCACAATTTTACCTACAGAGATCATTGTAGACCTCTGGCAGGCTACACCCTTTATGACCACAAAACAAATGACTACGTATGCCGCGAACTACGGATTACAGGCATACTAGACAAGATAGATGAATACAGACGGAACTGGCTTTCACACTTGCAAAGAAGGCCACAAAACCGAATCCCTTTGGAATCATACCACTAAAGACCACAAGGAAGGAGATCAATTAGAAGATCGAAGAAGCGTTGGCGCGAACAGCTGTAACTCTGGAGACGGAACGGATCAAAGGGTCCAATCCCTGATGTTTATGATGATGATGAGATCATTGTAGTTATATGTTTGTGAAAATCTGACTGAGAAATTTCATTCAAATTGAGGTCAGGGGCTCTGTGAAACGCATTTCTAGAAGATTAACAATGAGGCAAACCTGCTGTGCTTAAATTATGGATCAACCATTTGAAGTAATGCGTGAAAGTACTTCTCTATCCAAAGCTCCCTTATTGCAGAAGAGACATTGTTGTTTGGAAAGTTCCCAGTCTGCTCAGGCTTGTCTGTCGGATAAGAGCGTCGTGTAGGTGAAAAAGAAAATGGAGCAGTTGTGGAATAACACAAACAAGGAAAAACCGAAGCACTTGGAGAGAAAAATATCCCAGTTCCAATTTTTTTTACCAAATCCGCGGGGCCGGTGATTTGTCATGAGTCATAGAAATACCTTGAAATCTGACATTGATTTTAATAATATGTGAAAAGCCAGGTCTTATCTCGCAGAAGAAACATGGCGTCTTGGTACAAAACCACACCGTTTACGGAAATTATGCAAGTATATATTGCGAGCCATATGAACACATAAATACAGTGTGTGACGTAAGGTCAGAGATTCTAAATGTTAACAGAAGGTAGAACATATATTTGTCAGGGTGTTTTAAACATTGAATGACACTGCATACTTCACTGCACTGAAGATCATAGATGTAAACGTGAATGTTTATGCAACTACGTAAAGAAATAAACCACAAACTGTATGGAGCAGATTAGTTTCTGGATCTTGAAGGTTCCTTAGCTATTCCAGAAAATTCCCGCGTTTTGTGGAACTCGGCAGTTGTTTCACCGTTTCCACTAGAGACCGTTACCTGTTCCCACCCACAGGCAAATAAATTCAGTTCACTCAATCCCAGGTTATCTCCTTCGGATTTTTTCCCTAAACTGTAAATTGAGACGAAATGAGTTTTCTGTGACGTGGGAACTGGATCTTAAATGATATTGAGAATTAATAATCCAGTGTCCGATTTCTGTCCCCTTTAGTCTTCGAAATGTTACGTAATATAAAAATCCTGGTACTCTCGCATTTCATTAAAAAATGACGCCGACAAAGTATACAAATTATTTTCCGTTTTACCTTATACAATTAAATACACATTCAGTGCATAAACATTTCATACGAAATTCCATAGGATTTGCATGGATACAAATTTTAATGTACCAATTTTTAATGTATATAGTATTTAAGAAATGCCTTCCAGAGATGACCCGGAAAGACACACATGCAAATAAAAATGCCTATGAAACTTTACCTGAAAGCCAAAGTAGAACAAGACAGTCAATGTACACTGTATGTACAAACGTAAATTTGAGACGCATTCGTGTAACCATTGTTGCCATGGAAAAGGAAAAATATTAGGTATTTTGAATGTCTGTCTGTAACCGGAGTTAAAAAGCAAGCAAAGAGTATGCGCCTTATTATATTTCCCTCTGAGTTCTGTCTGACTTTACCATAAATACATTACTTATAAAAGCCTTGACTTTTGGAAACAAAGTTATTGAACATAAAATGTGTATTTTACTCTTTTTACTACAAATTTGTTTGAAACATTTCTCATTCTAAGAAGAACTGAGAGAGATATATGATCAAAAATGTGTATTGGTCTTAATGTAAGATATCCGTTATTACTGGTATTGTCACATTTTATTGAGATTTGAATTTTTTCAACAGATTTTCAAAAAATAATCGTATGGTAAGAGTCATGAAAATCCGTCCAGTGGGAGCCGAGTTTTTCCATGAGGACGGACAGGCAGACAGACAGACATGACGAAGCTAACTGCCGCTTTTCACGATTTTAGAACGCACCTAAAAAAGGACAACATGCTCTTATTGTATCGGAGAAAGAGCAGACTACAAGTTTAAAAATGAATATTTCAGCATCTTCCTTAATAGAGTTCCAGTCTTCAAGAAAAACTTATAAGTATTTGTTCAGTTACTCATTAATTTCCACGAATTCTGAAACCGGAAGGCTCATTACTGTGTTCAATAGAGCGCAACATTTGTCCATATTTTGAACCAAACTTTTACGGAAGTCATCCATCTTTCCCATATTTTCAAGATAGATTTAAATATTTTACTTATTATCGTTTTATCCAAGCCATGTTTCAAAATATTCTTTCCTTGAGATTTTTCGATAAAGGATTTTTATGCATAGTTGAGTAAAGAGAGACCAACTTGATGTCACTTGCTTTATTATTTCTTTATTTAATGTTCAACATGTTTCGGATGTTAATACATCCATCCTCAGGAGCTTGCGACTTATGTGCTGACTTATTTCATGGGTTGTATTGATCTGGTTTGATGTGTGTTGGTGTTACGTTGTGGTATGACTGGGGTGGTGTGGTATCCGTATGCAGGTTGAAGCACTACTCATGCAGATTTGTATGCAGTTTTAAAAATCGAAATTGAAAGGTTCATGTGGAAGATGATCACGAAAATTCGACGAAAAAAGAGGAGCCAGGAGAAGAGTAGAAGGAACAGAAAGAAAAACGTCAGATAATAATAAGGGTGAATTTTTACATAGTCTGAATTCCTATATTGAACGGCATGTTATCACAACACAAAACTTGATTCCTTCCGATGTATTTGGGTCTTTAAAAACCACCGTTGTTCACCGTGGATATGTCGCACCATTTTGTGAATTAAACAGAACAAGCAGCACATTTAATCTTCTAGCGACTGGGAGTTTCTGACGTATGCCCTGGAAAATTCTACCCTCACGACAGATGTTTACAGTCTTGACACTAGCGCAGCAAACGAAAACGGAAAGTGTAGGAATTTTAACGGGTAATCCTCAGGGAATACGCTATACAGCTCCACAGCATAACACAATGTTTTGTTCCGACGTCTCTCCGTTCTGTGAGACATTAATAAGAAAACCATGTTGCTGAGGAACATGTTTAAAATGAACTAAGTTTACACTCAGAAATGTTTGTTGAAATAAGGCAAAGTAGTACTGAAATCAGTAATTCGTGACATGACAAAATGTAATTTATTTAATTATACCTTAGTTTCGTAGCAAATTGCTGCCTCCATCTTCAAGTTAAAATACCCCAATTTTGATAGTTACCTCCATGAACTTCTAAAATCTCGCATAGTGGTTGACATCAGATAGTATCACTTAAAATTGACGAAAACGTAGTCGGGATAAATAGGGAAGGGATTTATACAATGTGGTAAGGAAACGCGCAAAAGCGACAAGGATTGATGTAAAAAGAAATTTATGTTTGTGAACAGGGAAAGGTTGCCGATGTGTTAATTACACTGCTAGGGTAGTGGGTACTCAGACTGAATGCCTCGAGCAGGATCATAGTGCAACCTAGTATAAGGTTATTGCTTAACAACCTGACATAGTGGCTTAGCTTTTTAGAGATTTGGATGGATTCTTACAGCATCAGGAAAAGAGGACCATATTTTCCCAACCGTTAGTTCAGAAAGAATTGTAAAAGCCATTTTGCAAAACGCAGTCCCTATCTTCTCCCAAAAGTAAGAACAATGAAAATTACTGAAAAGTAGAAATAAGCGAGGGGAATTTTTTTTACTTTCGTGCAATTAACCATAAACCAGAGTAGCAGAAGAAGTAAATATTTTATTACACTTAAGATAATAAATTGAACTAAATACTCTATATCGAAAGAGAAGTATAATGGACGTGTTTACTCTATCTTACATAGCATAGAATAACCATTACTGTAAATGGACGAGAGTGAACACTTGATTAAAATATTAATAAGCAGAATTCAAGATAACATGGAAATGTTTTGAGAAATCACAAAATAAGGTAAGGGAGGTAATGGTTAGATTAAAAATTTTGTAATGAATTTATCTAGACTACAAAGTACAGTGGATTAATGCAGTGTTTGTAAATACAGTTCGCAGTTTGAGAGACTGCTTGTCGTAGTTTATTGTCTTTAAAAGTAAGAATGAAGACATATGTTAAAAGAAATCTTGTGTCAGTGGAACGAGATTTCAGTACGGTTCGACTCAATAAATAAATAATAATATGGGTATGAATTCCTGCCTAACAGAAGGTAATATACGGGTTAATTACAAAGAAGATCCGATAAATAACCTGATAGGAAATAATATCGGTTTATCATGAAATTAAACGAAATAACAAATTTCAGTGTGAGAGGAAAATGCAGAGCTTTTAGAAGTTAAGGCGGGTGTAATACATTTTTAAGGACATTCTTTTAAATGTTACCTACATTTAAACAAGACAGGCAGTGAACGTATAATGTAACAATAAGGCGCCTTCGTGCAACCGTTGTTGCAATGAAAAAACAATAATTATTACATATTGTGAGTGTGTGTTTGTAGCCTTAAGTATCCAGCTTGTCATGCGCATGTGCCATACTCTCATTTGTGGCCTGCCCGGCTCTACAAAATTTTTCCACCTTATCTCATGAAAGGCACGGTAAAAAAAAAAGTTTGAAAACAAGTGTGTTTTGATTTTCTCTACAACTTTTGCCTCAAGCTGCTAAGAAGAAATGAGAGAGGTATGATCAAATATGTAAGGAATAAACAAATATTAGAAGAGTGGAAGAGAAACTAAGAAAATGTAAATCAGATTGGCTTCAGCATGTAACAAGAATAATGAAATAATGAAATAAATAAATGTTGAATTGTAGACCAATAGAAGAAGAAGACTTGGAAGACCTTTGCAGAGAATAATAGACGAGTTCGAAAGAGATTTATGAAGGCCTAACACGCCAAGGATGATGGTCAAAAATGCATGTTTGTCTTCATGGAATTGCCCGTTATTCTTGTCAGATTTTAATGAGACTTTAATATTCTCGACAGAGTTTTAAAAAATACCCAAATATCAAATTTCATGATAATCCGTTTAGTGGGAGCCGAGTTGTTCCATGCGGACAGACGGAAGGAGGGATATACGGACAGACTGAGAGAGGGAAAGAAAGACATGACGAAGTTAATAGTCGCTTTTCGCAATTTTGTGAACGCGTCTATAAAGCGAATAGTATCATACAGAGGAAACAAAATAAATACTCAAAGAAACGTCCTTTAAGAATTATATGAATCGGAAAAATCATCTTCCGGTCGTTAGTGAGGTGTTTCCTTTCTGGTGTCAACATCAACTGAGTCGAATTTTTTGTTACAAGAGACCGACTGAGCACACTGTCATTTCAGCCAACAGATCACAAGAAGTGACGTAGTAGCTGTCGCACAAAACAAAATATACAGCAGCTAACTGCAGAAGTGTTTTTCTAAACATTTGTTTCCAGTGAGGTTTCCAGTTCGAATTACGCAATAGGCTATCACGAGTAAACATTTTTAGTTTTATTCAGTTACTCCTTATTCCACTCACGTACAGAGAGGGTCTGGGATCAACGAGCCTCGTGTACAATAGGTATCGGCTCATTGCCGTGTGTAAAGCGGCCTGTGTAACTTTATCCGCCCACCCCATCTAGCAACGAGGTTAAAGAAAGATTATAGCTATAAAGCTACTCCCTTCTGGGCCTTCGTGGCCTGTTCTAGGGTGAAACTTGAAACCCAAACATAGAGTGGCTACTGTTGTACTCCAATGACTCATACATAGTTGGCTGCGTAAATATAGATGCTGGTGTGCTTGATGACCTCTTTTCTTTCCAACCGTTGACACATGGGATCAGTATTTGACGAGCCGGTTGAAGCGGTCTGATTTACTCCCCGTCTCTGCCTACATGGCAGGTCGTGGGGTAAAATTTACGTCTTACCTTCATCTTCACTCCATGCCAATAACATAATAATATGTACTTTCGAGTAAATTTATGGCTAAGTTGTAGCAATCACCACCTTTGTTTTTTATTCGGAATGTGGCGGATTTATAACCGGGAACTATAAGTAATTTCGGAAATAACACTTTAAAATAGGCTGCAATTGAACATTTCGAAAACCTGTTCAATTAACGTCTAACAGACAATCTTACCACATGACGCTGTACCAGCTAGATCAGTGCTTTCCAAAGTTCTCGACTATGAGGGCCCCTTAATGGCAGTCAAATTCGCGAATTCACAAATATAAACTGTTGTTGTCCTACACTCTTCTATCTACCCACAAAAAAATACGCAGTTTTTATACGAAATATTTCGCGTAATCTTTATTAAATTATGTGTAAATGCAACATGCCACATTTTGTGGCTACTATTAGCCAATCTCAAGCCTATTTAAGTTAATCAAATTTCAATATGTGTATATAATCGTCTCATAGCATCAGTCAGTTTTAGAGTTTGGTACAATTATTAGTCTGTTTCACGTTCTGAATACAAAACATCTTCAGTGGTCGATATCACTATCGAAGCATGTATAGATGTGGTTCTTGCACCAAAACGTAAAATATACTGGTTCCATGATGGCATTAATCCAATAATTAAAACATTAGTGTCTAGAATGGGCTTGAATGTGGCTAAAACTAGCCGAAACACCTAGCTGTATTCATGTAATAAATATTACACGACATGGTAATGTAACAGTTGTGTGGTTGGGTTTTGTGAATTTAACGAAATGCGTTGACAAACACAACAGAATATTGCATGCAAATATTAGAACTGTAATCCCTGTTGATATACGAAGCACGTAATAAAATCTCAGAACCGCAGTAATATCATTCACATCATATTCATGACAGTAATAATAATAATAATAATAATAATAATAATAATAATACAGAATATATGACGAAAGAAACCTCTCGTTGAAGGAACAAACTTGCAGGGAAGATTAGCGAGTTCTTTGTATCCATCAAACAACATCGTGGGCCCTGTAAAAAGCTCTGCTTCCTCTGGGGATCCGCGGTCACACAACACAGAGCTGACAGCTTTAGGAGTTTCGTTAATGAACGAAACTTCTACCGTCAAATAGCTCCAAGACGATGAATACGAAGATGGCGGTCTCCTGAAATTGACGCTTTTTGTTCTAGTAGAAAAGCACCAACTTTACGTATGAATACACTTCCTTTTGCTCAGCGTATCTGGTACCTTGAAGACAGGCGTAGGATTTATTCTAAAATAATCCTATATTTTACCAGAATGCACTGTAGAATACAACACAACTCTTCAGCCCATTGGAAACATAATTTCTGGAACAATTTAATTGTTCCTCATTCCTTGACAGCAATTTATTAATAAGCGTCCTAGTTCCTTCCATGTATATAATGGTTGGTCTGTGGAGAGGAACGTCTAATTAACTTTGCATTCCCTTGTTCTGGTAGTCGCCGCACAGGGAACATCACTCACTGTTCTCTAAAATAACGTCCAGTTCGCATTGTACGTACGCGTTGCTTCAATTGTTACAGTACTGCCCTTCAAGCAAGCGGACCTACGTTACTGCCTGAGTAAACAGCGTTACTTAAAGTGGTTACAGTGAGCAAGTCTTTAGCTGTAGAACGAGAGAGAAGTTCAAATTAGAGAATAATTTCTGTTATGAAAAACCGAATTGTATGGCAAATGGTGCACGAATGACTAGCTTTCAGAAAGACAATGTGGTATGGACTGAGAAAACAAGCACTGGTAATTTGTTTGTTCAAATACCGTATTCGTACGTTGCAGGTGTGTGGACATGGGAAAATAGAAAGTCGTAATACAAAGAGGAGAAAGGAAACGTAGAAGGCAAAACAAATAATAAAAGAGAGAAACTTTATGGTCAGTTCAACGTATTCAGAAAGTGATGGAAGAAAGGGACAATTTAACTTCCAGAACTGTATTTGAAAGGGTCTTGTTCTGATGTTTGTACAGGATACATAAAGTGTTAGGTTAAATTTGATGGTGGTTTGCACCTGTCCTAAAACAAGTACTCGTATCACGGTACGATGGTACAGGAAATTCTGTAGTTCGCGAAACATGAAGACGAATTGTAACGCAAATCGTAAGGTATTTATGTCACAATTGCGAAAAAAAATCGCTTGAAAGTGTTAGGTGTCTTGTATAAAAAGTTTTTGCTGATGTATAGGTTGATTGCGATTTCTAATGATAGGTCGTGGTTGAACATTAGAAAGCATTCGTCCAATGTTTAACGAAATATTGCACGTTGTTTACAGTCAAATATACAAAAGCAGTCTCCTTCCAAGTCTACAGGACAGTCAAGGTTGTCTCTTGTACAACTCAACGCTGTAAAACTTACGTACCAGGAATATGATCGTTATATGATTTCAGAATTCGTTGATATTGATATAAGGAAAATTAAATTACCAGAAAAAGTATAGAATTTTTACATAAGTTTTGCGTGAAAATATCTTAACCTTTTAAAGCCTAAGTCTTAATTTATGTACCACCAGCTTTGACATTCAGAATTCTGTGTTCTGCCTACAATACATAAAAGTGTTTTGCGTTGATCTCAGAACAAACAGAAATTATTTATCTACACAGCATTAAGTTATCGGTTTTTATAACTGAGGCAGATAGATAGAGTCTCGTCCTTAAAGGTTTAAAATTCGGCCTGTCATTTACAAGCAATTTATATATTATATAATAAAATATTATGATATAGACGCCATTTTGTTCAGTAACACTAACCGGAATGCTGGCATTACCATGGTATACATGAACATATGGAATGCAAACTATTTTAATGTGATATTGTTGTAGAAACGAAAAATTACAGGCAAGAAAATTAAATGCTTTCGGGTTGGTAATAAGATCAAGTCCTAAATGTTTCTAGTTCAGTTTCTAATTTTTCCACTTACAACGCAGTATTAGCAGAAGGTGTCTCAAGTGGAAACAGCTAGTCACGCGCTCTGATATCAGAAATCTAAATCTATGGTTTCAGAACAAAAGGAAACTTTGTAACGAGTTTGGAAGGAACTTTCCACGACAATGCTATTTGAAAGTATTGTAAGTTAATTGATGAGGCTGATTGTATTTGTAGAGCGAAATCCTCTGGTAAGCAATGAGTAAGTGAAACTACTTACAAGAATCTTAAGGTGTGTCATCCCCGTTGTGTTAGGTCAATAATACAAAGCCGTAGTGTGTATATATCTATATATACATACAGTCATAAACACAACAGTATTACAATTAGTAGCGATATATAATATACAACTACACGTTTCGGCCCTGTATGTGGGCCATCATCAGTGATGAAACCCCTTAACATGTTTATTTGAACTTTTACTAATCCCACGATTTATGATGTAAGACGAAATCTCGTCCCCCTTCCAAAATTACCACACTTACTGTATAGTCACTTAATAAGTTCGGTGGACAACCTGATGATGGCCTACATACGGGGCCGAAACATGTAGTTGTATATTATGTATCGCTACTAGTTGTAATATTGTTATGTTCATGACTGTATATATATATATGCACACTACAGCTTTGTATTACTTACATGAAATTCGAGCGGTATTTTTTCGAAGTTCCAAAACGTTGACTAGACAAGCTACTAGGTAATTAAGCGTTCATCTTCTGGGTGTGCAAAAACAAATATACGAAATATTGTTTCGGATAAACAAGTAACAAATTTTGGAACATGCAACAGGTACAGACAAAGAAATTAGTTACAAATTTGGTTGTGGCGTTCACCAAGAACTTGAAAAGAAGCAAGTTTTAGCCAAAATTGTGTTTATTGAAGAATATACACTCTATCGCTGAACCGAAATAATTGTAGAATATTCTAAGGCGGAAGGGCTGGGGGGGGGGGGGGGGTTGGAAAGGAGGGGGGTGTTCCCGAACAGGGGGGGAAGCGGTAAGAGGCTGCCCCCCCACACCCCCCTTA
>Ga0123357_10010716_pt1 | contig 11681 bp, 8 predicted proteins | sample TergutEmb28metaG_FD_89873 | JGI IMG/M metagenome (GOLD analysis project Ga0123357, IMG submission 89873) | Embiratermes neotenicus P4 segment gut microbial communities from Petit-Saut dam, French Guiana - Emb289 P4 | ecosystem: Host-associated > Arthropoda: Insects > Digestive system > Gut ...
GTGTGTGTGTGTGTGGGTGGGTGTGGGTGTGGGTGTGTGTGGGTGTGTGTGTGTGTGTGTGTGTGTGGTTGTGTGTGTGGGTGTGTGCATGCATGGGTGTGTGTGTGTGTGTAGGTGGGTGGGGGTGATGGTGGTGGTGGTGGTGGTGCGTATCTCAGTATAGTTCGCTCTTGACTGAAATGGTAATATTGTGTCATTCACAGCTGACTTCAATTGAATAGTTAGCGCAGTAACAATGTTCCATGGTTTCACAACAGTGAATATTCTTATCAAGGTCTTCTGGTTACAACACCATGTAGTCTAGTAGGTGATTAGCAACATTTCTGATGAGCATACGGCCTTTATCTTCAGAATACAAATTACCCTGAACCTGCAGGCAGTACGTTTATCTGAAACATCAGTGGCCACCTATAAGACAACATTCTGTCATATACCAGAAGGTACATTAATTAGCATACTGCCATTACACGTTGTTTATGAATGTCAGATTAACAAACTGCACAGTGCAGGTTGTGTCAGAGTCCATCACACGGCTGTCAAGTTAAATCAAGTAACATTTCTTGCAGGGTTGCATCTATACAATTCAGCTGTGGAACATTAAATGCACACAAAACTGTGGTTGGGAAGCCTCATGAATGAAGCCTCCTGGCAAACAAGAACAACAAATGGATTTATGGGACATTGTTAAGACCTGGATTGAACTAGGATTTTGTGATAAAGAGTCTGAAACCAACAAGTAATTTGTTCAACAGCTGAATAATAATAATAATAATAATAATAATAATTTACTGCAATTGGGTTGTTACCCGGTGGCAGTGGTTATTTCACATGTATTAACAGTCTGTTCAGAAAATAAGCTGGGGTAGGATGAGGCCCCATTCCTCTGGGATGTGAAGCTGTGTCACTGGATGGTGTCTGATATATCAAGACAGTGGGTTTCTTTGCAAAATGCACCAGTGATCTGGCACCACTTGCCGGACCAGAAACCCCTTTGAAAGCCTAAAAACTTAAAAAACTGGACAAGAGTCATACCACTGTCTCATACTCAATTCCTCCCATCAATAAAATATGGCAGTCACACGAACTTCTGCAGTGAATGTGTATAATTCAATAATTTCTGAAATATTTTTAAACCAATCAGTGACTGAAAGCAAAGGCAAAAACCTCAAAAACTGCTCTTAACAAATGGAGCAAATGAAACTTGACTACGACATGTCCAGTCAAACCCTCATTCAGCGCCACCCTCACTTAGCACCCCCAAAAAAAATACCTGTGTAGAGAAATTCCCTGTAATACAAACTTTCGATTTACAGCCACCTTTGATATTCCACCACAAACTGCAGTGAACAGTGAACATGTAGTGGCACAATATCATGGTTTAACTGTATCTTATTTTATTACTAATATATATATGTGTGTGTTGGGAATGGCAGAAAATAAAGGGTAATAAAGGAACTGTTATTCATAATCAAATTAAATAATATCCACAAAAGAAAAAAACAATAACATCTTGTTCACTTAAACTATTACATCACTACTGTACCAATAATATTGCTCTGATGCATTTTTTTTGAAAATGTTTCATTAATATGCAACAGGTCAATTAATTTTAGCGCATAGTCTTTACACTGCTCCATATTCTAAATGTAGTACGATATAAAACAAAACTGTGAACAATGAAGAGTAAATCACAAGTTTGTGCATACGCACTAGTCAGCTGACTTTCCATTCACTTGATTCCAGGTTCTGACTTCAATCACAAACCTGTTGTTTTACTTGGTGGGACTTTACACAAGAGGAGGTTTAAGTGCACAACAATATACTGTAGATAGGAGACCAGCCTGTTGGCAGAGACAGCTAAGATTACCTTCCCGTCCCATACTTTTCAACAGATTGTGACATCCGTACGTAAAGGTAAAGAAGACACTGCCATCCTTCCATGAAATAGATGGTTTACATTTACATACAAGTAAATTAGAGTGTACAGATGGTTTGCATACTGCACTAAATATGGCATCACCTTATACTCTTTCATTTAATTTTCTAAAACCAATTCAACTGGTGTGAAATATTTATATGGAGTTTTCACATGCATTTTATTCAAGTACTGTGCTATACAAAAAAGAAACAGGGCAAACAGAAAAAAGTTTTTTTTTCCCCTTTCATCTTCTGCTTATCTGTGAAAGTTTCAGTGAAGCATGGCCATTTATTTAACAGCATGTCGGTGACATTTAACTTCCAGTTATCTATAAATAACTGCGTCATTCCTCTACTGGACCACACACACGGTATTTGTTATTGATCACTATGGTAACGAACGAATGACGTCACTTCGCGCTATCTGGCTAGTTGCCAACCGCTGCTCCTGACGTAATATCGATCTTCTAAACGGGTTAGGCAACCCGCATCGCGTCACTAGCCCTGGCCAATTCAAGACAGTCGTAAAACAATCCACACTAATCAGTGCAACTCGTCCAATATTAGTAAAACTGCACTTCGCTTAGATTTCAGTTAACACAACACACCGTTAAAGCGACACGTGCGACAATAACGGCAAAGGTAACGTGCCGCATGAAATTAGTACCTGCATTATATTCCAGACTCTTACGATATGCCAAGAAATCATTTTTGTATAAAATACTCTGCATGATTAACTTGAAAAAAAGTACGCTTTACTATATCAAAATTATTAAGTGACACTTGAAATTTCAATGTTGTAATTCATTCCATGAAAACATGCATTATATTATACATGAAGTGAAACTTTTTTCACTGTAATGATGCAAGTGCCTTATCGTGAAAAATGCGATTTGTACCACGATACATATTCACAAAACTGGGCAATGAAAGTGCATTACGAAGCAACAGTACGTATTTTCATTTTACAAATCAGACGAGAATCTGGCCCATCATCACTTTACACATGCACATAACATATGCAAATGTAACTTATTAGGGGTCAGACACCGCTAATAAACTATAAAGCATATCCGTTTATCTTCGCGGCCAGGAGGGGGGGGGGGGACCGTAAAGCTTATCACTCAAATCCCACCACTGCCGATACGGAGAATGCGCGGAGCTATACCACTACTCCCCTATATGCGATTAGTCGTGGTGAGACCTGGACGCGAATACACTCAACCCTCAGCAGTGCCGAGGTTTAGAATGCGTTAAGACATTGTGCTTCATGTAGCACAAAGGCAACTTCGCCGTCACCTCTCTATTTTTACAGAAAAGGCATGTACTTTGCGTCAATTGACGGTTGACACATACTGTATCACATGATCGTGTTCTTCAGATAATGTAATTAGAATAATGAATACAACAGTTATGGGTACTTCCCTTGGGCAGTTATCGGCAAAAATTACCGTTGGTACCAAGGCGTTTACTTTGATGTGCAATCTAAGGATTCGGTATACTACATATCAACATCGACTAACACACCCTCTTGTCCAATTCCACTAACTAAACCAGAAAATGAAATTTATCAGGAAATATACACATTCTTATAACACATGAAATTCCTATGATTAAGTTACAACTACCATGCAGAGAAACTCAAGTGGTACCTGACAGATAAATGAATAATATAGGAACTTACTCTGTCCAACCAATGCTTTCAGCGCCATTTTGATAGACTGTCACAAACGAAGTTTCCAGTACTGCGTAATGGCAACATCGCGTTGGCTACCCTGATCGTGACCCTGAGCAGCACAATGGCTGTCACCGCACTGTGACGTGCAGCGCGAAATTCAACCCAATTCCGTGTTAGTTTGGAATTAGTTTTAAATTTTTTCGATTGGTGAGAACACAGACACTCCGAACACCGTTTTTCGTCAGGTTGCTAAACAGTGTTTATCTTCAGACAGTAGCTCCATTGTAGTTATTGTATTATTGCTGCTACTACTTCTATTTAAAGTAAAGAAAGGCTCTGTATGTCCTGCACACGTATTATTCAGCAAGTTAAAACTTTGCAATTCAAGAACACTGTAATGCAGAGGCTTCTTTGCATGAGGTGAACTAATTTTGGGACATTATGATAAGTTACCATTATTCAGTGTGTGTGTGGCACCAAAATGTGTGTTACATTATCAGGAACTTACTAGTGGGCAACTGAGGTCATTAAAGTGGCAGTATAAAACAAACTGATAATGGGGTGTACCTCTTCAACAGCTCCAGCGAGAATAGTTTCTTATGTTGTGCTGCTGGTCTTCATTCTTGTCACAAAGTCTTCCCAAGATGGGTACTCAATGACTTTTCATCACAGCATCTCAGAGAGTGATTTGGTATGTAATAATTTTTGTCTCTCATACCTTGGTCAAAACTTTGTATCTTAAAACATGGGTACCGGGTGTCTTCTCAACACAGCATCTCATCCTTCTCATCTCCATCTTTATTTCAGTTTCAAAGTTGTGTAATATGCTGACACCCCTCCATGTGGAAGAAAAAAGTATTAATTCTGGGTGTTCCAGGAGTTACCAACCATCTTGCATGACAAGTAACGCAAGGAACTTATGATCATAGTAGGCCCTACATCAATATACCAGCAACATAATTTTAAATGAAATGATTGGCATGTAATATTCCCATAGCAAGACATATTCCTAAATACTATTTTGGCAGTTTGTCTCATAAAAGAGAGAAAACAAACACAATACACTTTCATATAGTTTCACCATTATTTACTCCCAAATGCTTCAACTGATTGCAGTCTGAACATTAAGAACCCCTTGCCACTGGAAGTCCCCTGCATGCTTTGTTATCACCAGCAGTTCTCATCACAGTAATTAGAAAGAACTGTCTTGTGGGATGTGACACTGTGTAGTCTGATAGAAATTTACTGATTTTGAACATGAATTTCTACCATACTACATGGTGTTACATCCCAGAAGACACTGTGTGCCTTCATAAATTAAAAAACTTGTCAACATTTTACAATTATCACAGGCAACCACAAAGCATTCTTAAGGCATAAAGGTGGCTGGGGAAATATAGAGGATGATCCCACACAGAGCCAACCTAAGACATGTTGTCACCCCAGGCAGGCCAATAATTTGATGCCCCTTAAAACCAATATTCTTTAAAATGTTTTGGCCTAGGACAGGGCACATGAGCAAAGTGTAGACAATTTTCAGAGAAATTCCAATTACTCCAGTGACATCTTGGTGCCTTGTATACGTTAGTGCCTCAGACAGCTGGCTGTCGACCCACCATTTAGTCCGGACCTGATCCCACATGTAAACCTTCAGAAAATTTCTGGGATTAAAGCCAGATGAGAAAGAGAGAGCACTGCGTTATTGCGAACATTTTCATTTCATCAGAATGGTGATGATTCCTAATTTGGAATGAAGCTGGTAACTGGATATTCTGACTTACAGGTAAAGCATCTTGTTTTGACTCTAAGGATTAACTCACAGCCTATGATTTTTCTACCAGTTAAGCTTTACAGGTCAATGGGTGGTAATTCCTCAGTTTTCTAAACTATCAAGTTCTAGTCATCATGTCCTCTCTGCGCAACCTACATTGAAATGATTGAAGATTAGTAGAGACCTGAAGGGTATTTGATGATTCTGCATCCAATACTAACATTCATAATGACAGTGGTAGTGAAATATAACTATGACTAGTAATTGACTATTGTTGAATACACATATGGACTTATCACGATTATTCTACCAGAAACAAACTAATGATCACAGCATTTCAGACTGTAACTTTCTATGTCATTTTGTATGGACGTGGAATTAAGTCTCTCACCTGGAGAAAAGAAATGAGATTTGGGAAGGTCAAAAGTTTACATTTAGCACAACAATAAATTATGTAATTTCCTTTTCCAGACTTTATTTTAAATACTGTTATATAAAAAGTTAGGAAACTAAAATCCAATAAAATATCAGACAGTTTGGTAGGTCTTAATGGCATTACAGCTCCTATTTTGACTTTCTTTTCTTTAGTGCAGCTATGTCCTGTATGGCCAGCTTATGTTTAACAGGACTCTCTTGGAACATTTTTAAGTCCGCACAGAACAGAATCTGAAAATAGAAAGAAATTACACATAGGTGCATTTATTAATGTAATTCAAAAAATAAGCTAAACTATGACAGTTGTTTTAATGGAAGAGGCAGAAGTGTGTGTTTTTATTACAGAATGTATAACAGGAATAGGGCACTGACTGAATGCAACTGGATCAGGATATGATCAACTGATGTGCATATGTGAATGCAGGAATGAAGTTAGGAAGCTGAGAAACTATCAATAATCATCCTGTCCCATTGAAGAAACATACACTTCTGTAATGAAAGCATATGATGGCAAAGTATGGGGGATGGAACTTTATACCAATTAGTTAAACTTGCAGGTGAAGTACTGGAAGCTACAATCTGCCTTCAGTACTTGCATGGACAGTAGTCAACTACACTTTCACAATTGTAGCTTCTGTTAAAACAAACTGGTATTTGCATTAACTAAACAGCTGGTCTTCCTGTCATGTTGAAGCATAAAGTGGGGGTTCCATAGCAACACAGTCTTATACGCAAGACTGAGTTATAGCAGGTTCTTTTGGTAGTCCCTGTACACAAATTCTTGCATACTTGATACTGAAAATGCATACGAGGCACATATAATTTACTTAACTGCATTAGTACTACATACCTATTAATTTTAAAACACACATGAACAACTGCAATGTTTATTACCACTGTTTTTAATAAGATTGATGGGCAGGCTCAGGTTTCCCCACCAAAGCCTTGTATGCATCTCTCCTCTCCTCCACACATGCTACATGCCCCATCCATCTCATTCTTTTCAATTTGATCACCTGCATAATATTTTGTGATGAGTACACATCTGTTAAGCTCCTCATTAAGTAATTTTCTCCACTCCCCTGTTACCTCATCCCTCTTAGGCACACATATTCTCCTCAGCACCCTACTCTAAAACACCCTCAGCCTACATTCCAAGGCAACTGTATCCATTTCATAACAAGGCCAGTTTTTATGGTAAGGAGTTGTTACTATTTCACCTAACCCCCAATATGGAGGACCACCTACTGTCGGCTGTCTGTGACTGCTTATTCAATGTATTCACAGCTACCCTCCATATTGGAGGCCATTCATCCATCCACAACCTGAGGACACGTCTTGCTGTGCTTATAACAGTATTCTTGAAGTGAAAAACATTTGTATGTTTCTTCCAGTAAAACAGTAAACTTCACAACCACTTTTCTTTATTGAGACTGAGCTCATCTTTATAGCTTAAACCATTGTACAGTATAGGTTTCTCTTTTGGTACACAGAACATGTCTTGCCAGGTACTGTCTTCCCTCTCATGTTCAGCTGTTTGTGATCCCTCCCATGTCAAAATTTTCCATTTGGGAATTAGGTAAGGTATATGGAACTGTTACCAAGATTATTATGCTAAAGATGAGGGGTACAGTTTTAGACAGCTATTGTACATACCGTATGTGCCCAACCAGCCAAAGAACCATACAATGATCGGAAGTGTTCTCCTATCTCATTGTAAATTTTATCTGTGACGGTCTTGCGCCCTCTGAGATGAGGTAAATAGCGCTGAACTGCTATCTGATAGATGTGAGTATCAACTGGAATTGCATCTAAATGTCCCAATGACATAAGGCAAATACAATCTGCTACCTGTAATAAAACAGTCACTTTATTTTGTGCCATTACAAGAAGACTACTGCAAGTACGAACAGCTCACCCATATCTGTGAACCTTAAGCCAAACATACATAATACCAAACCACACTAAAATTACTAATAATGAGGTCAGTGATCCTTAAAAATTTCTTCAATCTCAATGTCACAATTCCAGAGTCATCCCAATTCTAATGACCGACTACCCGTCTATGGCAAAGCTACATTAATCACTTCACACTTCATATTTGCGACACACCCAGTTAAAAACATGGCTGAACACCAACTATGCTTGGATTTTCCACGTTATTCCTCAGTCCCAGCAGACAGACAACAGGACAGTATCTTAAATGGACCATGAACAATTCCTTATACATCTTTCTCCAATCCATCATAAACAAATTATCCCACTAGTGATGCCACCCAATCTTCAAAACTGATAGCATCATACGACCAACCATACAGAAAATTGAACAATTCGGACTCGCAGCAACTCTTGACTCAACACAGTTGTTAAAAAATATTCACAAATTCTACATAATGCCTAGTTAACATGTCAGTTTCAAAAGGCAAACTGCTGATTGGCTGAATGTGAAGTATGTATAAATATAAATATATATATATATATATATATAGACACACACACACACACACATATATACAAATTGACCGCAAAGTTGTTTAGCAGTCATGTGCAAAGTGCAGATAAAAATCTGATAGCAAGGCTCAGAGGTTCAGCACAATCAACCCCAAGTCCATCACTCAGCACTACCCTAAGGCAGTTTCATGATCTTCCCTTCCTCACAACCTACGTCCACAAGATGTCTTAGCATGACTAAGCTCTGGGCTGAATGTCTGAGGAACCATGGTATCTTGGCAGGGGCAAGATATTTATCTCTTCTCCAAAACACAGAGACTGGCTCCACTGCCCATCCAGCCTTATACTCAAATGGCACTTCACCATTTCCTGAGCACTTTATGCTATTTGTACTTCTTACACAGTTTCTTTCCTAATTCATCTTCTTCCCATCAGATTATGAAGACAGAACATCTGACATAATGACATACAAGATGTCACTGTGCTTAAGCATAAGTAGTAAAGGTAAAGGTACACAAATGTAAAGGTCACCATGTAATGTGCCAGTGCTGGGAGGAAGAGGTATAGCTCCACCCATTCAATCTTACTGCAATAAGGGGGTGTGTGGTCAACGCCATGCCCTGACTGCTTTACCTGCAGGGAAAGGGCCCCATTACCCATTGTACAGGCTGGGTGGGCCCCAGGGCAAATCTTGACAGGTTTGGAGAGGAGGAAATCTCTTGCCCTCAAATGGGGTCCAAGTTTGGATCATCCGGCTGTAATAAATATGTTATTCTGGCTGAGAAGTGTATGTGGAATGAATATAAAGCTCTGTACAGTATTCATCTTGACACTAAAATGAAGGACTGTGAATTTCTCAGACCATTTGTTTTGACACTAACATTTGCTCAATGCATAGGATGTAAGGTAGGCCCCAGAGCTATTCTGTGTACAGTACCAAGGAGACATGCCTGATGATGGCTGCGTGGCTGAAACATTTAGCATCAGTATGTGAAGATACAGCTGTGCCTGACTGTTTCTATTTGTTGACTATTTAGAAAATTTCCCGATGCTACCACAAGGGATGAAAACCTTGGCTGTCCTGTCACGACACTTTAATCACAAAGTATTTGACAAGTAAATATAAAATTTCACCTTAGCACCAATTCCAGGTAATTTCATTAGTTCCATCTTAGCTTCTTTGTATGACAAACTCTGTAAAAGCTTTAACCATTCAGTACCACCCATCTGCATGATTTTACATGCTGACTGATTAATAAATTTGGCCCTGTATCCAAATCCAGCATCACGTAGTGACTTCTCCACTGATGGATCTGTGAGGGCAACCAATGGAGGGAAATCATAATAAATTGTACCATCAACATCAGCAATCTTGTTCCCATATAGAACACACAGTTTTTCCACCATTGATGATATTCTGCAACAACAAAAAAAAAAGAAACAGTCCTGTGAGTAACGCTGACATTACAGGACCAACAATAAATGCATAGATCATAAATTAAACTTTACTTGTACATAATTTTCTACCCTCACAGCTTCATTATAACCTTCAAAGTAGATGGTTTATACAACATAACAAGTTGTACCAGCACATGACAAACGCATACAGCAGGAGCAAAATCAACTCATTCTTAACCCCAGCACTACATGCAGGTGGGTGGTCAAATTCATGCCCAAGCGACTATATCCCAGGGGACAGAAACCTCTGGTACCCACTGAATAGGACACTGGGTGGGCCCAACAGCTTGTCTGAATCCATAGACAAAAAAATAAAAATCTCTTGCTCGTGGTGGGTACTGACCCCCACGTTGCCCAAGCCACAACCCATTCAGCAAACTGACTGTTACCCCAACTCCTACTTGTATGATGTTACCCCACCAAAATTCTGTACATATTTCCATTCATAAGACCCCATAATTACACAACACAATAAGTATGACATAAATATGCTCTATTTACTCCGGCGTTTTGGCATTTGTACACCATCGTAAGGGAGTGTACACCAGCATAATTAAAACCTAATTGATGTGATACAGTTATGTATGATTTCAGGCTTCTGCCATGAAGCAGATCGCATCATACAATTACATTACATAAACACAATATATCATAACGATTTCACAGCCATGTTTGTACAATGTACACAACATTAAAACACTGCACGTGTAGTTACAATTCCACATGCTTAATACGCAATAAACAGAGCATATTCATGTTACACATAATGTGTTGTGCAGGTACATAGAAATGTATCTCATTGTATGGAATGAATATTGTGAAAATCTGAACATATTTGTTCATCGCCTTTCAAATTAAATGTCGTACACATCCTGTTTCATTTACCTAACCTAATGCCAGTTGGGCATCATGATGCACAAAGGTCCTTCATGAGAACACTGGCAATCCCACCTTGTTTCATCTTAGAGGACAAAAAAATGTTGATACAGAGAATTCATAATAATTCGCATCCATACATCATGGCTGCATGAGTGTGTAACAATTACATTACAAAACACCCTCTCAAGCCACCCACCCCAGAAGCTCTAACACTCTAACACACCACTCCCTTGCAGTTTACACTGTGGTATTCTGAGTTATGACATCATGCAGTTTCTAATTTTGGCAGGAACAACCTGTCTTCAGCTTCAGGGCAAAAGATAGCCTGTTCCTGTTCCTCAGAACCCAGAACACCACAATCTAAATCTTCACTGCAATTAAAACATCAAATTTCAAACCTTGCAATGTTGTTGTTGGATGAACAAATGAAAGAGAAAAGGTTCTCAACTGGGTCCTGACAGAGGATCCTCACCCCAGTGAATTTTTCAGCAGCCTTCTCAAAATGTGGATCCTTCTTGGCCCACTGTGCATAATGTTGTTTAAGTGACACATCTAACCTAAAATACTTTCTTAGTAGATCACTTTCTAATGAATTATCATCACGCTTCAGTTTAGTCTCAGCTATACAACCAATTTCATGTACTTCACTATTTGTGACTTCACACATAAGTTTCTTTGTTCTGTTCCCTTTCACTCTTGCTACCGACTGAAATTTAGAACTACTCTTCCTTGGGGTTTCTGGTACTTTTTCATCATTTTCAAGGCCCGGGCATTTTGTGACCCTGTATAAAATGTACTCATCATTCTGTGACAATGTCCACACACGATTAGCAAATACTCCAGTCCATTCACAGTCACCAGTCATCTTCCATCTGAAAATAGAAATAAAAAATGCAGAACACCAAGAATCTTACATTTTTTTCCACACAATGCAGACATGACGTTCCGAATACGTATGGTTTTAATGTGCCCGATTTCTAAACTCTTTCATTTAACTCAGTAAGTGGGGGAAAAAAAAAAAAAAAAAAAAAAAAAACAAATAAAAAAAAAAAAAAATAAAAATAATAAAAAAAAAAAAAAAAAAAAACAAAA
>Ga0123357_10010717_pt1 | contig 11681 bp, 8 predicted proteins | sample TergutEmb28metaG_FD_89873 | JGI IMG/M metagenome (GOLD analysis project Ga0123357, IMG submission 89873) | Embiratermes neotenicus P4 segment gut microbial communities from Petit-Saut dam, French Guiana - Emb289 P4 | ecosystem: Host-associated > Arthropoda: Insects > Digestive system > Gut ...
CTTATGGGTTGCCGAGGATGCAGTCACAACTGTGAGACGAGTGCTATTTCTCGTTGTTATAATTTTGTATACTCTGCCATTAGGTATGCAATGCCACCAATAAAATATGAAAATAAATTTACAGAATTTTTAGACAAGATTGCTCTTGGAAAATATTTAGGAATTCCTTTTTTTCTATTAGTAATGTTTATAATATTTTCACTGTCTTTTGGAAAATTTTCAAAATTACTAGAAACATATTTGCAAAGTTTCTTTAGTGATTACATAGTTTCAGGAATCGTTAAAATTTTGACATACATAGGGTCTACTAAATTTGTCATAGAAGTCTTTACCGACGGTATATGCAGAGGTACAGAGGTGATAGTGGCATTTCTTCCTCATGTGACAATCATGTTCATATTACTTGCATTCTTTGAGGATTGTGGTTACATGATAAGAGTTTCGTTTTTATTAGATACTCTTATGCGTAAAATTGGGATTTCTGGAAAATCTTTTATGCCGTTAGTAATTGGGTTTGGATGTAATGTACCAGCTATTATAGCCTGTCGTACTTTGGATAATCCGAAAGAGCGTAAATTGACTTCAATGATAATCCCATTTGTGTCATGTAGTGCAAGAATTCCTGTATACACCTTTATGGTCAATTCATTTTTTCATAGCAATGAAAGTACTATTATTTTACTTATTTACTTTCTTGGTATAATTATAGCGATTTTTTATGCCTATTTCATCAACAAGTTATTGTTCAAATCTCAAGAGAGTGAGTTTTTGATAGAAATCCCACCCTACAGATGGCCATCGTTAAAATATAGTATGATGCAGGTGTGGGCTCAACTCAAAGATTTCATTATTAAAGTCGGGACATTAGTCACTTTGTTTTCGGTAATTGTCTATGTTATGAGTAATTATTCAATGACTGGTATAAAAGTAGATGACATGTCACAAAGCATTATTGGGAGTTTAGGTGGATTTCTAGCATTTATTTTCAGACCACTAGGATTTGGAACATGGCAATCGGTAGTAGCGCTGATAACAGGCATATTCGCCAAAGAGACAATTGTTTCAACTTTAAATATACTTTCAAGTGATATAACTCAGCTATTCGTCCCGGCGACTGCAATATCTTTTATTATTTTCTCATCGTTATATTTATCATGCATATCAACTATAGTTGTACTGAAAAATGAACTTAAAGACAATAAATTGTTCATATTTTCTATAATTTCACAGTTGATAGTAGCCTGGATTGTGACTTATGTAATTTATGTTTTAATAAACTTAGGATTAAAGTTAGTTAGTATGTGAGGTGAATTAAAGGAATGTATTCTATGCAAGTCTTGATATGTGCTGGTACTGGATGTGTATCTTCAAAGAGCGAAAAAATAATTGAACTGTTAAAGCAAAAAATTGAAGAAAAAGGTATGTCGGATAAAATTAACATCGAAAAGACAGGATGTTTCGGATTTTGTGCCCAAGGTCCAATTATTATCGTAAATCCAGAAGGAATATTTTATCGCATGGTATCTCTCGAAGATGTTGACGATATCGTAAATGACCACATCATGAATGGAAAAATAGTAGAGCGTCTACTTTACAAAGATTTAAAAAGTGGAATTCCTTGTAAAACTATGAAAGATATTAAGTTTTACGAAAAGCAGATGCGAGTTGCTCTAAAAAACTGTGGAATTATTAATCCGGAAAGGATACAAGATTATATAGATCACTCTGGTTATGAGGCTTTAGAAAAAGTTTTGAAGACTATGAAACGGGATGAAGTCATCGAAGTAATCAAAAATTCTGGTCTTCGTGGTAGGGGTGGGGCAGGATTCCCAACAGGATTGAAATGGCAATTTGCCGCGACGTCTCAGAGTGATATCAAGTATGTATGTTGTAATGCCGACGAGGGAGACCCTGGTGCTTTTATGGATAGAAGTATCATGGAAGGCGACCCACATTCGGTAATTGAAGCGATGGCGATAGCTGGATACGCCATAGGGAGTAGTCAAGGATATGTCTATATAAGGGCCGAATATCCCATTGCCGTTAAGAGACTCCAAATTGCTATAGATCAAGTTCGAGAAAAAAACTTATTAGGAAAAAATATATTAGGTACAGGATTCAATTTTGATATAGATATACGACTTGGCGCAGGTGCTTTTGTTTGCGGTGAAGAAACCGCCTTAATGACTTCTATAGAAGGCTATAGAGGTGAGCCAAGACCTCGACCTCCATTTCCAGCGATAAAAGGATTGTTTGCCAAACCAACAATATTGAATAACGTAGAGACTTTTGCTAATGTACCTCAGATAATGTTAAAGGGTGCAGAGTGGTTTTCATCGATTGGAACAGAGAAAAGTAAAGGAACAAAAGTATTCGCGCTTGGTGGAAAGATTAATAATACCGGTCTAGTTGAAGTTCAAATGGGTACAACTTTAAGAGAGATCGTTGAAGATATCGGTGGAGGAATTCCAGATGGCAAAAAATTCAAGGCGGCGCAGACGGGTGGTCCTTCTGGAGGATGTATACCGGCATCATTAATTGATACACCGATAGACTATGATTCACTGACTGAAATAGGCTCTATGATGGGCTCAGGCGGATTGATAATTCTTGATGAGACAAGCTGCATGGTAGATATTGCAAAGTTTTTCTTAGAATTTACAGTAGATGAATCGTGCGGAAAATGTCCACCATGTCGTATTGGGACTAAACGAATGTACGAAATACTTCAGAAAATCACAGATGGTAGAGGGGATATAGAAGATCTGGAAAAATTAAAAGAATTATGTGAAAGTATAAAAAATTCTTCCCTGTGCGGACTTGGTCAAACGGCACCAAATCCAATTTTGAGTACAATTAAATATTTCGAAGATGAATATATATCTCATATCAGAGACAAAAAATGTCGGGCGGGAGTATGTAAAAACCTGTTGAACTATGTCGTAATAGATGAAAAATGTAAAAGCTGCGGAATTTGTAAGAAGAATTGCCCAGTAAATGCCATATTTGGGGATTTGAAGAAGGGTCCTTACAAGATTGACCCTGAAATATGTATCAAATGTGGTGTTTGTCAATCAAAATGTCCATTTGGAGCTATTGAACGTAAATAGACTTCCTGCAAAATAGAAATCACGATGTCTTGTCAAATTTCTTTACTCCCCAATCGTCAAAAATACTCGAAATAAATGGGATTATTCCTCCGTTTTTTTCCTCGATGTGATAAAAAATCTTTGCCAATCTTTGCCAATACTCTCGAATTTCCATTTCGCAGGAAGTCTAATAATTTATTGACTGGAAGTGATAAATTTGAATAATAATAACAATGAAAACGAAGTGGTCGAAAGACAGACAAAAATGATTAATCTTAAAATTGACGGCGTTTCTGTTTCTGTTCCTGAGGGAACTATGGTATTAGAAGCAGCACGTCAAGCCAAGATAGACATTCCTACTTTATGTTTTTTGAAAAATGTTAGTGAAACTGGTTCGTGTCGAATGTGTGTCGTCGAAATAAAAGGTGCACGTACGTTACAAGCTTCTTGTGTATATCCTGTTTCTGAAGGATTAGAAGTCTATACTAATACACCAACTGTACGAAAATCTAGAAAAGTTACGATGGAGTTACTCCTCTCAAATCATGATCGCAAATGTCTAACTTGCCCTAGAAATTTGAACTGTGAATTACAAAAATTGGCTCAAGAATTAAATATTTTAGATTTGCGTTATAAAGGTGAATGTAAAGAATATGAAATAGACGATTTATCACCATCAATCGTTAGGAATCAGAACAAATGTATATTGTGTAAGCGTTGCGTGAATGTGTGTAAAAATATTCAAGCTGTTGCTGTAATAGATAATCAATATCGAGGATTCAATAGCAAAATCGGATGTAATTTTGGTGCATCATTGCGAGATATCTCTTGTATAAATTGTGGTCAATGTATAGTTTCATGTCCAACTGGTGCATTAAGCGAAAAAGATGATACCTACAAAGTCTGGAGAGCCTTAGAAGACAAAAGCAAACATGTAATAGTACAAGTCGCACCATCGGTAAGGATCTCTTTAGGTGAAGAATTCAATATGCCTATCGGTACAATAGTAACAGGCAAAATGATTACAGCGTTGCGAAAATTAGGCTTTGATAAAGTGTTTGACACGAACACTGGAGCCGATTTTACTATAATGGAAGAAGGTACCGAATTAATAAAACGGTTAGAAAAAAATGAACGTTTGCCATTAATAACATCATGTAGTCCGGGATGGGTTAAATTTTGCGAGATGCATTATCCGGAGTTTGTCGAAAATCTTTCAACTGCTAAATCACCTCACCAAATGTTTGGAGCTATCATAAAGAGTTATTATGCCGAAAAACATGATATTGACCCAAAGTCTATACGAGTAATTTCAGTGATGCCATGTGTAGCTAAAAAATATGAATGTTCACGTCCCGAATTAGGCGCTGCGAATGGTTTGGCAGATGTCGATGTTGTAATAACTACTCGAGAATTAGCAAAAATGATAAAACAAGGAAGAATTGACTTTCCTGAACTTGAAGAATCACAGTTTGATGAACCGTTTGGCGAATCTACTGGTGCCGCTATCATATTTGGTTCTACTGGTGGTGTCATGGAAGCTGCTTTAAGGACTGTGTCTGAAATTGTTACAGGAAAACCATTAAAAAATGTAGAGTTTGAAAGTGTGAGATATTCAGGTGGTGTCAAAGAAGCTGAAATTCAAATTGGTGATAGAACTTTGAAAGTAGCTATAGTAAATAGTACTGGAAGCGCAAAAAGACTATTAGATGGAATAAAAGAAAATAAATTAAAGTACGACTTTATTGAAGTTATGGCATGTCCTGGAGGATGTATTACAGGTGGTGGTCAACCAATTCACGATTCTAAAACTCGTACAAAAATAAATATACGTCAAAAACGTGCTGAAGCTGTATACAAAATTGACAAAAACATGAAAGTACGTAAGGCTCATGAAAATGAAGTAGTAAAAAAAATATACAGTGAATATTTCGGAGAGCCATATAGTAAAAAAGCTCATGATCTACTCCATACTCACTTTTACAAGAAAGAATTTTATCCTCGAATACAAAATGCTACTAAGTAGTGTCTACACAAAAAACACGAAAAATTTTCGAAGGTTCCTTTTGTGGCGAAATGGACTAACTTTTCTTGCAATACCACAGTATTACTTTGAAAAGCAGTCCATTTCAGTAGAACTCCTGCGAAATGGAAATCATGCTGTCTTGCCGATATTTTTTTCACCACATCGTCAAAAATACTTGAAATACACTTACAAGTATTCCTGGGGTTTTTCTCTTATTTTGAGAAAAATCTCTGTCAATCTGTTCATGTTTCTATTTCGCAGGAGGTCTAGTGAAAAAATCAAAAATATCGCGTTTTTTATTTGGAATTAATAAAAGTGCCAAACTCGTGGGTATTTCGATGGTATTAACTAATGTCTACATGATACCTCATGTTCATGATGGTGTACCCTATCGCTTAACGGAGCTTCTTGACAGTCAAACGAGGATTTTTCTGGTGGAAAAAATTCATCTACAGGAAATCTTAATGTTTCAAATAACCCGCACGGATTGTCGTCTGTTGACGCATCACATTCCTTTGTAGGGATACAAAAATCGAATGCTGGCATCAATAACTGTACATTTCTTTCTATTCTAGTTATCGCAAATAATCCCAATGTGACGAAAACTCTTTTTTCGCCTTCATGACAACATAATGCTAAGTCATCTTCAAAACATCTACATATACAGTCTGGAATTCCTTGAACGTCACATCCAGGCATACAGCAGTTACAAGTTTCAACTAATTTTGCATTCAAAGCAATTGGTTCTACAACTTCTACTACTGCTTTAGGTAGATTATTTTTTTGCCATATCAATGGCATGTCAGATCCGGGATTATTTTTAGATGAGAATGATTTTGAATTTCCTTCCGAACCAAATAAAATAACTTTTGTGTCAAAAGTACATAAACCTTCAACTTGTACCGGACGTCCAGATCCAGTAAATACTTCTAGCATCACATTGAAAAAGTATTTAGTATCAACTGAGAAATATCCCCTGTTAAATGGAACTGGTTCTATATCGGTGAATACCCAAATGACTTCTGCCGATTTTACTTTGACATTAATAGCGTTATCAATTATAGATTGACATCTCGAACAAACTATTACAGGCAAATCTTCTAGACAGTGTCTTTCTCGACAAGCGTCATAAACTTTGTCAACATTGATACAAACTGCTTCTTTTGTTTTATTACCATGAGTTAATGTTTCACCTAGTGGCTTACAATTATTACTAGTGCTACTGTTGTTGGTGTTATTGCAACTACAATTAGTCATTATCCTAAAATTGCCTCCTATTCAATTTCAATGATTTCATACTATAATAGACTTTCTGCATAACTCTAAAATATAGTTATTTATGAGGGAACATTTTGCAGATCAAGGAGTAAGACTGGGGGAATATTGGAATTAGTATAAGAACCCCGTTTCGTGAATTATGTAGGAAGTCTAATAGCTAACGTCATTTAAAACAGCGATAATCCCATCTTGAATTTTCCGCATTACTGCATCATCGTCTTCGAATGGCAAATGAGCCACTCATATCACTCTTTTAAATGACGTTAGCTATACCGTTTGTGATTACTACGGTAGTACTCAATATCTATACTATGTTTTTGACCTACTCATTGATACTCTGGTAATTTATTTTAGGTATTGTCTACCCAAGTCAGAACATTAAGATTTTGAATAGATTTTTTTGCATATTTAGGCAAATTTTTGAAAGCATAATCTCTTTATAGTAAGAAGTTTTAACGACAATATACGAAAAATCTATCAAAAGATTTACTTGTCTAGACACTACCTAATAGACTTCCTTCCAAACCAGTGCCTGTTAAAGAACTAAATATCATTTAGATTTGAATATTATAAAATCTGCCGGATTGACAGCTCTACTGTTTTCAATTATCTGAAAATGTAGATGAGATGGTTCTGAAATTTCACATATGCCAGAGTTGCCTACCCCGCCTAACGCTTGACCTTTAGCTACATGTTGACCTTCCTTTACTAACACTACTTCTTGCAATCCACAGTATTTAGTTGAATATTTGTCATTATGTTTTATTAAGACACTTGTACCATACATCTCATCATTGACAATCTCTGTAACTGTTCCCGAACATACCGACTTTATGTTAGTACCAATGTCTGCTTGGATATCTATCGCATCGTGAATACGAAAATCTTCCATAGTTTTACAATACGTCAACTCATCATCTGAATATTCATTTAGTACTCTGCCATCAATTGGCTTACACAAATCTTCAAATTTATTGTCATCAGCTCTTTCTTTTTCCAAATATGAGGCAGTTTTAGTATTTTCAAGATTTGTGGTTGCTTGGGCAGAACATTTAACCTCCTCACAATCATGTAGGTCTGTTGTCGGGGGCCCCGGATAACTATTTAGATTTTGTGATAGAGACTCATTTTTTATGATGTTTGCAACTTCTTTAGTGTGTTTATCATTTATCCCATTGTGGTAAAAAATTATTCCTGACAAAACTACTGCGGAAACTAAAGACACATATAAAATTTTCGATTTAAATATACTTTTATTTTGTTTGGTTGTTTGACTACTGATATTTTCAGATTTCATGACATACACCTCCAAGACAAACGAACTTGTAAGCGAGCTAATTCGCCTACTGAGGAGTTTATTACCATTTTAAAATCTAAATATTCACGAGTTTGGAATTAGAGTGTGTTGACACAAGTTGAAATTTGGAGATTTAAGGGGCGCAGAAGTAAGAATTTTTTTCTACCATCGAAAAAAATTCTCTTATGCGTTATAACGAGGCGAGAGAGGATGTACCAAACACCTCCTCTCAAGGTGACGGGTACCTTTTTATCGGGCAGGGGTGGACATATACCCCACGCCTCGTTGAAACGCGCAGAAGTAAGAATTTTTTTCTACCATTCGAAAAAAATTCTCTTATGCGTTATAACGAGGGGTGAAAATATCTCCCCTCGTTGAAGCGCGCAGAAGTAAGAATTTTTTTCTACCATTCGAAAAAAATTCTCTTATGCGTTATAACGAGGGGTGAAAATATCTCCCCTCGTTGAAGGGGCGCAGAAGTAAGAATTTTTTTCTACCATCGAAAAAAATTCTCTTATGCGCTATAATACTGTTTGGACGGCACCTGGTTGTCATGGTTGTGATCAAAATAAATACTGGAGGCACATAAACACATGGGCAAAAATAGCGTAAATTTACAAGATGTATTCTTAAATAAACTCAGAAAAGACCATGCATTTATTACAATTTTCTTGGTAAACGGGTTTCAGGTACGTGGTATTGTAAAAGGATTTGATAATTTTACTGTAGTGGTCGAAGGAGATGGCAAACAACAGTTGATCTATAAACATGCAATCTCGACCATTCAGCCTTCAAAACCGGTAAATTATCATGAAGAAATAACTGAATGTTTAGGGGTAAACAAATCAATTGGAATACAAAATGAGGAGTCTTCATTTTACGATTCAGATTCGATATTGAGTGATCTGTAGCCTCAATCATTTAGAAAAGTGAAGTTGAGTTATGAATTTTGACAGTACAACGAGTCGGGTGCAGGCGATTGTGTTTGTACCTCGACGATGGGGCGTAGTAATATCAAAGAAAATCATACAAACTTTGAGGCATGTGGTACTCATAGGAGCTTTGAAATAAAACTATGAATATACTTGATATTTTAGGACTTGTAGGCGGTCTGAGCATATTTTTGTTTGGCCGCAAGATAATGAGCGAAAATTTAGACAAGTTAGCCAGTTCGAAAATGAGAAATATAATCGAAACTTTAACTGGTAACGTCTTTAAAGGAATATTGGTAGGAATGGTGGTCACTGCTGTAATACATTGTAGCGGAGCCACCACAGTTATGGTAGTTGGACTTGTAAATTCCGGGCTTATGTCTTTAAATCAAGCTGTAGGCGTAATTATGGGAGCTAATATTGGTACTACTGTGACTGCCCAAATGTTGCGTCTAGGGGACATACAAGCGAGTGCTTGGTACATTCAGATATTAAATACAAGATATCTGGCGTTTTTATTTTTAGCAGTCGGTGTACTTATATCTTTTTCGTCAAGTCCAGAGAATGACAAATTAATAAACACAGGTAATATTTGTATTGGGTTGGGACTTCTCTTTGTCGGTATGACTACAATGGAAACTTCAGCGACTGGACTAAGTCACTCACCGGCGTTTAGCAGGTCTTTTTTATTGTTTCAAAATAACCCCGTATTATTGATATTGATTGGCGCTTTCGTAACGGCAATATTGCAAAGCAGTACAGCCTCTGTAGGTATACTTCAAGCATTAGCCTCTACAGGAATAGTCACTTACTCATTAGCAATGCCAATCGTTATGGGGCTTCACATTGGAACCTGTGTGACGGCAATATTATCGTCTGTGGGCGCAAACAAAAATGCTCGACGTGCTGCTTTAATACATCTATATTTTAATGTTATTGGGGCTATTGTTTTGTCATCAGCAATATATGGTGCTGACAAAATTATTCATTTTACGTTTTGGAATAATATAGTCAGTCGTGGAAATATAGCCGATTTCCATTCTATGTTCAACATTGTAAATGTATTGGTCATGTTACCATTCAATAAATTACTCGTAAAACTAGCCGATATCTCCGTTCAAGGTAGTGACAAGAAAAACATTTCTCTTCTAGATGAAAGATTATTATCAACTACATCATTGGCTGTACATCAATGTACAAGAGAAATAGTCAATATGGCCAATATTGCCTTGAAAAATTGTTATATATTTAGAAACGAAATTTTGTCTGGAAATTTTAGCAAATTATCTCAAATTAAGAAAAATGAAAATCAAATTGATTACTTAGAAGACGAAATTTTATCTTATTTAGGAAAACTTGTCGAGAAACCAATGTCATATGCAGATAATCAACGAACGTCACTCATGTTTCATGTAATAAATGATTTCGAAAGAATCGGGGACCATATTATGAACATTACTATAGAACTTAGAGATTTGACCTCTCAAGATAGTAATTTGTCAAATGCAATGACGAGCAATATTTATAATTTAACTAATGGTGTTATCGAATTAGTAGAAATGTCAATTGAATCATATGACAAAGACGATTTAGAAATTGCAGCTAAAATTGAACCGTTCGAACAAGTTATTGATTTTCTAACTGATTCTCTAAAAGAACAACATATCGAGCGATTGAAGTCTAAAGAATTAAACGCAAGTAATGGAATTGTATATTTGGAAATGCTAGGACATTTAGAACGAGTCGCTGATCATTGTTCTAATGTCGCTCTGGCAGTCGTCCAACAACATAATATTTATGATGAATCGTTCAATAGACATACTTATAAAAGATTAATTCATAAAACAGAATCGAATGAATATATAAAAATTTACGATGAATATCTTATGAAATATGCAAGTGAGTTTGTCTCATCATGAGTGTTGCTATATTAAAAAAAGAAATTAAATCAAAAGAAATGCGTAATCTGTATATCTTTTTTGGAGAAGAGCGTTTTTTAATTGACTATTATATAAAAATAATTAAAGAGATAATAATTGAACCTGAAGTCAATATTTCTGTCTTTAGACAGCCTTTTAATTTAGATGAATTTGTCAAAGAAATACAAACTGTACCTTTGCTATCTGATAAAAAACTCTTACTAGTCTATGATGTTGATTTAGATATTGAATTTCTCGAAATGATCCCAGAATACTGCATTGTAATATTAATTTTTGATGAAAAACCAAAAATTAAAAATAAATCATTTGAATTAATAAATAAAAATGGTTTAAATAGTTTAGTAGTAGAATATAAAAAACAGTCAAAAATAGCATTAAATAAATGGATTATTAAGTATTTAGAATCTTTTAACAAAAGTATTCTTCAAGAAGACGAAAAAAATGCTGAATATATTATAGAAGTCTGTAATAGATCTATGTATTTAATAAAAAATGAACTTGATAAGCTTATATGTTTTTGTCATAATAAAGATTATATTTCATACAAAGATATAAGTGAATTACTACCTCAAAATACTAATTTAAGTATATTTGAATTTTCTAATTCTATCTTAAGTCAAGACAAAAATAGATTTTCAAATTTTATTAAGTCACTTTCTAATTTTCAAAAATTAGGTCCCGAAATGCTCAGTTATATTTATAGTTTTTTATATGATTTATTAATAGTCAAGATATATGCAAAAGACTTAGAAAAAATAAAAAAAATTATAAAACCAAATAAACATTTTCTTATCTCCAGATTACTGGCACTGTCCCCAAAAATAGAGTTAAACAAACTTAGAGAGTATATGAAATTAATAGAAAAAGTCGAGGAAATATCACGATACAGCTACGTAGATATAAATATGTTAATACAGAGTTATTTATTATTATTATCCACAAATATGTTATAACTCGGCGAGAGGATGTCACCCCCACACCTCGGCAAGATGGCGGGTACCTTTTTATCGGGCAGGGAGTGGGCATATATCACCCCCTCGTTGAAACGCGCAAAAGTAAGAATTTTTTCTACAATCGAAAAAATTCTCTTATGCGTTATAACTCGGCTAGGGGATGTCA
>Ga0123357_10010718_pt1 | contig 11680 bp, 8 predicted proteins | sample TergutEmb28metaG_FD_89873 | JGI IMG/M metagenome (GOLD analysis project Ga0123357, IMG submission 89873) | Embiratermes neotenicus P4 segment gut microbial communities from Petit-Saut dam, French Guiana - Emb289 P4 | ecosystem: Host-associated > Arthropoda: Insects > Digestive system > Gut ...
GTAGTGGCGAATAAATGTTCCGACTTTTCGGAGGAACATACTTACTTACTCCATGGTGCAGAGTCCTTCTTGAGAAGCTAACTGGTCTGCAGCTAGTCAAGAAATTCCCCGCATTTCACGGAAACCGAAGGCTCATTACCGCACTCACAAGCGTTCGCCACCTGTCTCTACCCTGGGCCAGCCCAATCCAGTCCCTATACCCACATCCCACCTCCTGGAGATCCAGCCTAATATTATCCACCCATCTACGCTTAGGTCTCCCCACTGGTCTCTTTCCCTCCGGTTTCCCCACCAAGACCCTATACACCCCCCTCTCTCCTCACCCATACGCACCACATGCCCAGCCCTTCTCATTCTTCTCAATTTTATCACTCGCACAATATTGGGCGAGGAGCACAAATCATTTAGCTCTTCGTCATGCAATCTCCTCCATTCCCCCGTTACCTCGTCCCTCCTAGGTTCAAATATTCTCCTCAACACCATGTTCTCAAACACCCTCAGCTTCCTTTCCTCCCTCAATGTCAGCGACCAAGTTTCACACCCATACAAAACAACAGGCAAAATTATAGTTCTATGCATCTTGGTCTTTAAATTTTTGGATAGCAAACCTGGAAAACAAAGGATTCTGCACCGAATGATAGCAAGCATTTCCTGACTTCAATCTGCTCTTAATTTCTTACGGAATAGAATTCTGATTTGTTAAAGTTGTTCCCAAATATTTAAACTCTTCCATCCTCTCGAAGGTACTATTAACAATCCTCACACTGTGAATTCATCCCGCATTCCGATCTCGAGACATGACCATGTACTTAGTTTTATCAGCACTTACTTCCAGTCCAATCTTCCTAGTAGCAGCTACTAAAGCTTCTGTATTTTCCTTTAGAGTATGTATGCTTCCTCCCAGTGTATTAACATCATCGGCATAAGCCAGAAGCTGATGTGTACCATTTAGTTTCAAGCCATTCTGATTTACCTGAACCCTCTCAACGGCGTACTCTAAAGCAAAGTTAAAAAGCATTGGTGATAGAGCGTCTCCTTGTTTCAAGCCATTCCTAATCGAGAACCTGTCAGACACATTCTTGCCTACCCGGGCTCTGCTATATGTCTTACGGACAGAACAATATAACTATGTCGTCCGTCACCTGGATAAACGTTATAACTGATATCAACAGAATACTTTGATCACAGAAACAACTGGCATGAGGCTGGTGAAAATTGCCTATAAACTTGCCCTTAATTTGAATTTTCATAAAGAAAAATTATGACGATCAAGAAGAACTTAATTAACGGGGCATGTATAAGCATGACAAAGTGCATACAAAATTTTGGTCCGAGTATGAAGAAAGAATCTAGGCGAAGAAAGAAGGGTAAAAGTACTGTTCTAAAAGCAAGAGGGTGATAAGGTGTGAACTGGATTCATCTGGATCGGGATGGGGACCAGTGGGCCGTTATGAACACAGCAATGAAGAATCGGGTTCTATAAAATACCGGTAATTTGTCTAAATGTGCGACTGTCAGCTTCGAAAGGTGGATTCTGCTTTTCCCTTTACTTTCCTCAGTCATTTCTAGCGCATACGTGGGAGATAAATATCCAACTAAAAACTTCAAGGAGATCACACGCGATGTCATCAATAGCGATGTCCATCATAGTATACATTTTTATCCGCCCAACAGAGTAGTGCTTAAACGCAATAGGCCGATAAATAAGAATGTTAATTTTGATAAACATGCAAATTTTGGAATCCGTTATACTGAATAGGCCTATTTCTATTTACTCGACCTATACATGGTTATAATCACATCGAATGGGTTAGCACCACCGACCACATATCACTGTTTTGCAGTTTCTGTCGTGCCCATTTGACGACTCTGATTGTTCCCACCTTTCTGAAGCGCATTTGTACCGATAACCGCATTTGTTATTCTACAATGTGACGCCGTGTCGTTTCTTCAAGAGATATGTAAGTCTCGAACGAACCTGATATCCCCAACATCAAGATAGAAAATTCATGATTTGCGCTCTTTTATTTTGAAGGTGGATTCAGCACGCGGTTCAGACTGTAGTATCTTTTTATCAAACTGCATGATGTCGCATCCCACAGTAGATTCGACGTGTGCGGTTCATGTATGCTGAGTTAGTTATTACTTTTGGAATATATGTAACATGGTTCCTGTATTAAGTCAATGTAACTTTATAATTTTTCATTAAACTGAAATTTTTTTTCATAAGACTCTAAATTTGGCCCCATTCAAGGATGTATTAACAGAACTGCAAGTGCGTCAGGGTATCAGCTTCGTCATAGTAAAATAAGCATAACTACAATTCGTCTATTACTACAATCCGCATCCTTTCAGGTCCCATTCTATACAATTATCCTGCCAGAAAATATGTACAGCAACAATCGCAACCAGGACTCAAAATATATGCGCAAGGGCCCTGTCTTCCGCAATGCGGTTTTGCGCCAAAGTAGTTACCGTCAGTTCCTGAAAAGGTGAATGTCCATTCCTTTCGAATATTTTCCAGGTCATAAAAATATTCGTCAACATCACCACAACCAGAAGAACAGCAACGAAACTTTGGTGCATAAACCTGGAACAATTCGTATGATCCTACACCCTGGTCCAACGAAGAGCCAGACCTGCCATGTTTGATCAATAATACTGTTTCATTATTGGGACTAGTAATCGTACAGCACCGTTTTCAGGGTCATATTGTGCCTGACATGTAAAGGTGCTTTGGATTTATACACTTAATAATATTGATTTAATATTATTTTCAGTCAGTGGTGTACGTCTTGAGGAAGTACGCAGCACCATGTTACTGTGTCAACTGTGGTGTGTACCAGTTTTTCTAACTTACGTAATAATGCGTATGAAATATGCGTGGACAAACAACGAGGGTTTAGAAGCGTTTTTCTTCATTAATGTCACAAAAAAAAGTATAAGACGGTAATACCAAGATTTAAGGGGGTCATTAAAATGTGGTCCCAGTATTGTTATTTTGTGTATCTTCAATATAATCCATGTGCTTTGGGATGTCGATTTATATTCTTTATGTATTCCCGATCATCTATAATAAACAATGAGTGCTGTCTCCTGGAATGCGACAGCCGTGGAGTTTTGTAGTACCGTTTCGGGAAACGTTAAAAGCCGTACGGTGTCACAAAACATTACAGTAATGTCCAGACTCACACACACACACACACACGCACCCCACTGAATTTTTTAATTTATTGTGGCCGAAATAAGAATATGCCGATGTCAGAAGAGGTGTTGTGTATTACCATCACCAAATATATAGCACATTACATGTGTAAAATTCTCTTGGTCTGCGGTTGTTTAACACCATGTTCAAATATCACTTGTCAGAAAGCTAAAGTACGTCACGTTTTAACAACCAAAGCAAAACCACTTGGCACCGATTTTAGAAAAAGAAGCCTTACCTCCACTGCACACTACGATCCACAATTTGTCAAACACGTTTTACGGAGCACAATTAGTGTCTAGCCCGCAATGCACCTTCGTATCGCAAATTACACACCCTCCAGTCTTCACAAACATGTCCTCACCTGCCTCACGTGTAGACGGGACTAAACCAAACACAGATCATCTAACCAAACAACCCCGAGGCCTGTAAGCTCACGCCGCATAGGTATCACTTTAGCATGTGTCGTCATCTAGCGTGAAACTAAAAAATTACATTTGTGACTTTCAGTTAAACAGTTGCAAATGTATTGCATTGCAAAGAATCAATACTAGTTTTCATGTGTTTGCGGTTTTAATGCCGTTCTAATAAGTGGAGTTCGATTCCCAGCAGGGGAAAAATATTTTTCTCCCAAACGTCCAGACCAGTTCTGAGGTCCAACCAGCCTGCAATTCATTGGTACAGGGGCCCTTCTCTCGGACGGGGACGTTAAACGGCTGAGGCGTGACGCTTACCACTCTCCTCCATCTGCTGCCCAGATTAAGTGTGAGTGGTACCAAACCATGTACTTACTCACATTTTCATCCATCCTTGCATGTGTATGTGTACTCATATCTATTAATCTCTGCACCAGGACTATTGGTCTTATAACTGCAAATACATGGAGAAATAAAGCTCCCCTTGCCATACTTTATCAGGTTAGTACATCCCTCATTTCTGCTACAAGAAGAGTCAACAGATTAATGCAAACAAAAATATGTAATGGCATAATTCTTCAAGTTGTTCATTCAAAAATAACTGCATGGTTGAGGAGTGCCTACAATTTTTGACTGCATAGCACTGCTTAAAAGACACTACTGCAACTTGAAACAAATTTTCAAAATTAGTTTTTTGCAATTCTATACTTGCCACTTTCATTAGTTGACATTTATTTTAAGCAATAAATTGTCATAATTAGTCTCCTGGGATGTTTTGCTGTGTAGTTTGGTAAAAGTGTACACATGTTCCAGAAGAACCAGCTGCCTGCCAAACATGTCAATGCAGACTATGCAGCATACATAAGGAGGTGTTAATTTATAACTCACCAATTCCAAGGTTAGATTGTTGGTTTGAGAACAAATTACAATAAAACCGGAAACGTACGCATGAAGTACCATTTAGGCACATTCTTATCTTTGCATCATTATTTATATGCAAAATGTAGCAAAGGATGGGCTGGTATCATACTCAGAATACCAGTCGTATGTCTCCAGTGGCATAACACCCATACCAAGTTTCATAAAAAACAATCTACTTGTTCATGCACTAAAATGAGGGGTGGACATGCACGCACACACATACATACACACACAAAACAGGATCTCATAAGCACACATTTATTCCTCATGGGTTAATTTATGTTGAAAAGAACAACTAAAACTATAGACCGATTAATACAAAGGGTGCACAAATTTTCCAAAAACATACAAATCACCTCAAAATTATGGGTACCAGAAGGGTGCAATGAAGTGCCATACTGAGGATATACCAATGTCCCGCCTACCATACAAAATTTAGTTGCCACAGTGACCTGCCAACTGGGATTGGTGCACTCCTGGATATAAAAAATTCAGTAATTTGAATCAAATGGAGTGATTCTCTGTACACTTCTTAGAACCACCAATGTAATAAAATTATGTACACTCACCACTGTCAGTCAATCTTCCAGGCATGTGGTACTGCTGAACACACATTAAATGAACAGGACAAAACATGAAAACCTACTATACAAAGCCACATGCTTAATGAACATTGTTGATGGTGTGACAACAGAATGATTCCCAGTGGACTGATATCTCCTAACAAATGCTTACTGTGGAAGTTCATGATGCCACCACGAGTAAACTATGTCTCATTCTGTAAACAGCATGAAGGAGAGAAAAAGGAAAATATGATTAACAACACAGTGGACACTCAAAAAATGCTGCTGAAGCATAATTTTGTACATGAATGTCTCCCACTTGCTGCAGGTAGTAAGGATACAGGAGATGCCCAGGTTCACCAGTGAGTCAAATGGCAAATGCAAACTTCTGCTGGTCCACAATGTCCAATCCAAAATACTATCTTCCATCTGTGTTGCCCTGTCTCTCTGTATTCATCCTGCAGATGCAAATGCAAATGTCTGCTTCCTTAAGACAAAAAATCTGTGCTAGAAAATGCTGCCCTATCTGGAATTTACTGAGTGGCAATGTGTCCTGGTAAGGGCAGTGAGCCAGTTTCACTGTCATATGCCTAGCTCAACGCAATATACACATTAGCCACTTCTGCAACTGCATATTCATTATTCATTTACCATGTTTAGCATACAACAGTGACTGACCTCACAGAGTAAAAATGTCACACCACACCCCATACTGAAGATCATGTTCAGGCATCCGAGGGTCTTGCACAGAGAGCCTTGCAATACAGGTACAACCACTGCACTTCTTCAGCGTTTCTCTTTTTGAGCAGACAATAGCTTGAAAATTAAGTGTCTGAGGACCCATATTTACACTTGGGCACAAAGGGTCTGTTATTTAAGGTCTAGGTGCATCAGGACCAAGAGGTCCTGAACCCAATTACAATCAACCAACCCATATTTACACACAATTTTTTCATTTGTGTATGGAACATACTGCTTAAAAAACACCCTGCATTTCCAGGAATAAAACATATATCAAGCTGCTCCAAAAGAGCAGTCACATATGATTCACACTGCACAGCACTGACTACACAAATACCATTAAAAATAATTTTAAAATATGTTGAAATTTTATTTGCCTTTGGTGTGGGTGTAAAATCTGGCCTCTCACTCCCAATGTGATTCATAAATGTTCAAAACATATTACTTCACTTCTGTAATGTAATGTACATAATTTCTAATATGTTAGACATTATATTGTTACATCTGTGCAATGTAAACATCGAATAAAATGATATTTATTATAAAACACACAGCCATATAGATACAAATAATATGTAAGCACTTCACTGCAATTTTTCACCAATAGGAAAAAAATGGTTATTAAGAATTAATACCTGTTCAAAGTTTCAGTTTATGTATTCATGTGCAGGGACTGAATACTCATATCGATTATGCACCTTAGTTTTAATAATAACATATTTTCATTCAGGCACATTTGGAAAAGAATTAAAAAGAGGAAAAAGGAAAATGCATATGTGCTACACAATAATGTCAAGGTTTTAACATTTTTAGAAAATAGAATTAATGAGATCTCACTAAGGTACACAGCAAGGAGTTTGAATAACTTCTGTGTTTTAAGTTTTGTACAAATGCTTGATGATTCAATAGGACTTAAAACATGTAGCTATATAAAATGATATTCTTTATGAAACAGAGTTGTGTTTGACTGATGCATTTTACTTTTATTTTGCAGGGAGATTTATGTTGGCCTGCAATCACATATGCCAGGTGTGCAGCAGAGGTTGCCTGGGTGACAAAATTTTATATAATGGTGCCTTACAATTCAGCGTCATCAGTGTGGGCACCTGGAAATTGAGGCTGCTGCCAGATTTCTGGAATATTTGTCCATCTGACACATGACACAGTTACTACAAGTACATAAAAAGAACAAGTCATCCAAGCACATGTTAACAGTGGAAAGGAATTCCAGAAATCCATTAACTTGAAATAAACCACACATACATCACAAAATTTCTTTTAGTTACAGTTTTAATCCATACAGAACATAATCAATTATTAGCAATGATTATATACAATAAAATGTGGTATCTTGGACAGAACGCTCTGTGTTGCTCCTCATTATCATCGGGCATCAAACACAACCACTTTCAAATGGTTAAGGTCAAACTAAAAAACAGAATACTGAACCCAGTTCACATCCAAAGCACTTCATACCACAGACCTCAGCGAACACAAGCATGTTTTACATAAATACAAAGAATGTGCCGATGTTCCTTGCTGCAATCTGTCAGTGATATTACAGTCTTTTACACTTCACTAATTGAATTAACTACTCACCTCCACCTAGCATCAAGGTTAAGAAAAAGTGGAGCCATAAGCCTATTCCCCCTATATACCTTCATGCCATGGACAAGGACACCTTTAACTTTAACCCCTTAATTATATTAAAGGTAAAGGTAAATCAGTCCCATTACAGGCCCAAGGTGCCCAGAGGGTTCCAGGAAGTTAAGGTTCCTAGATTATGTGACAAAGGCCCAGGATGGTGGTAAGGTTGTCAGCCTTATGCACTGGCTGTTTTTTTACCCCCAGGAAATACTCCTGGTACTCATTTCTGTTGGAGGCTGAGTCAACCCCAGGGCCACAGTGCGATCGGAAGGATTATGTCAATGAAAAATTCCAATGACACCATCTGGAATCAAACCAGCAACCTTCCGATTTGTAGCACAGCGCCATAACCACTGTGCTACCAAGGTCTCCCCCTTAATTATATTAACTTACATTATTAACAAATTAACATATTTTTTACAAACAACAGGAATGATCAATCAAGTTCTAAAATCTTCCAAAGCCCAGAAGTAAACCAGATAATGAATATATAACACATTAGACACACTGACCCTACTACATGGCAGTGAAACTGGGACATTAAAAAAAAAAAGGCAAAATCAAAATCACAACAGCAGAGATAAAAATACGTAGGAAAACCATAAAATACACACACTTTGACCACAAAAGAAATAAAGATATTATGAAATAACTTAAAACACAAACAGTTTTGGTACAAATCAACAACTGTAACAATACATGGATGCAACATGTTAGTACAATGGTCACACCTAGACTCACGCACACGATTATGAAATATCAGCCAGCTGGAAAGAGCCCACAATGACCACTAGAAAGGGGCTGCAACTGGCCACAAGGAATTAAGTCCTTGAAGGCATGTAATGATGATGGTGAACTCATGTAGGCTGCAGATGACATGTAAAGATCAGTGAATGCCTTTCAAATAACTAAAAGACAATAAATATAAAAAAAATTATGATCATGTTTCTTTACTTGACATATTTCACTATGTACGTAGTATGTATGTTGACTGTCTGTCTACCTGATTTGGCACAGCTCTAATTATTTATCAGTCATCACTATCAAACTGAAAGCTATAAGAACATTTTCCCATGGTTGTGTTCTATAATAAAATTATCTTAATGAGATGACCATATGTTTTAATCGTTTATCACAATGCATCATCATTAAAGGGACCCTAAATTAGGCAGTGACACCGTTCCCTGAACCTCCTCATTTGTCTGTGCATCCATCACATTGTCAATGTTGACTGTAGGAAAGAATGTAATGGGTGACTACCAACACCACAGTTTTCATATCAGGTTTCATGAAAATCAGTGAAGTGGTTCAAAAGTTGAAACCAGGAGACACACAGATAACATCGTTATAACCCTACTTTCTCCCCTTGTATGGAAGGCTTGTAAACTGAAAACACTATCTGAGGAATGTAACGTGCAAGTCCCAGCAAGAAGCATGCTTGGCCACACAGCTTTACTAAAAGCATTAAATAACATTCCACAGGCAAGTGACAATGAAGTGTACATTACTATAGGATTTATCAATCAACACCCTCAGTCATTTATATGAAGTCGTCAACATCAGCCTATAGGAAAATTTCAACTGGGAGCATGGTTTTCAGATCAGACCCACACCTGCATGGACAACATGCCAATACAGGGGAATACAACTTTTTTGAGGAGTGATACATAAGATCTGAAATCTGTACGTGCATGCTGCATTAAATCTTTGCCAATAATTAAAATACAGCTTCTTGGCTATTCAGAAATGTACACTACTTCTGTTAGTAACACAAATTATAAATCAATAACACCTGTCAGCCGAGATGGCACCATATGAATAGTGACAAGGGTGCAGGCTGGACAACTGAGAAACTGAGGTAAAATTCCTGGCAGAAGCAAGAGTCTCTTCTCTACCCCACAGTGTCCACACAGGTTTTGTGAACTACCTAGCCTCCCGCTCAATGGGTACCTCAGGCAAAACAGCTAGGGCTGTGAGAAGCAAAACACAGACCTCTACCTTTGCAATGTGGCCAGTGATATATTTCAGAAACACAAAACAAAAAGACATGCTGCAATGCATGCACCAACGAATCACCCAGCGAACTGTATTGTTATACACAGGTGTTTCAGTAGCGAACTGCCGGTGTGTTTACCTAGTTCATTATGTAATGTGCCATCTACATTGCCACAGCAGCATCATGAATGTGTTACAGTTGAACATCCTGCATAGTATAATTGTCTAAGGCAAAGCCATTCTATTATAAGTAAAGACAATTACTCCTAGCCTTGCAGGCAGAAACTGGTTAGAGATGTATAACATGTAACATGTTCACAATTGCAAGAAATAAAAATTCTGACTTTCATAAGAAATAAACCTATGACTATCTATGCGTGAAAACAGAATGAGAACCCATCAACTCAAATGCATGCAACTGTTGGATTATAAACGTTTATTACCTCAAGACCTGTAGTGCTGCAAGTATTATCAAAAATAGGCTTTAATGATTTCGTCTCAGAATTTCTCATTACTCTACAGTTTGGTGGTTATAAATAGTAAGTTACCACAATGCAGAGGGGAAACTACAGTGTAAGACTTGAAGTTCTCTAGGTGTTGATTAAGATTAAAGTCTTTAGGTTCAAGTAACCTTTCTTGACCCTACACTCCTCCAAAACACCAGTAACCATCTACCATTCAACACAATGTAATAGTCCAAGAGACTTAAACCTTCATTTGATTTTGTGCTTAAAACTGAAAACATCAACTTCTGAGGTTATGTCTCATAAATTTAAGTTGCACTTGAAGAGAAAACACTGATATTCACTAATCAATAAGGATACATCTCTTGGTCCTCTTCTTGTACATGATGCGGTACCCACATTCTCGACATCGAATTGGATCTCGAGGTCTAATTTCATTTTCATGATGGCATTCTGTTATTAAGAACATTCACAATTAGATAATCATTACTAATTCAAGTTCATTACAATGTTAACTTAAATAATTAAAAACATGTTAAGCTGTTATTTAATATAAAAACTGAGTCAAACAATAGCATACAATTACTGCCTATCTCTCGGACTTGAAAATTTTGTAAATTTCATCTTGACACTATTCTCTTCATGCCTTTAATCTCGAAAAGCAATATTTTTCAATACAATTTGGCAATGGTCTACAACTATAGTTCATGACTCACACAGTATACATCGAATAGAAACATTAAATACTACATTTTTTCATTTAACTCTTAGTCATATATCCATCACTACACTGTTATTACAGGTCACTTCTAACAGCAACAAGCACAAGCATAACTTGGCTAATAACGCTGAGGGGTGGGGGTGGGGGCAGAATTGACCATGGGTATTAGAAACTCAGATGCCTCTATTGTGCCCCCCAAAACACAGGTTTTTCATTATATTCTGTCTTTACCCCAACCATATAAACATTTTGAAAATATTTCTACTTTTTTATTTGCCCCTCTTCAACTCGAAGAAAAAAAAAAAAATCTTACGTAGAAAAATACTGGAAGGGCATTTATCCCCCCCTTGCACCCCCCCACAAAAAAAAAGAAGCACATGACAACAGGGAGCATAAAGGGTTGGAAGCTGGTATGCTCATTTAGTCAAGAGCTGCAGGTATTTAAATATTGCTGCTGGTTTCAGGTAAATGACCAAATTTATGCACAAAAGTTACTAACCCATAAGACTGAATACAGTCAAGACCACCTCATGTTCATTAATGTCACATTCATTCTTGGTCCTCCAAACATGCATGGTTTGGCAACTAATTTACATTGTATCCCTTCAATATCAGGTACTGAAAACTGGCCACACATATTCACAAATAGAAATACACACATTCTCAAAATATTGTAATGTCAGGGAGAAACAGTAATAAAATTTTACTGTCTCGCACAAGGCAAGTACTGAGAAGGCACTTCTTGGAACAACACTGAAGGCTTAGCAGCCTGTTACAAACAGAAAACAGTTTTTGAGAAGAGCGTTCAGTAATAAGAAGTGAATCTTCCCAGCAATGTCTACACTTCAAAAAAAAAAAAGTCAAACTTTAATTAAGCTACCATAATACAGTGAAATCTGCCTAAACCGGACCCCCTATATACCGGAAACCTGGACAAACAGAAAATAAATTTCGGAACGGAGTTATTTCCTATGTAAAATAATACTTTAAACCGGAAAACTACCTAA
>Ga0123357_10010719_pt1 | contig 11680 bp, 13 predicted proteins | sample TergutEmb28metaG_FD_89873 | JGI IMG/M metagenome (GOLD analysis project Ga0123357, IMG submission 89873) | Embiratermes neotenicus P4 segment gut microbial communities from Petit-Saut dam, French Guiana - Emb289 P4 | ecosystem: Host-associated > Arthropoda: Insects > Digestive system > Gut ...
ATATATCCTGATGCTTTTTCCAAATTTTCTTATAAAGGCAGGTAATTTGCTTTCTTTTTTTTTTAGTTTATTATTAAAGTAGTAAAGATTAATAATTTTGCATCGATATTAAAAAAATATTCATAAAAGTTGCATTTGTGTTTTAATTGTTGATATCAATTGGGGTCGCTGGGGAATGAAGGTATGGTCAAGGGGATTGCTGCTTAAAAAAGTTTGATAACCCCTGATCTACACTGATGTCTCGAGTTGTTTTAGCTAGGGGTCTTACACTGTAATACTAACCAATGTCTTCAGCGTCAAGACTTGTACAAGCACTGTGAAATTCTTCAGATGCTGCAGATGTGGAGTTACAGCTAGAGTAAAGGCTGCAAGCTCCCAAAGGCTGTCTGCTCACAGGCAGACACTCCCCTGAGGAGCCCAGCACGATGAAACGACCACGACGACCGCTGGGACTCGGAGGTCTGAGCCGCTCCTTCTGTGAGATGGAAGATTCCATCTGCTGGATAGCTGCAGATGCAAGGGAACATGCCTTGTCTTCCTGCTAGTAAGCAGACGCATTTGTTCAGCATTAATTGCCTCTTTTACATTTTAATCCTTGCAAAATCTCAGGTCGATTAATATTGAGAAATGTTGGTTTTAAAAATGATCTCTGGTGAATGTAAAGACACATAATTGGGGTGTATGAGGTGCATTTGATACGCCACCACACACAGTGTGAAGGGCCTAAGAAAATTTCTTGCCAATCTTATTGATATACACATATTCCATAATAATAATAATAATAAAGAAGCTTATTTGACAATGAACAAGTTCCATATGTTTCTTTGTTTATAACATGCAGTTTTGTGCAGTTTGAGATAAAAATTAAGTCATCTGAAAAGCAGAACATCAAGTTTCGTGCAGCACAAACCAGTTGGTATGCCAACTGAGCAATGTTCAGTAATGCTTGTTTAGTATAACTCTGTGCTAGTTGGGGCTCAGCTGTGTGTTGCTGTTGGGAGTGCAAGCCAGGATTATCCTCTCTAACAGAACTGCTGTCATGTCGGTCTCTACTTGGACACTGTCCATTGTCTGGACATGAGGATGTGTTAGTGTGTCAGCAATTAAAGACAGAAAGTTACTTGTTCTGTGGAAAGGAATAAACAGTTGACTGAGTCACGTATATATTACAATCTTTCTGCCCATGAGAATCACCGAGTACCATGGGAGTAGGATCTGAGTGAGTTCAGAGTTCTTTGTGGCCTACTTTCCTTCCTAAAATGTTAAAATAACGGTCTGTTGAGGTTACACTGCTGTGTGTGTGTGTGTGTGTGGTGTGTGTGTGTTTTGTGTGGTGTGTGTGTGTGTTTTGTGTGTGTGTGTTTTGTGTGTGTGGTGTGTGTGTGTGTGTGTGGTGTGTGTGTGTGTGTGTGTGGTGTGTGTGTATGTGGTGTGTGTGTGTGTGTGGTGTGTGTTTTGTGTGGTGTGTGTGTGTGTGTGTCTGCCTGCCTGCCTGCCTGCCTGCCTTTCTATCTGTCTGTGCGCCCATTTCAACTTTGAATAAATTAACTGATTTTACAATATTGGAATGATAGTTTTGCTATCAGAAAGTACCCCACTTATGCTTCTCAGTTTCCTGTCGTCAGTAATAACACACAACACCAGCACACCGTTCTGTAGGATTGTTACATAGTGTATGATGTTAAACATTTCACACTGTATGTATAAATGGTCAGAAAACCTGAAGGGAAGAGACAAGGTAATGAATTTCTGGGTTTTAGAATTTCTAGACCAGCTGAGACAGTATTAGCTACTTCAGTGGAAGTTGTATTTCCTTCAGGAGACATACCTGCAATTGTTGTTTAGTGGCATCCCCCTCTGGAGGTGTGGAACTGAATGACTCCCCAATGGGGGAAAGACGCCGTGTGACAGGCTGGCGTGGCTGCGGTTGGGCCTGCTGCCGAAATGCGAGCAAGGCCTTATTCAGCTCCCGCAACACATTGTCCTCCTCAAACTGACTGACAGGCAGCCGCAGGTAGTTCTCAGCATCCATACAGCAGACTGACCTCTGTGACCAAGTAATTGAACCCAATTTAGCTGGCATTTGACGTCCATATTATTCTTCAGTCAAATCATTTTATAGTTTTAAAGTGAAGACAAACCAGCATGAGTATCCTCTTTCCCATTTCTGGCAGACTCACAATTCTAATTAATAATCCCACTGGTCACTTCAGTATATTCCATTTTTTGATACTGTCAATAATGTGGAAAGTGACCACTTGGAAGACCTAGTTGTAGATGGACGGATAATTTTAAAATTGATCGCCAAGAAGTGGGATGGGGAGGCATGGAATGGATTGCTCTGGCTCAGGGTAGGGACAATGTGGCAGGTGCTTGCAAATAAGGTAATGCACCTCCAGGTTCCAGCTGAGTACCTGTTAGCTTCTCAGGAAGAACTGTGCTCCATGGAGTTAGTTAGTTATGGACTCGACAATTTGGATTATATAGCACCAAATAACAGGGTGATTAGTAAAGGAAGTGGAAGGTAGTATTTGTGGTGTAATCCAGGTGGGTTACCACCTGCACCATCAGTTGCCTGGAGGGACTGAGGAATCTCACGACTAAACCTCAGCCAGTATACTCAGCCTCCAGGGTTGAGATATGAAATCAAAACCTCCCAGATGTTAAGCCAGAGTTCCACTCACTTGTTTATGACAGTGACTGGTGCTCAGTGTTATGTCTGTAAACAAATCATGTGCTAGATCAAGTTCGTATTGTAATATTCCAAGATATTTAACATAACAATGGAAGCAACCAACAAGATGCAACAATTTTCGTTTATTGATCTTTTTATTGATCTATTTGAATCTGCTGTACATGTTTCAGGCGACAAACTCGCCCATCTTCAGGAGCACTTTTGACTGTATATACAGTTCCATCTCAACCTTGTCAACAGTCGGCAGCAATATCGGTGCATTGAACCAAAGCTGCATATACAGTCACAAGTACTCATGAAGATGGGCAAGTTTGTCGCCTGAAACATGTAGAGCAAATTCAAATAGATCAATAAAAACACCAACAAACGAAAATTGTTGCATCTTGTTGGTTGCTTATGTCATCGTTCTAATAATGCACGGTCCCACAAACGTCAAATATTTAACATAGTTTTATGGTGTTTCTCACGATATTGTCTGAAACTTACAGACATTTTTATTGAGCTTCTATTGCTGTGGCCCGTTAGTGTCTGTTATGTATTTACATCGGTCAGTATGAAACCATCACATGTGCAGTAAATGTTTGAATTGTAGACATTCATAGGGTATAATGATCCTGGTTGTACTGATTGCAATTCATGCACATGTCACGCTTTAATATTATGGTGGTGATCAGCATGTGATGAGGACTGTGTGTGCAGATAACCCCATGGTAGGGAGTAGTAACACTGCCTTCATTAGCTGCAGTCCTACTGGCCTGATGGGTAGTTTCTGATAAGGCCCCCTTCCAAGGTTATCAGACTGAGGGAAGGTAACCCTGGTCCTCCAGCTGGGGGATGCCGAGAGCTTGGTGAGTTCTCTTGAAAAATATATATATATTTTTTTTTTCTGGCTCAGTCTAGCAATCGGCATACCTGCCGCCTGGTTGGTGAAGTGACCGAATGGAACAGTGAGAGCACAGGTGTTGTAGTGACTAGGCAAGAGGTTCAATTCCTGGCAGGGTGAGAGATTTTTCTCTTCTCCACAACGTCCAGACCAGCAGTGGCGCCCAACATCCGTACGTTGAATTAATAATGGGTAAAGGTAAAAAAGGTAAAGTGATCCCGTTACAGCCCCGGCACAGCCTAGAGGGTGGGTAGAGGTATAGCTCTACTCTTCCATGACTGTGGCACTAGAAGGGGGCAAGTGGTCAGTAGCACGCCCCGGCTGCACGTTACCCCCAGGAAAGAACCGGTACCCATTTTACAGGAGGCTAGGTGGGCTCCAGGGCCGGTCTGGACGGGCGGAAAATCTCGTCCCCACCGGGATTCGATCCTGGACCCTCCAGCTCGTAGTCAGTCGCTATACTGACTGAGCTACCCAGCCCACATGCTCGTTAGTACTGTGCAGTATTTTCTTTAGGAAAGATGGTAACTAGTTTACTACCTTCCGTTCCTAAAATAACATAAATTCCAAAGGATAAAATTTAATTAATTCAGTGGCCTGTTAGCTCAGTCACTATACCGACTGAGCTACCGGGCCACTGAATTAATAATGGGAGGGGGGATAAAGCAGCCAGTGCACAAAATTGTCCACTCACCTTCATGTCATGCCATGGTTAAGAATGAGTGGAGCTATGCCTCCATTCCCCCTATATGCCTTCATGATGTGCACAGGGATAAATTTACCTTTTATATTTTTTTTAGGAAGTGTATGAGAGTAATGAATAACAAACTGCATGAAGAAACGGAGCTAAAACTCACTTGCAAGATGTGAGGTTTTCACAGTAATGTTGCTGAAGATGCAAATTGTTTGGGTTATTGCACCATGTCATTGGGTGAGCATTTCCTGACTTTTCAAAAGATTATAGTGCATTCACTGTTAGGGTCACATAACCAACAACCCCCTGAAGATGACAGCACATATTCGTATGAAATATCAGTAACTCTGTACTAGGCAACATGGTGTCACCGCACAGAAAGCTTCAGTCTTTAACAAAAACCAGTCTCTAACACAAGCAAGGTGAATCAAATCCATGCCCTTGTAGTAAAGAACAAATTGCATTCTTGTTTTTAAGCTTTTGCCATGTTCTAAACGTAATTTGTTCATTTTGGGTAATTCCCCGGCGTCTTAGTTCTAATTGCCGACGTTTCGGAACTCACTATCGGTTCCATCTTCATAGGCAGGTAAATGAAGTAGCCTATGAAGATGGAACCAACAGTGAGTTCCGAAACGTCGGCAGTTAGAACTCAGACGCCGGGGAATTACCCAAAAAGGAACAAATTACAACAAATTACATATTTACAGTCTGAAATGTACGTAGCACAACATCTGCTAGTTACCCACCACTTGCAACTGTGCCAGGGGTTCAAAGATCGCTTTGTTGTGTGGATCCAAGATGCGGGCCACGTGCAGCAGTCCTTCCACTGACAGAACTTCATTATCCTCCAGAGCTTCCACATATGGCAGTATTGCCAACAGCTCAGGTTGGATGCAGAACTGCATGCACTCCTGCAAAGTGCACATTGTTGCCATGTGATTTTTTTTTTTAATTTATTTATTAAACAGCATGCCCCATTTCACAGTAATATTACATGCTTTACATAACCTAAGCTTTAGTTAGCTGTCATTTCGAATCTGTAAATTCTATGGACTTAACAAATTTTACAAAAAAGTTTACATAATTCTTGATAAGTGTTTCATTCTTTGCTGGCCAATTGCCACCAGTGCTTTTTATTTGTTGTATCATCTCATTCCTTTGGTTACTTTTTTTCTTTTCGGTTATTTAATGATTAGTGTCAATGTCACTGGCATTTCAGCAGGCAGTTATAATTCTCAGGCCATGTCCTGTTAACTGATGAGTCACCAATCTGATGTGACAAAACACATGCAAACATTACCAACAAATTTCTATTGAATTTTTTAAAGTTTGTTTGGAATTAAATTTCTTCATTTTTGATTCTTCAGAAAATGACTATTTGAATATCACACTATCTTTGAAGTAGTGCCTTGCCTTTAATAAATGGAGAATTTTCATGCAACATTACAAAATGGCAGAGACTGTGCTCACAGACAATCACTCTATTGAGACCTTTTTCTCTTTGACTGCTGAAATATTCGATTTTGGAACTTACAGTGTTGATCTTAATTGGACTCCGTACCAATGTGACAATGTACATCAATAAGCACATGGTCAAGTTCTACTAACCTGAGAACGTCCATCAGCAAGAACGTGGCCCCCTAATCTGCTGCTAGTAAAGCAAATGTTCAGAAAGTTGTTTTCAGCTCGTTCAATCCGGCCCTCGTGTCTGATAGCGAGTGGGCACAGTGCTTGGCCACTCTCTAGCCAGTCTTCAATGGTGAGCCACTCTTTACTTGTCATCACCTGACGTGAATATGTGACTCTTCCCTCAGGCTCGCCTTCTGCCTCCAGCTTGTCAAAATAGTACAGAATACTGCGTAACTTTGCCTTCTGGCTGTTCCTGTGAGTGTATCGAAGACTGCATATTAACTTCTGTCTCAGAGATTCAAGTCACATCCGATGTGATGCTGTAATTGGAGAAGTATTTTCTGGCAGTTTGAAGACATAATGCCTCCATCTTCAGAGTGTTGGTCCAACAGCAGCCATGCAGTAATGCAGGGTACTTCATACAGGTGAGGATGGAGAAAGGGCAGCCATCCACAACCATATGGGACACCTTAACTTTCCACATGGCTAATTTGCTTGGACTGCTGGACGCTGAAGATTAAGACATTGTGTCCTTTTGAAATGTCACGGAATAATTCACCAGGAATACTGCATCACATTCCAGAAGACCTGAACCTTAATGAACAAAACTGTTGTGAGAACCTCAAATAGCATAAATTTTGCTTTGGTTGTCTGTCAGATGTGACAAATTTGCAAACACTGCCATCACTCAAAACTTTATAGGAATCCATTCAGAATATCAGGTTTGTGTTTGACACTATGCTTCACTCTCCCAGTTCAATTTACTCACATGTCTAAATGTTTGAAGAAACTTGTAAAATTGAAATCCTGGAGTGTTGGGTGTGTTTTGATGGTACGTTTTGGAAATGTAGAAAAGAAAGCATGGGCCAGCAACGATGCGATGAATCCACGCTCTAACTCCACCCGGTCCGCTGAAACACATTTTTCAAAGGAGGGAAATTAAAACGAGAGTCCCGTTGGCATACTGAGCGCCTTGAAAGATATAAATTTGGTTTTAGAAGGTGCAAAACATCTCTGGCATGAGTGGTAGGACTAAAAATTCTGCTACACCATTTATCTGACTCAGTACAGTTCTTTATGATTAATCTATACTAAATGCTGTCAAACAAAGTCAGTTCACATATAAATCTGCTGCACAGTGTTTCTTTTATCGCTGCTCCAAGCACCACAGCTCTCATGGGATGTGTTGGCATATACAGTAAAGCTACCATGCTCAGTACAGCAATACAAGAAAACCCTCTAGCGCTGTTTACCGAACAAAGATATACACAGATGTGACATCTGCACAGTTTTCCCAACTGTATTTTCAAAGGATTCTCTAATATTTTGTACTGACTATAACCACCAGAGCAGCATTTCTGAATCTCCTCCAGTCAGAATAGACCTTTTGGTCTCTGAGTGAAAATTTACATGCCTTTTTAGTGGTGAGTTAACTTTTATTGCAACTGTATATTATTATGCATTATAAAAATGGCAGTATGGAGAAACTTTTCGTTTATTTATCCCAAAGAGAGCTATGCAAAATAAAGATGGAGAGGCATTTGTAGGCTGTTTGAACCTATGTTTAAAGGGTAGGAAATATACCTCACATACCTCCATAAAAGGATTCATGTAACCTTGTACACTTTACGAAGTTTTGTATAACTCTTTGGTTCATACATGCTGTGCCCTGGTAACAGAAGTTCTGAAACCCAAAAATAAATACTTCTCGTACCTTGCTGCTGCAGACTGAAGTGCAAGCCTCCTGCAGGTTTGAGCTGTTTGAGCTGCAGTGCTTTATGCACCATGGATGGAGCAGTCACTTCAAGGAAGTGGCATCGCTCTTCCTCTGTCATATCAGAGTCCAGAAAGATCTCAAGACCTCCAAACACAGTGAGGTCTGGCTTGTCATCATCATCTGGATCCAAACCAATGCTGCAAGCAGTGTATCATCTAATTACAGAAACTAAATCCTAAAGCATTTTAGTTGCAGAAAAAACAAATTTGATGCACTCAGTATTTCAATGTATCAAATTTCTTGTACATATGGCTTGTAATTATGGTTGTCTAAACCATTTTTGTTAACACATAATACAGTTTTAAGATGCGTAACTCTTAATTAACTGAACTTTTAGAAATTTTGCAAAGCAAGCAGTTGGCAGTATCTGTTTCTTCTTGACCTGTGATGCTGTGTCACTAGGTGAGTGGTTTCCAGCCTTTTGAAGGAACACACAACCTTCGAAACAACAGGAACCACTGGACCAGTAATGCAGCACCATATCCCAGAAGATCTGAATCTCCAGGGATAAAATTCCTGCTGATTCCACAAAAAGATCATGTGGGATCAAAATCATGCTTGGTGTTCTGGCATATCTATGGCAGTTCTCTGTATTTCTCTCCTGCATCTTTCCTCTCCCACTCCTACAATTATATATTTTTTTATGCAGGACCACAGCATTGTCACTGTTTAAATTGCAAATGTTTATGACGGAGGTCTCTGAATTGTTTCTGTAATTCTGTATTCAGGTTGTCCACTCATGCTGTCATCACCCCATGTCACATAATAAATATGAAATGACCAGAACTTATGTAACTACATCTGTTGAGAGTAAAGGATAGAGTTGCCTTAAGTATGTGTGGGGGAGGGAAGGTACAGCTCCAAACATTCTTAACCTTGGGAGCAGGTTGATATGTGTAATGAGGCTCACAATCTGCATACTTTATCTCCACAGAAAGAACCCACAGTTCTCATTGAACAGAAGAATGGATGGGCCTCAGAGCCAGTGTGCCAGCGTGGATGTGGTGATGAAGAGAAAATCCTGGCCACTAGAGGTAACCACAGATAGATGGCACATTAATTTCCAATGCTTAACACAGTCAGGTTGGATGACATTTATGACCCTCACTTGCAGATGTTGTGTATCTTCTGCATGCTGTCGATCAGGTCCTTGGAATTTCTGGCCATTGAGAGGTGTGTAAGGTGACGTTGAACTGTCGGCCACCAGGGCAAGTCACACGGTAATATCACGAGGGCCATGCTCCGTCTGATTGCTTTAACAGTTTCAAGTCTTCAAGTGCATCACGTCTGAAAAGCGAACGAACACAATAACATATGCAGATAGTGATGATGAATGTGAAGTTTGGTAAATTTACGAATGGAAGTTCACAATGCACAATTTGCATTTTTCACAGTGGTGTAACTGAGGATTCGGGTCTGGTTGGGCACTGTGCCAGTACGTGAGTGCTTTCTTGAAACTGTGGGAGGCGCTCATCGCCTAACAACACAGCATCACATCCCACAAGACCTGAACCATAAGCCTGTTGTTGACATTCTAAATTACTTGAATTGACAAAAGAGGTAGCAATAATACAGCGCTGTAAACAAATGTGTGTGTGATGTGTGAGTATCTCACACTTGCACTGTCTGAGTTGTGCAGCCTTGTAGTTCGGTAGATAGATACCAGCATTTTGGCACTTCATATAAACAACCTGCCTCCACGTTTTCAGGTCAAGGTCACTTTGGTAACTGTATACCATGCTACACAGCATGGTATTCCAGAATGCAGTAACCTTGAGCCATGAATGTGTTGGGAGGTTGCTGAAGGGAGTACACTGTGTGAGGCTGTCAAACTCATTATAAAAAAAAAATAGAGGAACTGATCTTTTAGTGAAACAAAGAAACTGCATGAACTAAATACTAAAGTTATTCATTTCAAAAAGAAAGATATTGTGTTAATTCTTATAATTATCGGAAATCCTCCGTGTTTATTGGCATCTGCTAAGTAACTCTGTGAGGCAATATCATGACTGAGGAGCTGAGGATCCCTTTTCCGGTTAATACTTCTATGACACCCACAGGTTCCATTTTGTTGAAAGCCCTCGGTGTGCGTTCTTTCCTTTATATGAGAGACCAAGTTTCATGTTTATTCACAATGACCACTTACCTACATTTGGTGTCAAGTTTAGGAATGAGTAGCTCTCTACTTCCACTCCACCATTGCTACCGTGGCATGCCTAAGGGGAATGCTTTCCAGCACAACTTGCATAAATACAGCCTCGTACTTGTTCGTCGTCACTTGTTTAGACAACACTCTAGAGGCCAGAGCATTCTGCGATTTAATCCGCTCTACATTTGTTCGCGCAAGCTCGCTTCATTCGTTCGTACAGTTCCGAAATATTTGAACTTTGCAGTGCAAGCGGATAGAAGTTCGTATGGGTTGGATATCCGCCAAATGATGCTATTTATTTCTTGTCTGCAGCAGTCCGCGCCGTCTGATTATTTCGCTTGGCTAGCGGTTTGTGAACCCCGTGACAGACCGCAACGTCGGTCGGCTCTAGACGTAACACAGTAGTTACTGCTAAGGAATCTTCAAGTAACGGCTATAACCGACGTTTCGAAAGCTTTCCTTGTCTCTGATAACTCTGCGTGTGGGATGGAGGACAGTCGTTTCACAAACTTTCTTTGTCTGATAGCTTGGCCGCTATAGTGAGTAAGCTGTGAGAGGGATGACCGAAGAATCAGCGTTCGATAGCCAACGAGGGGTTTTTCTTTCCTCCAAATCCTTGAAAACTTTCCTGCGAGCAAAGCGGTCGGGGCACGAAGCTAAATAATCAGTTCCATCAAGTGTCAAGATTAAGAGTGCATGGATCATTACCTCCTACTTCACAGTACACCTTGGAAGAGCGGTGCTTAGTGGAGCAGAGAAATAAGTTTAATTTACCTTTACCATTTCAGGTTTGATGTACGACACAGTGACTTTCAGTAAAGTTACAAGGAGAATTTCATTCCCTACACAAATCTACACCCGTTTTCCTGAGGGCATAATACATGCTTTTGTGTTTGGTATGTGGGTGTAAAAAACAAGAAAGATACATCAACATGTTTCGCGGCACACCGGAGGTTTTGAAAATTTCTGATAGCACGGCCCCCTGCTAAAGGCCACAAATTCTGCAGAACCCCCCCCCCCCCAAAAAAAAAAATTATTTTCTCAAATCGAGGAAATTTCAGACACGCCTGGCGGTAAAGTTTAAAGTCGGACTCTTTGTACATAAGAAACATACTTAAATTGTCAAAATATTTACATTATTTGACCAACAAATTGCACAGGCAGTAAAAAAAATAAACATTTTGTGGGGCAATTTCTTGGATCAAATAATGTATAAACAATCTGTTGCACGACATATGGGTTGGGTTAAATTGGTAAACACTTTATTACGTCAGCGTATTACTAAAATTTGATTTTTGCGGCAGCAATTAAAATAAAACTATAATTATGAAAACCTATAACGAAGAAACCTTACGTTCTACTGCGCAGAATATGTGCCGTGTTATACCTTACTACTGCACAGAATCTGTACGGTGTTATACCCTATTACTGCACAGAATGTGTACCGTGTTATACCTTATTACTGCACAGAATATGTACCGTGTTATAACTTACTACTGCACAGAATATGTACCGTGTTATAACTTACTACTGCACAGAATATGTACCGTGTTATAACTTACAATGGCACAGAATATATACCGTCTTATACAATACTACTGCACAGAATGTGTACCGTGTTATACCTTATTACTGCACAGAATCTGTACGGTGTTATACCTTATTACTGCACAGAATGTGTACCGTGTTATACCTTATTACTGCACAGAATATGTACCGTGTTATACTTGACTACTGCACAGAATGTGTAGCGTGTTATTCCTTACTACTGCACAGAATATGTACCGTGTTATACGTTATACTCCACAGAATATGTACCGTCTTATACCTTACTACTGCACAGAATGTGTACC
>Ga0123357_10010720_pt1 | contig 11680 bp, 8 predicted proteins | sample TergutEmb28metaG_FD_89873 | JGI IMG/M metagenome (GOLD analysis project Ga0123357, IMG submission 89873) | Embiratermes neotenicus P4 segment gut microbial communities from Petit-Saut dam, French Guiana - Emb289 P4 | ecosystem: Host-associated > Arthropoda: Insects > Digestive system > Gut ...
AGGAACACTCTCCCGAAGTCTGGCACATTCCTCCTGGGACACCCTATATATATACATATATATATATATATATATATATATACAGGCCCCTATTTTTGGTTGAAATATCTTTTATTCTGTGTCTGTTTTCGAAAACACCAATTATTAAACTACTTAAAACTACAAAACGTGCCTAATGTTTCGCATGGTGTGAAATGTGCATTTTTCTGTGAGGTAAGAACGTGGAAGGCCTAACGTGCACGCATTTGGGACTAAGAGTCAATATCGTGGGTTCGCATCCCACCTACAGAATTTGCGTGCGATTGTCAGAACCACATGTTGTCCTTACCACTTCCAAGAACGCCCGCCCTATTTTAGGGGGTCTCGCATGATTAGCCTATCACAACCAAAGATTTCTCTGTAATTATTCAGTTGATTTAGCAAGTTCTCATCATAAACAAAATAAAGGCATAATAGAATAACAAATATCAATAAAACGATGACGAGAATTACAAAACCAAATGTGTACATCATTTGGAACAATGACTCATGACCGACAGCCTAAGCTGCTCTACGAATGTAGGCCTAAACCGAAGGGTACCGGAGGCAAAGCACGTCCGACACAAGGATGAAAGTAATAATTGTAATTTCTATATAACAGTAAAAGCTAAGTGCCTTAATTTGTGATGCTGTATTTACAATGAGAATGAAGGAACTGTTTTGGGAAACATCAACAAGAAATATTTTGATAAAATAATAGAGTTAAATTGCTTATTCTTTCCTCTTAATGTGTTAATACCAAATAAATACCAATTATTCATTAACAGAAGATTCAAAAGTAATCATATATCACTTTCATCTTAAAAGTGAGTTTTAAAATGTGGTTTATGAATGCGGATTACAATTGCCTGAACTTTGAAAGGGACCAGTGACGACAGCTTTTGAACACGGCAGTGAACATTTCAGTTCCATAAAAACCTGGAATTTATTCATTATATAAACTATTAGTATCTTCTCGAAAAGCAGTCCACTTCGTGGTTTATTGCCCCAGTCAGTAAAAACACATCGTATAAAGTGTATGACTGATATCCAGTGATATATGATCTACCGGTTATATCGTGAGGTTCTTCTTGGTTTTCGTTGTGTCTTTTTAGTCAGTGCCGAGATAGAACCTCATAATGTGCTGTGACAACTTGTTTGCACAATCTCCCATATACGTGTCTCACGCCTCGCGAGACTTATGCTCAGCACCACAACTCAGAAGGTGATAGGCAATTAACCTACTTAAGCTTGTGCAAGTAGTGCTGTGTTTAGCTGCTGTGCTGTGCGCAGTGAGTGGTGGTTATGTTGCTGGACCCGCAGCCCTGGTCCGTGCTCCCAGCTTCGACAGTGTCATCACCAAATCCGACCGTCTGGGAGGCAACTTCGCCTACAGCACTTCAGAGAGCCATGCTTACGCCGCTATCAGCCCCGTGGTTCAGAATGTCGTGAGCCCAGTTGGAGTGTCCTACACTGCCACACCAGTAGCCGCCCCCCTGTCGCATATGACGCTCCTTATTTGTATCGTTAGATAGTACGGATATCACATTAAATTATTTTATTCATGTAGCCAGTTTATTTTTGCATTTATGGACAGCAATCGCTATGTACTCATTATACTATATCTTCTGTTGTAAAGATACAAAAGACGTTACAGTCGTCCACACACCAATTTATGAAGATGGCGTGAATATTTATTTATAACTTATAAATAAAGGAAATATTCTTATCCCGTCAAACGATCTGAACGGTACTTCTTTGCTTTAAATCTTTCCAGAAAGTGCTTTATATGCCTGCTCCCCCTTCTGAAGTTAATTGGACCATCCGGCTGTTAAGTTATTTCATGATAAGCACAAATAATTCGACCTTTGACTATTTGATTTTCCCCATCCTCTCGTTAGAGCCAAATATCGTCTTCAGTGCTTTTTTCGCAAGTCACCTCATATTATGTAACATTTCAAACTTTCGTCGCTTATAGTACAGATATTCGATCTTCTGGGTTGTTACACACGTAAGTCGGTTCGTAATCGACTTTTCGTGACAGCCGGTCCCATCTTCAAGAGCCCAGACGTTACCAAACCAGAAAATCTGTGATTTCGTCTCAATCTAATGCATTCTCTTACGGAGAGAAACTGAATTTCACACAAATACTCCATGCTCCATGGAGCAGAGCCCTTCTTGAGAAGCTAACAAATTTTCAGCTAGTCAAGAAATTCCCCGCATTTTTGGGAACCGAATGTTCATTACCGCACTCACAAGTGCCCGCCACCTGTCCCTATCCGGAGCCAGCTCAATCCAGTCTGTACCCCCAACCTCCACTTCCTGAAGATCCATCTTAATATAATCCTCCCTTCTACGCTTGGGTCTCCCAAGTGGTCTCTTTCCTTCAGGTTTCCCTACCAAAACCCTGTATACGCCTCTTCTCTCCCTCATACGCACCAAATGCCCCGCACATCTTATTCTTTTCGATTTTATCACCCGAACAATATTGTGTGAGGATTACAGATCATTAAGCTCATCAATATGTAGTTCTCTCCACTCCCCTGTCACCTCGTCTCTCTTAGGCCCAGATATTCTCCTCAACACAAGAGAAATTTGGAAACGAAAGCGTATCTCAATACTTCTGGCTCGTTCGCTCTGTTCTTAAATCTGGATTTTCACATGGTGGATGCTAATCTTGCGGCAAAAGTTAGCATCCACCATGTGAAAATCCAGATCTCGAACTCTTGATCCATGCACTGGTGCTACAATATGGAGAAAAACTACAATGCTTATATAATAGCAGGGAAGAGCGAAGTTTCAGCGTCGTATTGTAACAGAGTATTGCATCAGAGAAGAAAACAAATATCCTTTCGACGCAATTTAGCACAGTCATCACTTCTGGATGATGGGTAGGTTTATGTACGTGTGAGATGGGCACAAAAATGACTGTAGTTATTCATGCAGCGTCAGTTATATTTTTCTAGTTTTCAACAAAACTGAGGAATTAACATAAAATTTTTCAGCATCAAATTTCATAAATTAAGCTCGTTTGTTTTATGCCCTTTTTCTAAAAATCCCCATTGCCATTTTACACCACTTCTTAACTTACGCCCGCTCATTTTCGGCGTAACGCTTATTAGCTGGCAGTGTTCTATTAGCTAACCGCTAACTTCTGACAGCACAATCATTTTTAATTTATGCCTTTTTTGTTAACGTCCACTTAAGAGCGCAAGTAGGGCGTAAAACAAGGGCGTGATATATGGGGTGGTGGTCCGGATTGACCCAGAATCCGGACCACGGAAAGGAAAAATCCATGTTACATAAGTCATACAAAAAATTATCACTAAATTCTAAAGTAGAACTCCTTAAAGCGGGAATACTGCACATAATAGTAAATAATACTAATAATATATATATATATATATATATATATATTGCAGGATATTTGAACAAAAAGGATATAGAAGACCAGTTTGTAAACATTGTTAGAAGTCACGAAAGCAATGAACCAAATACGGACTCAATAAGTGGCAGAAAAGTTGCATAAGAATTAAATCGATCAAATGAGAACAGTAACAAAAAAAAGGGATGGCATTCAACACATAAACGCAAATTTAGGAGAGTCCTTTAAAAAAACGAGAAAGCAAAGCAATGCATGGCCAGTGTATTAAAAGTACGGATAGACAGCTTGTTAGAGAAGGAGACACGTTCATGTGGTTGTCGAGAGGAGATTTGAAAAGAGAAACTAAAAGTGAAATAATGGCAGCACAAGATCAGGTATTGCAAACCAAATATAATGCGACAAAAATATTACCAACAACAGACAGCAAATACAGGCTCTCTAAACAATTGGATGAGACAGTAGAACACATCATAGCAACATACCCAATACTGGCAAAAGAAGAATACATATTGAGACATGATAGAGTGTGTGCTGAACTACACTTTAACCTAAGTAAGGAAAAAGGGGTAAAATTAAACAACGAACACTGCTACGAACATGCACCAAAATCAGTCGAAACAATTCATGAAGTTAAGATTACCATATAATGGAACCAACAAGTGCGATCTGACAGAATCATTCCTAACAATAAACAAGACATCATAATCCATGATCATAAAGAAGGAACATTCATGTTAATAGATGTTGCAATTCCTGGAGAGAGAAATGTGATCAAGAAAGAAGCTGAGAGGATTTTAAAATACGAAGATCTCATAATAGAAATTTAACGCATGTGGACTGTGCAAGCAAAAGTGATACCAGTAATAATAGGGGCGACTGGAATCATTTCAAAATCACTCAAACAGTACCTGGGCAACAAGTCAAGAAGGCGCGAAATTAAGGAACTACATAAATAGCCGTATTGGGCACTGCACACATACCACGGAAAGTGCTAATGTAGAAGTACAAAACATATTTCACGGGTGAAATAACAATACGTGTAGCACAAACTGTAAATACAGAACAGCTGCAACACTATATACCGTAGAAACATGGTTTGTTTCAGGTAAAGAACTACCCTGCCTAAGCGTGTTAACAAGGGTAATAATAATAATAATAATAATGTACTGTAATAATAATTTCATTAGGACACACTGTGCTATAGTTGGACAAAAACTATCTGGAAAACCCGGTGATCCGGACTACAGAGAAACTCCTGTCTACAAAAAAGTGTGATAGAAAACCTTGATATGAAGACACTTCTTGCTTTAGCTCGGTGTAAGGATGGGAAGATCTAAAAGAAATAACGAGTAATATTGTGTACTAAAAAAATGTGGCGCGGGATAGAGTTAAGTGGCGGACTCTTGCACACACCTTCCTTCAGGTAGCCTAGCAATATCAGACTACCTTCCTAAAAAGGGTTGTACGCCATGGAGTTAGTTTTCGAGGGTACAGTCATTCCTGTTGTCATACATGTGACATAAAACATAACGAAAATCGTTGGGAGGGGAAAAATCTAAGTACCTACAAAACAGTATAAGCACTGGTTGGGATAAGAATATTTTTATTTACCCATAAATAACACAATGTTACTTTAATTATCAACCAACAAATGCACTTAAACAAAATTACACATTAAAACATTTAAAATCGCTCCAACATGTTTCGATCCTAAGATCATCCTCAGGGAGCTACGTACGTTGTTCCTTGCTAAAGTCACATTTTAAAAACACTCACTAATGAATTCCTTTATATTGATAGTGTGCTGTGGCAGTATATCTGTAATATAAATTATACTTATTAAGTATATTGTCTGTACTCTTAAACAACACGCTAAGCATAAGCCCGGTTTCAATCCAGATAGCCTAATTATTTGTACATAAAAATTTTAATTAATGTTATTTTATTTTGACAATCTTACTATTATTTCGACAATATACTTAATAAGTATAATTTATATTACAGACATGCTGCCACAGCACCTTATTAATATAAAGGAATTAATTAGTGAGCGTTTTTAAAATGTGACTTTAGCAAGGAACAACGTAGCTCCCTGAGGATGATCTTAGGATCGAAACATGTTGGAGCGATTTTAAATGTTTTGGTGTGAAATTTTATGTAAGTTCATTTGTTGGTTGATAATTAAAGTGATTCTACGAAATGCGTGGTGCAACAATAAATAACACAATGTTACTTCATGCAAGCTAACAGAAATGAGTACCAGAAGTATCGTCTGTTGGCTGAAGGCGGCCGATGCGTAGGGCTGACAACCTTGTCAGCTTCGTGTGCCGATTGTCTAGAAATTCCGACAGCCTCAACCTCCTAGACCCCTCAGAGACTGTTCGGGCTTGCATAGGCATTGCTTTACCTTTCTTACTTTATGTGGGTGCGAAACTTGGTCTCCAACCATGAAGTACGAACATCATGCGTTTACGTTATAATTTTCCAGGTTTTCACAGCGATGATAGCCAAAATTTTTTATTCTGAAATGTGACACATTGCAGTCCTGAAGTGGAGGTGTTTCAGAGGGAAATATTGACCCACATACTTGCAGCCTGCCTACGTAACTTAACCGCATCCTAATCCCACACTCTTCAATATTGAAGATGGACCTGACATGTTGTTCTAAAACAACTTCTATAACTTACCAGACTCCACGATGTCACCGTCCATAAGAATACTATAATAAGTGTGAGAAAAAATGGTTCAGGAGCATATATGGACCGACGGGGAAGGGAGTAATGGAAGAGATGAAAGAACTATATCACGTGGAAATTCATAATCTAAACCCATCCACCAACTTTTGTTACAGTGTGATCAAACCAACTCGGGGACATAATGTTGTAAACAATTCATGGAAAGAGAATGGCGGAGCAAACCTTTTGTTCAGGACACTTGTTCGAGTCCGACAAATTTATTTCTTTATAAATTACAAGTTACCCATGGATAATAACTAACATTCACGCCATCTTCATACATTGGTGTGTGGACGACTGTAACGTGTTTTGTGTCTTTACAACGGAAGATATAGTATACTGAGTACATAGCGATTGCTGTCCATACATGCAAAAATAAACTGGTTACATGAATAAAATAATTTAATATGATGCTGAGATGTGATATCCGTACTATCTAACGATACAAATAAGGAGCGCCATATGCGAAAGCGGGGGCGGCATAAGCGACAGCAGCGGCGGCTACTGGGGTGGCAGTGTAGGACACTCCAACTGGGCTCACGACATTCTGAACCACGGGGCTGACAGCGGCGTAAGCATGGCTCTCTGCAGTGCTGTAGGCGAAGTTGCCTCCCAGACGGTCAGATTGAATGATGGCACTGTCGAAACTGGGAGCACGGACCAGGGCTGCGGGTCCAGCAACATAACCACCACTCACTGCACACAGCACAGCAGCTAAACACAGCACCACCTGCACATAATGATAAATATGTAGAAGTAGAAGGGCAAAACGAATGGCAGAGCGGGGTAAAATCCCACGTATTCGTAACCTCTGCACTAGGTGGAGGTAAGAGATGCGGCGTACCACGTCGTTAGAGAAAAGGTTTTGCGTACTTAATAGCCGGTGTGACGTTTTAGCGGAGACAGAAATCCGTGATATCTGCAGGAACTGAACATGATCTTCCACCCCACTCCTATTCACTTTACTGACTGAGGAATCCGGCTCCTCGTGGTAAATCAGTAGAAGTAAAAGCGCAAGAAATCGCAGAACATATGATTAAATCTTCTGTTCGATATTTTAAATTTATATTATAGTAAAATATTAAAGAATGAAACAATTATATTCCTTCTTGACCTGACGTTCACACCGAAGCCCCGGCTTTACTGTTGCAGGTGTCTAACACGGCAAAACTAGACGAAGGAAACCAACAGATATAATTCTCATTACTACTCGTAAATTAATATAAATATACTTTTATATGGAACAAATGTTATTTACTGAGAAATGTTATTTTGTATTTAAAATATACTGAAGCGTAAGGAATGCGTCACGACTGTATTCAACAAGAAAGATACTAAATCTTAAATACCAAACACTTAACCTGTCATATCAAGTACCATGGCGTGAAGGAAGAATAGAGGCAGTACTCCACAGATTCTTTACCTTGATATTAAACGGACGCAGTCAATTCGCTCTATGTCCGTCGTACATCAACTGAAGGATCGCAGACAAGCAAGGATGCTGATGGACTGCAGCAATGGTCTGAACTACGAGGAGGGAAGGAAATAATCCGCTTCACCCTGGACTAACACGCAACAACCCAATTTCGGAGCGAGCTTTCAAGTTTCATGTAATCATAACCATTAAATTTAATGTGATTTTAAGTGTAGCGTAGAAAAGAAATTGGAAACCTGACCAATATCCACGAGTATGTAACCATTTGACTGCGAATGACAAATAAACGCGTAGACGCGACCATTGCTGTGTACGGATCCCAAAACAACGTTAAACACACCACGCACACAGGCTTGCGCAAAACCGGAAGAAATGTGTCGCTGGAATGGTGAAGTTCCCACGGATTGTAATTTGGTATTCTCACAGCTGCTGCTACGACGACTGTCTACTGGGATGTGACGTCATCTTTACCAACGTTTCAAAGGAACTCCCATCCTCGAAATACAAGAAAAAGACACGCGGGAAGAAACGGTGCAGGATTACCAGACTCTAAGTTGTCACATCCCAGACGATAGTAACATTCGCACGAATTATTCTTTTACGTGGAGACACCAAAGTAACTCGAAAATTTCGAGAAAACGTACCTTCATGATGAAGAAATCGCGTTTCTCTTGTTCGACAAGAAAACACTGCAACATTAGGCTCGTTGGGCAAGCTCTTATATATTCTTGAGCTACTGTTTATCAGCATACGACCTGAGACCACGCCCGGCAACCGTACGTCCGGCTTGAGGCCCGGCCGTGGCCTTCCAGAGACCTCGACAGTGGTGTTTGAAACTCTTATTACCGTTAATAAAAATAGGTATGTCAGACGGTAATGGTCACAGTAAAAAAATTCCGATATGGTAGACAGTATAGGCAGGACAGTGTTGACGTGACATAACACGGCCACCCTGCTTATTTGGATAATGCCATTTTTCTTCGTTCGCCACCATTTTATATGATTCCCAGACACTGGCTCCTAGAAAAATTACTCTTATTAATTGTTTTACACATAACGGTTTCTCAAAACGTTGTCCCTGTCCGTTACGGTTAACTTGGTAGCACAAGTAATACTAACATAAGCTAAAGTCTTCCGTTGTGCATGCCAAGAAAGCATATCGGGGAGTGAGAGATCCTTAATCTCAGCACCAGATGGGGTGAGTGGTCAGCTTCACTACCCGACCGCTATACTTGTAGGTCCGGCACAACAGTCTTTGGTGCCCGATGAACAGGGATCTGCTGAGGTCTCCAGAGCCGTTTGGGTGTTTGGAGACGAGAAAATTCTCTTGCCTCTACTAGGACTCCGAAATATAATTCTTCGGTTGTCTCTCCCGTAGCCTAAACACTACATCGGCTATACTACCCGGCTCCTATACACTATTAACAACAAGCTCTAAATCCTTTTTATAAATATTGGATATAATACTCCTCTAAGACAAAATAAAGCATATATAATATTTTAACCGGCCAATCCTCAGTTCGGGAACAGGGACTCCACTCAGGGATTATACCGTGTGGTGTTCACAGGAACGTTATGTGTTTATCAATTAGAAAACATAAAGGATAATTGAATTTATACCTCTTTTAGTTTATTGTCACAGTCACCTTAAATAGTATTCTTTAACATTCACAATGAAGTTGTGACCGGCACTCTCAAAAAAATTATATCAACCATTTACACTGCTTTATTATTGTCACTTTCCCCCTTCGACTTGCACACTCGAGAGCCAGCTCCGAAGTCTCAACCCCCAGCCAGTCTCAGCTGTATAGCCTCCACTCCTCCAATTTTACTGCTGCCCGCCTATGCTTGCTAAAAGCGTATTGCATGAATTGCCCCAGCAACGCGGCGGTATCATATAACCCGAGCTAAAGCAAAGCTGCTTTTTTCGCAAGTAAACACAGTCGTAAAATTGATATCAATTCTCCCTCTACCAGTGTACCACTGTTTAGTATACAAAGAAATTCCTTCACACGTAGTCCTGCATGTTTCTTCACCAACATAGTTTTGATCTGGCTTCGAACCAGGACCACCGGTTACAATATTCTAAAGTGTTTTGATACAAAATTATTAGTCTATAAGCCTGAAAGGAGGAGACCACTGGAGGTCTAGGTGGAGATGGGAGAATAATAGTAAAGTATATTAACTCTTTAAATCCCTCCTGTCATTTGCTGGCATTATTAGGAGCTCACTCTATTCTCCACTTTAGCAGGATAAGGGTTAAATAAATAAGTAGAAGGGTCTAAATTGAATTCATTTGGCTCGTGAGACGCTAAGGAATCCCGGTTGAGAATTTCTTGACCAGCTGAACGGCTGTTACCTTCTCAAGGACTCTTGCTTCATGTATAATTCAGTGATACTGTGTTCTTGCTTCTCTAAACGTGGTGTTCGAATATCTGCCTTGAATGTTGATATCAGTTATCATGACTTCGGTTTTGTGATTGTCACGGTGCCTCTCTTCAAGCAGGATTTCACAATCTTCACTTTCGGCGTCCTGCTTTACTGATCATCCTGCAATCCGACATTTTAATTATTGTCGGTGCACATGATAAAAGAGCACCTAGGCAAACAAACAGATGAAAGACTCTGAAAGAGGTGTTGGTATTTTGTAAGCAGTGAAAATCATGATCAGATATTCTGTTACTGGAAAATAAATCAGTTCTTAAAATTAAAAATTCCAAAGTGTAATATAAAATCTCCGCAAATTCGCGGAACACAACAGAAAACTAAAACCACTAACTGCTGATAATATTAGTCAGCCACTTAATACCCAGTGTTAACTACATGTACAACCTGCTGCAACATTAAGCAACCCCGCACTTTGCCCACAGAATGTATTTACGTGTTCCGTGTGATTATCGCCGTCAAAAAATATTATTTCCCTAGTGAGTGAACTGAATTTGTAAATAACACGGAGTTTATTTTCCGTGCAATAGGAAATGAATATTTGTATTAAATGTAGATACATTTCAAGGTTGTGCCATAGGACAGGCAGTTATTCCCCGGCCTCTCACAGAGGAGGTCCGGGCTCGATCTCGGCCAGGACATGTTGGATTTTTGGCAGCCAAGTGGGGCTGGCAATGCTTTTCCTCCAAGTACTTCAATTTTCCCCTGTTAGTGTCATTCTATCTATGCTCTGTACCCATCTTTATTCTAATACCAACTCTTATTACGTGGACAAATGGGCGAAGCCTGTTAAACTTCAAAACAATTCTTTTTCCGATATCAGAGACCACTGGACAGAAGAATGCTCTTTAGTTGTCCTTCAGACTTCAAAGCGTTGAATTCCAAATTATAAAAAGAAATATAATGGGACTGTGCGGATTGGACAAGTAGCTAGTTCTGGTTAATAAGGTAAAATGTAGGAAATTTCTTGACCAGCTAAGAACATATTAAAGTAGCATTAATAAAGCTACTCAAGGGGCCGGGTAGCGTAGTCGGTATAATTTTAACTAACCCGTCTCGAATTCGACTGGGTACATGCGTGTTTGTTCGTGTCTTCCCGTACTTCACTGCGGTGACAGATTTGTTCATAGGTGCAACATGGCCAATAACACTGGCGAGGGGGCAAAATCGGCCATGGGTATTATGAACACAGATGCCTGTATTCTGCTTCCCGTTAAAGCCTTTTTTTTCTCCCCTTTTTTAAGTTCTTTTTATGTATGTATGTCGGTTTCAAAACGTTGTTCTACGTTGTCCGACACTTAGACTCCACTGTTTCCTATCTTCCCACTAGCCTTCATTTAGATTTCTTTCGTTCATGGCCTTCCTTATACCTTCCATCCAGTTTTTCTTCGGTCTTCCTCATGCTCTCTTTTGCTTCGGCATCCAATTCAATGCTATTTTGGGTAATCTTCCTTCTGCCATTTTTTGGACATGGCCGTATCATGTAAGTTGGTTCTGTTCAATTTCTTTTATAATTGGTTCCTCTAATCCAATTTGTTGTCTTTCTTTTCTTGATATTCTAGAGGATCTCCTCAGGGCATCCATCTCTGTAGCTTCGACCCGTCTTTTATTATTTTCTGTGAGTCTCCATGTTTCGGAACCATACAATAAACTGCTTTTAAT
>Ga0123357_10010722_pt1 | contig 11680 bp, 5 predicted proteins | sample TergutEmb28metaG_FD_89873 | JGI IMG/M metagenome (GOLD analysis project Ga0123357, IMG submission 89873) | Embiratermes neotenicus P4 segment gut microbial communities from Petit-Saut dam, French Guiana - Emb289 P4 | ecosystem: Host-associated > Arthropoda: Insects > Digestive system > Gut ...
AAACAGGTCCACACGTGTTCACTTTCGAAATGCGTCGCTATTTTAACTTTGCTCTTGCTGCTTTCCTAGTTCCTGTAACAACTTTTTATTTCCTCTAGCGTTCTGCGTCGGCGACAAACCCTCAATTAGATCTTGCTTGCAGAACATACATGAGGCTTGTAGATTATGACTGGCTTGAAAACACAGGAATTTAGAATATGTGAACGACACAGCACGTATGCGTTCACATGCAAATAGTTCACATCATTACCAGCAATGTGCTTAAACAAACAGTAACATATATTTGTATTTGTATTTATTATGCGTTCATCAGATCCATACAAGGCAAATGCCTATAGGATATTGAACTTGTCATATACAGAGATAATACAGGGATAGAATTAAGGTAACAAAATAGAAAATACAATAATAAAAGAAGTACAGTTACAAAACAAGAAATACAGTCACCAAAACAGTCATTATAAATTACATTAGATAAAGTATAAGATTACAATATGTACGTATATTAAACTTAATTATATATATATATATTAACATGTACACAAGTTGGATATATGAATTGCAGTAAGAATACATTATACTAAAGCTGTTACTCCAAAAACTCACTTTTGAGTATTCCCATTTCATGCAGCCAATGCTTTCATACTATTCCCACTATGTACATACGAGTACTTAAGCAGAAATACAAAACAATATGTGTGATTAAGTTATTGTCAAATCATTACCCAAGTATACTACATGTAATAAGTATAATAAGTAAAATAAGTAAAATTGAATGAGTAAAATTAAAATTGGATACTTAACCCTGCCAATTCAACAACCATCACAAGTGCATGGCATTGAGGTCATTTAGGGTGGTCCATTCTAGTATTCTTCTATAGAATAGAAGGATCCAGCTAAGAGAAACTTCTTTAATGTCAGTTTGAATTTATTCACATCCCCTGAGAGTTGTTTTATTCTTATAGGTAAACAATTGTAGATCTTGATGCCTGAAAAGTAGGCCCCTTTTTGATATCTGGTCAACCTTGCTAATGAAGGGTGCAGGTTTGTATTAGATCGTGTATTGTATGGGTGAATATCAGAATTAATTATGAAGTCGTCCATATTTTTGGCAACAAACAGAGCAAGCGATAATATGTATTGGGAACAAAGGGGCAAAATACCCAACCCCTTGAAAAGCCCACGACAGGATGTCCCTTTATTGGAATTGGTCATAATTCTGATAGCCTTCTTTTGCAACTTAAATATTTCCTCATTACCAATTGAGTCCCCCCCAAAGTATAATACCAAAAGACAAGATGGAATGAAAGTAAGCAAAGTAAATCGTCTTCAAATTTTGAGTAGTTAATGTGGGTTTTAATATACTGAGAATGTAGCAGGCTGATCGTAGTTTGCTACATATTCTTGCAATGTGTGGGCTCCAGGATAATTTATAGTCAAGAGTAAGGCCTAAGAAATTAATGGTTTGTGAGTTCATTAATCGATTCTGACCCAATTCAATACAATCTGGGATGTTCACAGTCGTTTTTGCTGCAAAGTGGACTAGGTTAGTTTTGTTTAAATTTAATGTTAGTGAGCTTTCCTGGAATCATTCAGTTTTCTGCTAACTGACAAGGCGTGCACAGCTCCAAGTTCTATTATCCATGAAGGTTATAACGTCGAACAGGCGTACGGTCTTTAATTTTCATAGATTTTCCAAGCGCCTGTCACTTTTACATTCCACAACGTACCAGGCAACAAGATTTTTTTTTAATTTTCAGTCTCTAAGTATAGGTAAAAAGATTGTTGATGTGCTCACGTTACTAAGTGACTGAATTACTAAGCAAATAAATAACACACTGACAAATTTAGTAACGATCTTGCTGGCAAAATATGTAACCGTGACCCGGCTGATCGCCCGAGAGGATTTTACTGCAGTTAATCACTGTGACGTCATCATGTTACATATATAACCAATTAGGAACCTAATTAACTCCGTGGTACAGGGTTTGTGGTTAATGTTGGGGTGGGATTAATCGAGATTCCCTATATGAAATTTCCTCATTCCCATCAAGGAAAGAATAAACTGTCATATCGTATGTGTATCCAGTCTCGTCACATGGGTTGTAAATACTGAAGCCAAAACATTTGTGTTTCTTGGATACGTATTGTCGAAAAATTACCCTGCCTTTGAACAAAACAATGACTTCATCTACATCCAGATGTTCAAAAGGGCTGTAAATTTTTTAAAATATCTTATTTAGTACTTAAACAGATTTCGAATCTTCCATAACCCGTCAGAATTTTCGTCCGTCATGTTAGGTTCATTATTGTTGTCTGTGAAGTGTACAAAGCAAAGGATGTGAAGGATTCTGTCCTGTTTCATAGCGCTACTGTAGAAACGTGTGTAGAATTGGTTAGTCGTTGCCCAGTAGTCTGTCAGTTTGTCCCGTACGCAATCGCAAGGAACACAAACATTTTGGCCTCAGTCACGTCAGGGAGGGGCGAAGGTCCGTCAATTGTCTCAAGGTGGCCGTGTTAGTACCTCAGTCTTCATCATCAGCAATGTGATAGTTTCCGCAAAATACAACAGCAAAAGGCTAAGTGGACTGGAGCCGTCACGTTGTATGTGGCGCTTCATTGCCTTTTTTGTACCCTGAGGCCCCCTCTAAAAGCGTGTACTTCATTTCTGTGAGGAACAGAGGGCCGTGTCCACTGCGAAGTGGATGTTGTTTGAACTTGTTAAACAGGAGTAAACGACATGGCGTAGTTTTATTTCAGCGGGGTACACAGCAAGAAAATTGTCCTACAAAACACGCCGTCGTTAGACATTCCTGTGACTACAACGCTTGGCAGAGTGAATGAGGCTTCCATCTCAGTAATGCTGACCGTTGTCACTATGAACTGCGTCTCAATACCAGACGTATCTTGAAAAGGGAATGAAAGACTTAGTGTTGCATAGCAAAACAAGAAACGTAGGATGTGAAACTCCTGTTCATGAGGTACAGAAGTTCTTAATTGGGTAAAGTGGCCGGAGCGTGAATCTGACCACAAAGCATAATTTAATGTGGAGTTAACGAGTGGGGCTACAATTCTATGCCTGTACATGAGTGTATGGTGCATTTTAATGGAAGCAGCATACCTCACAAAGTACCTTCGTAACTTACGGATTAAAACGATTCAGGTTAAGTAGCCCCAGGTAGTGAGGTATGTGAGACACTATTCTCCCACTTTTAGGAGGAATATCAAGCTTCTTTCCAGGCCTATGTACCTCTCCAGCTGACATCTCCGGCGCAGTGCAGACTGTGAGAGACTGGCCTGCTGTTAATAAATTACAATAATCTGTACGAAAAATTTGATGCATGTGTTTTCGCGCTACCGGTCTGTCCCATTCTCTTTGCTAGTATTTAACGTAACAGCTATTTCTATCTTGCGCACATGTCGCTAATAATTTTCTCTTACCCTAAAGAGGTTATTGCTTAAAATCACCTTTGCAACTCAAAAACAAAGAAAGATTTGGGTTTTTCACTTTTCTTATCTATGAGGTGGGACTATATTACCTAACTGTGGACACAATAAGAGTAACAATAAATATCTAAAGTCGATACACGGTCATTGTTTACTTATTTTCTTCCCAAAAAGTAGAAAAAAAAAATTATTACTTCACTGTATCGTCCAGGAAGATTACTGTCTGCTGGAATACAAGTAAGATGCCATGCTGACTATGCAATATTACATGCCATAAGGCATTGTTCTTACTATTCATGTCAGTGAGAAAGGCAAACCTCGCACCAGCTTTCATTACATTTCCTATTTATATTGCATCATTGGAGAACACCTTGTACTGTTTATTTCGGTTGTGTAGGGTAGGTCAGACTCGGCGAGATGAGATCTTACCTTCAATGGGAATATTAAGTGAAAGTATCCCAACGCCAGCATTCACTTCGCCACTGCATCCAAAGAAACACGTTTGACTGAATTCGGTGATTTTATGGTTAATAAATGAGTGATGTCATGTATTTATTACACTTCCATAAAATTTTATGATTGATTATGACAAGTGAAAGGATCACATCTGAAGTCTATGAAGTTTTAAGTTGACATGTGAAATTTCAAGTAACAAATACGAACTTCACAGTCTTTAAGTACACCTATGGGATTAAATTAAACACTTTGTTATACCTTTATGCATAAATATATCAATTTGTAGTTATAAATTCACAACATTCAGTACAACATGTGTTCTTTCATTCTATAACTTCTTTTGCATGTATCACTCTTTCATTCGATAAAACAACGCCAGAGGAGAAAAAAGTTTTCGAAACCATCACTGTAGAAAATCTTCGCGCCGTTTTCGAAACCATTTTACTTTACCAGTTTGAACTTCTGCATCACATGTAAAATGAATTCCTTCGAAGTGCTCCTTGAGAGCTGCAAACAACCAGAAGTCAGACTGCCAAATCCAGGGTGTAAGAATGGTGTAAAACAACTTCAAATAGGATGTTTTCTATCGCGGCTGGTTGCCAGAACTACTGTGAGGTCTGGTGTAACTCAAAACTGTAATATTCTCAGTGACGCGGGCTACCTATTCCGCTACGATTCTATGAGGAATTCGTCGATTTTCTTGAATAAATTCGTCGCCTTTGCCTGTTCAAATCGTGGATTATGGTGCAGACCTTCAAGACATTGGCCGATTTTTCGGATCGAAACTTTCATTAATGTTCCTTGATTTTCAAACCCAAAAACGCAGAGTACTTATGTTCACAGTATCTTCAACATAAAAAGCCAAAAATTGCCGGTTAACTCCGATTAAAATTTCATTTTCTTGCGTCAAAAACTAAATTACCACTCTCTGTTTGATGTTCTTTGATATGAAAAAAAAAAGAACCACCCATTTTGAACCTGGTCCAGTGTTTACCAGGTCGTACCCCTGGCAAAATGAAGCTGACCTGTTAAAACCACAAACTTCGGCATCCTCCCGTCGGTATCCTCCGCTATTCTTCTGGTCTAGCTACAATTCCTCACTGAACTAGGTCTAACATGCAGTATACTTTGATACATAAAAACAGTGGAGTGCAAATCAGCAAGGAGCTGTTGTTACCGCTCCATTATAAGACTGCTGACCATATATTTGCAATTATGTTAAATACAGAATGTGACCTATAGCTAGCTAAGCATATTACTGTATAAATGAGAGAACTCATAGTTGTGTACAATGTGTGTCCATTGTAATCAAAATTATCATTACGCCACCATCATCATCATCGTTGTTTTCACTACTGTCTTCATCATAATTGTTAATTACTATCATCATTATAACAGAAAATAGCCAACGTTGCTGTTGCAGGCAGGAGTTTCCCTTAATTTTACAATTAGTACTTTGAATGTTCAACCAAACGAGCTGAAATTTCATGGAGCAGACTCCTTATTGAGAATGGCAATAGTCACTCAGCTAACCAAAACTTTTCCTACCTTTTTATGTAACTCAAAGACTCATTATTAGGCTTATGATTTTATTTATTTTGGATAATTAATTTTCAAAATGCATATTTTAAATTTTTAAGCAAAAGTACACATTTATCAATCAACGAGATGATAAATGCGTATTTAATTATTTATTGGTCATAAATGAAAGTTTAAATGTAATTAAGAATGTCTTGTGTGCAAACAAAATGAGATGTTTCAAAGCAAAATATGCACTCATTGCTGTCAAAATATGAGTCTACCACTAATTACTAAAAATGTCTATGTTTAACAGTGAATCTTCCATTCAGGGCAATGAACATCTTTAGTTTACAGATACCTTGAAAATAAAATACAGCAGAACTCCACTTATCCGGACGCTGGTTATCCGGATGGCTTGGCCCTTTGGGTAAACATTTTCTTACTGTAATTGTACTACAGCTTTGAATAGCTTAATTTTTTTTCCCAATTATCAAACACATATAACAAATTATGTATTAATGTTTTATTTGCACATAAATAAATACATGGCTTACAACAGGCGTTAGTATAAATTTTTTTATCTTCGAACTGCCAATGTAGCCTATTTAAAAAAAATACAAATATCCGGATTTTCTGCTTATTCGGATGGTTAGCCATCCCAGTTAATCTGGATAAGTGGAGTTCTACTGTATGCCCATACAATTTCATGGGATGTAGAGTTTTCTCAAAACATAAGAACATACTTCCCGAAAACAGGCGGAAATTGTTTCAAAACTTAATGCACCATGTAATCGGCCTGGATAGTGTAGTCGACATAGCGACTAGCTACGGGTTGCTATCGAATCCCGATGGGGAGGTGGGGGGAGATTTTCCACACGTATCAGGACCGGCCCTGGGGCCCATCCAGCCTTCAATACAATAGGCACCGAGCTGTTCCCAGAGGTAAAGCAGCCAGGGCGTGGAGTTAACCACCCACCCCCACCTAGTGCTGAGATTAAAGAAAGAGGAAAGCTACACCTCTACTCCCCCACTGTGCCTCCTTGGCTTTTTTGGGGAGGTGGGGCACAACAGCCCCCCATTGGACCTCTTCATTTATGAGGTTTCTAGATCACACACAATAACGCACCACAGTCTCTGGACGAGTGATTAGTTTGTCCAGAGACCACTACCTGACAACACAACACTCACAACAGACAAACATCCATGACCCCGTGGGATTCGAACCCACAGTCTCAGCAGGCGAGCAGTCTTAGACTGCACGGCCACTGGGACCGGCCACAGCATGTTACAGAGTGAAATTTACCTATTATTGGCTGTCCTCAATGCATATTTCCTGCTTTTATTGCATATCTAAAGATGTTTGCTACACATTTTCATACATAATTTGGGATTCTGAAGCCTACTGGTTATCAGCTCCACGAGACTCTGTGCTGTACCAGATAAATCATTCTACATAATCATGCCCTGTTCCTAAGGTCAGGCTTCATACATTACTGCTCTTCTGCTTATGCTCAGGTCTCCCACATCAATGAAAGTATACGCAATTACAGTTTTTGGATGCTTCACTGCACCTTAAAATTGCAACATTGATGGTTTAGTTAGAATAGAAACATGTTGGAAAATGTAGGATACAAAATATTAAATACCTAAATTTACCCGATAAGTGTATTATTTGGTTGTTATTAAACTAAAGAAAACAGTTTCAATCACAGGTCAAGAAACCCATGACCTGAAAATCTCATAAATTTCTGTCTCTTGTGAAGGTACATGGCCTTGTTCCTGTCAGAAGAAAGAAGCTGAAAAAATTAACTGTGTAATGAAGCTTATTCAGTTGTCCTAATGCAAATCATCAAGGCATGTGGGAAAAAGGAGATACAGCTCCATTTATTCTCAACCTTCAATTAATGGAGTTGATTGGCCAGATTAATGCCTTGGCCACTTTACACCCTGGTTCCCATTGAACAGCATGCTGATCTGGATGCTTTCAAGCACAAATACATCCCTTACACCTGTACAACAAAGTTCACACAAAACAAAATACAACCTGAATAACTACTCAAACTACTTGGTGGCTTGAAGAGATGCATGTACAGTACATGTTCTGAAATTTATCTCTCCTGGTATGTGCTGCTGTCTGCAGTACTACGAGACAGTGAACTACCAGATCACTTTCAAAATAAAACATACCACTTATTTATCCCTTTCACACAGTTTCACAACCCCAACTATTTCATTTGCATAGCTTAATTTATGATGGTGTCAAAAACTTGGACTTTAAAGTACAAACTGAGAATGACAAATACCTAAGGAATTGGAAAGACGCAATCATACCCTAATTGAAGTATTATCTGGGCATTTACCATGACAGACTGGAAAATACAGGAAACTTGACTCACTATTATGTTGATATTTGAAACAGAGAGCTTGTGAAAGCAAATGGAGAAGTCCTACAGTTATACAAACTTGCTAGCACTTTTCAAATCATTCATTCCCTCACCCACCGATAAACATATATATATTTCTTTAAACACAACAGAAAATCTGTTACCCTAAAACAGAAGCTGTATGACAGAAGCTCAAGGTATCATGTATATGGGTGACTCAACAGAATCCTCATCATTTTAAGCTTTAAGAGCACTGTAACTTAATGCACCTGCATCTATATGGTAAAGGCATACACTTAGCAACCTAACCTAAAAATTTCAGATTCTCACCTAAGAACATTAAGTGAAATCATGAATGCAATGAATGGTAATTTAAAATACATTTACATATGGTGAAGCCATGTGAATGCCTACAAACACAGTGTTTTAGGAGATATCTGCCTCAATTCAGGAGAAGGTTCCATTGGTTAATTTACATACACATAACCAAATGTACATATATCCACAGCTAAACTGTTAAACAGATAATAACACCAGAAAAATGTTGTCTTCTTGCAGTTTCACACACTATTTTTCTTTAAAATGGTGTGTTATCCATACACTGCGCAAGTTCAACCTTGTGCCAACAGCCACAACTAGCCAGTTGCAGGCCAGTATAATACTTGGAATCATAAAGATAGTTTTCATTAAATTAATGTGAGTTCTGCTTGCATAATTAATGTCTTTATATCACTCAGATATTAATCAAATGTTAAGCAAAATTGTCAACTACCAATTACTCCTCATTTTAATGCGCATTTTACACCTCATTGTAATATGTATTTCGTAATAAATAAATGTATAATTATCCTCATTCTTTAAAATTATCTCCTAATTACCTCCATAGTCGTTCAACTTCAGATACAGATACTTAAGGTTATATCAATGTCATTTAACACAAGAAAAATTTCCAAAAATACCTGATTCCTCCTGAAATATCTTTTATAAATCTGCCCAAAAACATAATAAACCATCTCAAGAAAATCTCAAAAATAGTGTCTTTAATTCTCTAACAGTTTATGATAACATGATGGTTCCTCAAAGAGCCAAGTCTTCTTGGATGTTTCAAAGTGTCAACTAGCAGAGGGTTACCATTTACTGGTTGACCTGTTGTAACAGCCTTCAAGACTTAAATCTTCAGTAACACTGTTGTGAGAATCACAAAACTCACATGATAAATCCAGTTACATACATTCACATACATTAAGTGTAGTTCCATACCATTAAGTTATTAACTACCCATATTAACCCTTTACCTGCTAATGTGGAGAATATGGTGAAATCTGAATAATGCTAGCAAAGGGCAGATGGGATTTAACTCAGCGTTTAAAGGGTTAATAAAGGTGAAACAATTAAAAATATATCAACAATCAAGTTACATGATAGAACACAAAATAGACTTCAGATTATCATCTCTGGTCCAGGTGAAATATATTGTTTTAAGATTTTGGTCTCTACTTCACAACTGCTTTACAGATTCACTGTAATGAGAGTTGACACCACAGGATTCTCAGGGTGGAATATTGTTGCAGATACGCTATGAAGCTCAGATAGTAGACTACCCTGTGACAGAGAATTGTCAGAGATATTAAAGTATAAACATTCAGTGTTTGTGAACATGACTGCTCAACATTGAAGAGGAGTGCACTACATTCCTTTGAAATAACAGCAACTTCTTATCTATCAACACAAGGCAATATTGCTCTTCAGCAACATTGTTGTGAAAACCTCATTTCTTTTTAAGCTTTATTATTCTTCAGTAGTGTTTAGAATAATGCAGTTCTCTGTTTCACTTGTACTTAAACTGCGCATGTTCCTGTTGACTTTACTGTACCCGTCACATTCCCAGGGATGCGATAACATAGTCAGTATTGCAAATTGCTATATGCTGGATGGCTTGGAGTTCAAAAGACAGTGGACGCAAGGATTTTCTCTTTTCATACCCATCTACACTGGCCCTGGAGCCCACTCAGCCTACTGTACATTGGTCACTGGGGCTCTTTCCTGAGAGAAAATTAGACCATCCATCCCCATTCAGCACCAAGATAAAGAATGAGTATAGCTAATACCTATGTTCCCCCTCTGTGCCTCCTGGTGATGGTTCGAGCTCAAATTATGTCATACCCAAAGTGACACTATAAATAGTGTGACTTCGATGTTTATACTCCCGTCATCTAGGTCTTCACAGTTTGATATTGCTGCCAACATTCAGTTTTGAGTTTTTCATAGCAGATTATTGATAGCTGCTGCCGTTCTGAACATCGTTACTGCCTTCGGAGAGACTGATGCCTGTAAGCAAACTTTTGTCTGCGCACAATTCTATCAGTTCATGTAGCTAGCAGGGGACTCAAGGACATTGTAACGCAGGTTTTATATTCTTGTTGCTAGGTAAGAAATCTAACTATACTGCTAATGGTACAGTCTAATTTACTAAAGCATTCTTGCTGTAGGGATAAGCTTTTCACAAAATATATGATTTACAATTAATACACAAGTTTACAATTTTAAAATAAATGCCAAAATTATACCAGTCAATAAAAATAATTGCCTTTCCTAAACCTTCACTAAAACCCAGTGCAGTGCCTAAGTTTTAGAATCTGAATATAAAAATAATTATAGCCAAATATCATTAACCAAACACATAATAGTAACTTTCTTCTAAATAACGAGCCCGGAGCTGTCTCCACGTACATATCAAACTTCAATAAAGAGAGTGAAGCCAATTACCTTAGTGCAAACTGTCTGCTCAGGCATTCTCTACAGTATGACAAACTGTTGAGCAGGAAGCCACCTCACTGCCAACGTGCTGTAGCTACGAGACATGGAATGTGAGTTACCCAAAGTCTAACTAGAGTTTTCCAAAATTTGACATTCATTACAGCATATTATGGGGTGACTTTTACTTAATTCCCAGACCAAACCATGTGGCAATGAACCATTTGGCAACCTGACATCAGTAGCAGCTTGGATTGATAAACTACCATCTGAGTTAACTAAACTGAACATGTATCAGAAGAATCGGAGCTATAATCGTTCCTTTCCTTTCCACACTTGCCTCCACAGAGGTTATAAAGAGAACCTTAAAATCTAAACAACACACCAAAATATAAGGTGTTTAAGTGAGTTTCCTAACAGAACATTATGCTTTATGCGGAAGATTTCACTTGCTCTCGATACCGCAAATTTGAGTCTGCTTTATTTCATTCTTAATGCTTCTTCCATTTTAAAGTTACGATACATTTTTAGCTCTAAGGCATTGAACACGGTGGCCTAAATAAAATTTTCCTACCATACATGTCATTGCGCGTGGTCCCTCGAAATACTTTCTCCACCCCGGGAACGCCAATGGCCGCGTGATACTGGCGACGACTTACATCGACCGTGCGCGCTTGTTGTTGCAGGTAGGCTAATCTTTATACGTGTACAGTCACCAGAGGATCCTCTTGCTTTTTGTCTGCAAATAGACTGAGGACGTGTTTACCATGCGTCAGCTTTTATCCTGAACGTGCTCTCTCACTGAGACGTAAAACTTACGTCAAAGAGAGTTTTTTTTTTTTTGGTTGAATGCAAAATTGTCCTGACTTGTCACACAAAAAAATGGGAGTTTGTCGGTCTTGGAGAAAACAGATTTTTTTTTTTTCGTCTAAAATCACAGGAAAGTTCAGAAGCTAAAGTGGTTGTCTTTTTGACAGGTCGTTTGACTAAACCTAAATATGATAGGAATTGTGCTTTTGACATAACACTGGGCCACGTTCAGATCTTTGCTTCCTAAACTCTTCTCAGATGGTCATACTATCTAATCCACTGGGGGGGGGGGGGGGGGCCAAATTTTA
>Ga0123357_10010723_pt1 | contig 11680 bp, 6 predicted proteins | sample TergutEmb28metaG_FD_89873 | JGI IMG/M metagenome (GOLD analysis project Ga0123357, IMG submission 89873) | Embiratermes neotenicus P4 segment gut microbial communities from Petit-Saut dam, French Guiana - Emb289 P4 | ecosystem: Host-associated > Arthropoda: Insects > Digestive system > Gut ...
AAAAATGAACAAAGAAACAAAGTTAAGAATTCACAACATTACAGCTAAAGCAGCATTGAAATTTGGAAGTGAAGCTTGGGTACTGAAGAAAAGAGAGGAACAACGTTTAGAGGCAGCACAGATTAAATTTTTGAGACACTTACTTGGAATAACAAAACTAGATAAAGAAAAGAATCAATGTATTAGGCAAAAAACGGGAGCACAGAAGGAAATAAAACAGTACCAGAAAAAGTGGCTACAACATGTACAGAGGATGGACACAAACAAACTACCAAAACAAGCACTACAATACAAACCAAAAGGACGAAGGAACATAGGACGACCGAGGACAAGATGGAGGGACCAACTTCATCTTGAGGATCAAGGAACAGGAAACACGCCTAACCCTTCAGGAACATGATGATGATGAAGAGATAAAAAATTAAAGGTATATTTTATATATAAACAATGTATATGCAAGGATGTGGAAGCAAGCCTTTCTAGCTTCACTCCAGTTGCTATCCCGGAATTTGCCTTTAGGTTCTTAAAACATACGAGAGAATGTACGTAGAAATGTGACACTAGGGCACGTTCGAGTAACAATTGTTGCCATGGGAAAGCACTAAGTGATATAGACTCTGAGTGTGTGTCTGTAGCCTTAGTTATTCAGCAGGCAAAGCGCATGCGCCATGTTATAGTATCTGTGGACTGTCAGCTCTAGAATACGTTTACATGTTATCTCATAAACGGCACGTTTTTGGGAAAAAGTTATTGAATGTAAAATACGTTCTGATTTTCTCTACAAAGTTTGCCTAAAACATTCCTCATTCTAAGAAGGACTGAGCGCGATATTATCATAAACGTATATATGTTTTTACACAATGCACTCATTACTATTACCAGATTTTAATGCTACTTGAATTGTCTGGGCTGATTTTCGAAAAATACTCCAATACCAATTTTCATGAAAATTCGTCCAGTGGGATCCGAGTTGTTCCATGCGGAAGAACAGACAGACGGACATGACGAAGCTAATAGGCGCTTTCGCAATTTTGCGAAAGCGCCTAAAGACACGAATACCCATCATTTTAAATAACTGCCCTCCTAACGAAAATTGACCCAGCGACGTCACGATGGAATAGCGCTGCTAACTACTGGGCGCAAAGATGTGGATATCTGCTCAGTGACTTGCATTGAAAGATTTCGGTGACTTCTATAAAGATAAAAATAGTATAGATTAAATCTAATAATCTTCCATTTAAAATAGCGACTTCCAATTTCTGGGCCCCAAAATAAAACTTCTTCTACTGTGGTCGAATCTTCTTTATTTATTTTCTCACAAACATCGGCCAAGGTCTAAGAAACCTCGCACCAGACTAGCAGAGCTTACACTTACCTTTAGCAAAAATGTTAGTGTCCTGAAATAGGAAGGAATATTTCAATCAAATTACAAACACTCTGTTTATTAAGCAATCAAATTAGGTGGCACAATTCAAGATATTCCGCGAGTAGCCAAAATCCTTCCCAAGTGATCCGTTTATTGTACAGGTATATGACTCAAGAGATGCTAGGAATGTAGCTTTGCTGCTCATGTAGTTGTATATTATTCACACGTGCTATAACGATAAGAAACAAAATTTGCGAGTTTTGACGTTTGCACGGCGGTATAATTGAGGATCGTAGGGGTTCTGGCCGTTTTGAAGGAGCAGGGTGCCTTCGAACAGCGGGAATCACTCACCAGATGATTCAGCCTTAGCGTACAGAAGAACAAATTCTCAACTAAGTTCTTGTTTAAAGAAGAGTTAGAAAATTACGTAAGTTGTGTTTTAAACATAACGTAATTATCGAATGTGATAAAAATGAGGCTCTTAAATTCTGATCCCACAAATCATGTGATTGTCAAGTGTTGGCCACTCCAAGTGTAACCTCATATCGTCACCAGTAACTTGATATATTTGGTAGTTTGATCGATTCCGCCTCAAGGATTAATTGGCTTGGTCATTCGTTTGATATTCTTTTTCCTTTGTATTAATAGTGTAGAGATTTATGTGGCAAATTACTCTAACTCCGGCTACATGTTCCCACCAACCTGTTCTATAATCTGATGCAGTGTCGACGACTTTCGTAACTTTGAATTTTTTCTAATGTCTTTACCATACTCGTAAACTCGCACACTTTGCGCGCATGTTTGATTCATTGGATCACTCTATCGTTTCTGTGGAAAGTAACAAATAGTCAAGCATATATTTTTATGAAATATTGAAATATTGAAATATTGAAAAGGAAAAACGTTTTTGACGAATTGACATTTTCTTACGATTGGGATCGCGGTTTGAGGAATTATAAAAATAGGGTTTTAGCTCAGTAAAGTGTGATAAACAACATAGGTCTGAATTTAGTGGTGTGGTTGATTAATTGTACAAATATTATGTTAGACAGCTTCCATTTTTCGCGTCATATTTGATATAGGCCTACACAAAGTTTCTAGATTTGGCTCACTTTTTTGTGGTCTTTTGATTGTACTAGCCTCCTTACAACGGAGGGTTGTAGAGTTTAGTTCCAATTGCCACTCTAATACAATTATGTACTAGGTGTTGTAAATGATTCATGACCATTAACTGACGATTCATTATGAGAAATAACCAACAAGTGCGTACACTGGTATGTAGATTTGTTATATTATAAGCAGCGGAGGCTCCTACATGTTTCGGCCACCAATTGTAGCCATCTGCATGGAGTTGTTCTTTGACGTTTGAAGGAATATTACATAGAAAATATTACGTTGAAAAATATAAAATGTTCAGTTTAACTTCAAATTTTATACTTGTACCTGTTTAATATTTTATGTTAAGTTTAACTTAACATTTTATGATTGTAAATTGTTTATCTTTGAAGGAATATTACATAGAACGTTAAAAAATTACAATCATATAATGTTTTAACTTAAATTTTTATAATTGCAAATTGTTTGTCTTTGAACGGCTAATACATAGAAAGTTAAAACAATTTACAATCATAAAACTTTAAGTTTACTTAACATAAGGAATATTACATAAAACGTTCCAAATATATACAACCATAAAATATTAAGTTTAACTGAAAATTCTATAATTGTGAATTGTTTGCCTTTGAATGAATATTACATAGAACGTTAAATCTATTTACAGTCACAAAATGTTAAGTTTATCAACATTTCATATTTATAAATTGTTTTAAACTTCCGTGATAATTTTCCTTCAATGAACACCTCCCTGAAGATGGCCACAATAGGTGGCCGAAACATGTAGGAGCCTACACTGATTATAATGTAACAAATATACATACTGCGCTATGCACTTGTTCGTTATTGGTCATAATGTATCAAGCGTGTCTGTATAATGATAACAAATTACTTAAAAATAGAAGGAAATGAAACACACATAAAGTGTAAAAAGAATAAGAAATATGCCTCATACACTGAACAATGTAAATACGTAATATTCGTAAATTCGTAATGTTGACGCAACAGTCACCACCGGCACATATATTTATATTTAAATTGCATGGATTCGGATATTGTTTCAAAGCCTCAGACTGAAAAGGCGGCTTGTCAGATATAATGAAATTAGCTGAGTTTTGAGTTCGAAATTGCCGCAGGATCTCCATAGAACAGTTATTAATTTAATGGATGGTAATTGAGCGGGTCTCAGAAATGAATAAATGACATCGTTCTGCCGAAGGAAGTTATTAATATTCAACTATTTAACTCGTTCTTCAATTACATTTTCTACATAGATTCGGTAACATTCGTCATTTTAAGTTCTGAAAGCTGAATAAACCGAAAATATAGCATCTTCAAATTATTTGACCAGTGACCGAGGGGTTCGTAACTCACCTACGAAGCTTTTATATTCGCTGAGCGGAAAGCTTATACATTGGCTGCTCATTTGGAAGAAACAGATCATTTAGATATCTTTGTAAACCAGACGTTTTGCAGACCAACGCGTACGAGCATGCTACATACATCAGCGCCCTCTTTTTGATTGATATACGTAAGGTTTCGAATCTGTGTTTCTTTCATCATATTGAAGAGCGAAATTGAATCCATTGGCGAATTTTAACCCATTAGGATTGTTTAAATATCATCCCTCTTGTAGCTTTACAAAATGGACTCATTGGACTAAGTACCATAATCGTATCTGATGACGGGAACAGACAGAGCTTCGGAAAATTCCGAAACAATATATAGGAATATATTCCTGCTCCAGGACCATTTGAAAGTCTCCGGACCCTGCGCGATGAATAAATAAGTTTTTGATAAAACAAGTTTTGCTCCTTCATGGAAATTTAATTATGATGCCGAAATTAATGTTACGTAATTACTTTTTCTATCAAAATAAAATTAATATAGTCGTTTATTATTATTTTTGTCCAGGATTTGTTATTGTGTTTCAAAAACTGAAGGACGTCAATGAGAGGCGTGTCACCGTTTATCTGTTTCTGACGCTTTTTTAAAAGAAATACACAAGTATTCATTGGCGAGCATAACATTATGAATAAAACAGGCTTATATTAACTATTATGAGAACATGCTTCAGTCTGAAATATTAAGGAGGATGATGGAGCTCACCAATCTTTAAGTTTGTCACGCCCAACCCTCAGAAGTTCTTAAGATTTTGATATACCATCTTACCAAGCAAAGGAATCCCACCGCAACTTATTTATTAGTCAGCAAATTTTATTCAACTTTCGAAATTCAGATATCACTATAATTTTATCCCTCATTCCGATAGAACAGCATAATATTGGTTCAAAAACGCTCACGGTCAGCATTTGTAAGTTCGACGGACTACCGGTTGCCAAGCCTGAAACAATATTGACGGTCAGTCAGTTTAATGACAGGTTCGTCACCAACTTATGAATTAACAAAAAAAAATTCTTTCAGAATTGAACTTTATATTGTAATTTGTATTTCTTTCCCATTTGGTTTCCTTTCTCTTCAATCTGACAAAATTGTATAAGAAATTGTCCTACATTTTGTACAGATAGAGCCCAGGATTTTGGTGCACCTAAATATATATTCTATGATTAACAACGGAAAGGATGTTCCGGAGGTCTCTGGTCAGTTATCATCAGTTCACTACAAAACACAGCGAACTAGTAAGTCTTAAAATATCTCTATTAACTGCAAAATTGCACCTAACGTCGAACAAAATCAATTTTTGTTAGAGAAAAGAAGATGTCCTTGTTGTTTCTTGTTGTAGATTCAGAATTTATACCAGTACTAAGCAACTGTAAGGGTTCTGTGTTCAGACGTCGCGTTAAGTGGTTCGAACGTAAGTTTCGTTCTTTATAAGAAAACTGTGCGAAAACAGTGTCTTTAAGCGTTTTGATTTATGAAGAGGAGGTGTCACTTTAGGCATATACATAAGCTTTCAACATATTTGCACATATGCTTCCAGTATATTTATACATATGTTTTCAAAACGTGTATACATAAGTTTTCAGCATATTTATATTTATGTTTTCAGCATATTTATACGTATGCTTTCATTATATTTATATATTTGTTTTTTAGCCTACTTATACATACATTTTCAGTACATTTATACAATAGGCGCTACAAACCAGAATAATCGTTTAATTGCCCTTTAGAAAATAAAGACGGACAACCCCTCTTTTTGAATAGTGACGAAACATATTCATTACGGTTCCTACACCAGAATTTGTTCAACTTTATGGCTGCAGATTCATATATATCTGTGATAATTTTATTTCGAAGTAATATAATATATTTGTACCGTTTTTGGTTTAGTCTGAATTGATCATTTCTGTACGCAAATGGCCCTGGCGGTAACAACCGATCACTGACAGAAGTGACTTCTAGTATAAACACACAAAGGTCAACAATACGTATCACATGATATCACAAAGTTTCCCCTAGGCTTTATTACTGTGTTCTTCATTTGAGGCACATATTTATTTCAACTCCGTCTAATTCAGAAATACATGCAGTTTTGTGATTCTGTAAAGCTACAAAAGATGTGACCTTCCTTATCGACATTCCATCTTGAAAATTAAGAAACTTCTGCATTTCTAATGTGTTCGTCAACCTAAAATACTGACTGAGGGAGGATCTGGTTTAGAATGTCGGATTGAAGACAGCCTAGTCTGATTTAGAGAGAACTCTTTTCAGGAAGCTGTTAGAATATAAGATTAAAGTAGACCACGACTGCTTTCGTTCATATTATTCTAAATTTTGCATTAACCGCCACCTTACCGTTCCACGGTAATGTGTAACGTAAACACTTGATGAACTTCTTACAAAACCACAAAACGATCAGTCCAGTACTTCGTTCCCCATCCCGCACTTTTCTGCGCCGTTGGCAAACATAATTCCTGGCTGTTCGCCCTGCACTCTTTCATTCTCCTGTGCACGTTTGCTATACACACCGGCTCGGATTTATTTATGCGACTGAACAACAATTTCTAATGATATCCGATATTGCCCAAAACAAGATTTGCCATTCACACTTCACCTGCAGTAGTTTCCGTCAGGTTATGTTCATGCTAAATTCAATTAATACTAAAATCGCCTCACGTCATTTTTTGTCCAATTTTTTTCGCACTCATGACGGTCAGGTAATTTTGTATTTACCATGTTCACAGCTCATTACAGTTAGCCTTTCAACATGAAATGCCTAAAACATTGGTAACTTATATATATGCGGCTGTCTACTTGTAATTTCACAAATTACTTCTTATAAACCCGGATGAAATAATTTTTATGCAACTTAAAATAAAAGCACTCGTGAAGTTATACGAATACTAAATGACACAAATTATAGAACTCATAAATGTATGTAAGCATACAATTATTTAATATATTTTATGTGATGTATATTTGAAAATTACAAGGAAAGGAACCATCTGTGCATTTAGTTAAACTCGTCGAACGCTTGATAATTATTGAAAAGCTCAATAAATTCGTTCTTTTATGAAATCTCAAATTTCATCAGCATGTGTTACAAAATCCCGGTACCGAACCCTGTTCACTGCCGGTTCAATCAGATCCACAATTTCGCTTCTCGTCTCTAAGAAAAAGTAAAAGTAAACTTGTCTCTATGCACATCGTAAAACCATATTCAACTCTACTCATCCTTATCATCTTCAGTGTCAGACAGAAATGAGCCGTCAGCCTTACGTCGCATCTGATTTATCTCTGAAGAAAATGCTGCCGGTACAAATTGATTAGTAGCTTTGGTGAACCCCAGAGCTGGTTTGGAGGTCTAAAAAAGGGATGAATCTCTTGCTGCTGCTAGGAATAAAAGCCGGACTCCCAGCACCTCCAGCAAATTGTCAAATAACTGCTCCTAATACTGTACCCCGACAACCAGCTCTCTAAGCCATTTTAATTTACCTCCTTTATTATGCTTAAATCTCCAAGATGGTCTCTTGCGTCGGCTTTTCTGACCGTGCCTCCAAACGCACTTCACACTCATATCACGCGCGCTGCCTGAATAACTCACGACGTTCATCCTCGCATTTTCATTCAATCAGTCTTACTCATGCAGCAGAACCCGTAAGAAGTTTATAGTTCCCAATTTGACTGGTTAATTCCAAACAGTTCGCGTACAATTAAATGTTAAGTCCGCTATATTTTTCCGTCTGCACCTAAGCCCAGGTTTTCCCAGTCCAATTTTCGTTTAGTCTTCCGGACCGACGTTTTTGTTACAACAAACAGCTATTCCGTGTCCAATGACCACGCACAAGTCAAACGTCTTTAAATTATCAACGTAGGTACTTAGGTTCACACATCGTTACTGACGGCAACAACATAGGATATGTAAAGCTTCTGGCCTCTAATTTTCTTCATTCTTTGAAGCTTTCAACCTAACGTAGTGTAGTATCTCTGCGTTGATTTCTTCCCCACATCTGAAATACCTACTTTTTTTGTAAGATGAATTAAATTTTAAAAAATCTTAGTATGACAAACAGTATTGTATGCTTTAAATGCACTGTACTAAATATATAATAAAGTTTGGTACATTTATATATAGTCACAACAGGATTCCTCTATTTGCACATGCTTTTACTTTAAATTCAGTTAATCAGATTAGCAAATAATAATAATAATAACAGTAGTAATGTTACTTTACTCTTTGTGGTGACCACCAAGTTTCTGGTTACGAAAATATACGCAACTTGTTTCTTCGGTTCCATTTAAATTTTAAGGAAACTGAGACGAAGTGCACACGAAAAAAAAGCTCGTTTCAAGTTATCAGCTTTAGGCAACGTGAAACTGTAGTTGCATGAGTCTAGTGTTTAGAATTCCGACGTAAAAATCAAAATTCTCACATTGAGATTCAAACAAAAATTTATAGTTTCTTGGCTCTCGGTGTAAGCATCTGGGTAGGAAATAAATAAAGTTGATTTCATGTAATTCTGCTTTATGTTTTTTCACGCTTTTTATACTGTGCATTGTAGCACAATTATGTAAAATAAACCAACAAATACGCACTTTCCAGATTAATGTTTCAGTTCACTTTTTGGTGTCTTCTATATGTCATTGTGGAAGGATGTACTCCATCGAGCACATCCCTCCACTTGCTAGATTGCTTACGTAAATGTATGAAAAACATACCATACAAAACTGCCTTCTACATGTTCGAAACATGTAGAAGGCGCCAAGAAGTGAATTAGAATATTAATTTGAAAAGTGTGCATGTGTTGGTTTGCCTTACATAATCTGCTTTATATGTCGCGATACAGTTACGTGAAACTAGTTCCCTTCGGTGTTCACCCCGCCTACGTCTCTGTAGGAAACCCTCACACTAGTGGAAATACACTATTTCGACGTGTATTATAATAGTTTCACCATAAATATTTATAATTCTCTGTAGTTACATGAATTTCTAACCTCATTTTCCTAACAACTGTCCTCACGAGTTCAGTATGTCGACTGCATTACGGCTGTCCAGATTGTATTCAAATAAAGGCGAAATCGCTCAGAAAATTTCGAAAATTTTACTTAATTTTTCTCCGTGTTCAACCCATCGTCTGTCGGCGACACTAAATACAGCTGTTATTGTGTAGGACTAGTATGGACGGCGTGATGGTTGAGACCGTGCCCCGACAGGGGACTTATGACATCGTGGCCAGCACAGTGATGCAGGAAAGTGACCTGCAAACCCCAACAGAATTCGCCTGCGAGCTGCATATACCTGAGGCGCAGTACTCCGTCAGTAAGAGTGTAGTCTACTACCAAGGTAAAGGACATAGACCACTTCATATTACGTTTCATATCCTTTTACTATATGTCAGCAGTGCAAGTCGAAAACAATCAAAGTAGACATTTACACTTATCACAACCATTTAATCAAATCATGAAACTCCAACTTGTTTCAACATTCAAGCTATAATCAGGCCTCTCCCAAACACATGTAACTATAAATTTTTTATATTACATTACACATTCAAATTATAGAAGTAATTGAATTTGTCTTACAAGCATTTCATTATACAGAATAGTCTTGTACGTAAAACATCATTATGAACTCGGCGTATATTCAAGAGTTAAAATTCATGAAAATTTATGAACAAACATAAAAATGATCCTTCACCACTTTTAATATTATGGACTCCTTTAGTGTTCCCTGTTCGTTGCGTTATCAAGGCAGACACCAGGTATGTGAGTAATGAAACCTCTGTAATTAGTCCATTCAGATCTATTTCCAGTCTCCGTGACGTGTGCTGGCTGTCCCTCTGGGAGAGTTTGTTTATTTTGACGCAACAGCCCGCGGTGGGCCAGGGCCTCCTCACTCACGAGGTTTCTAGAACACACACGACTCACCACAATTGGTAGGAATTCTCTAGACCTCTATACCTGACAACACACAACAATCACAACAGACAACCATGACCCCGGTGGGATTCGAACCCACAAACTCAGCAAGCGAGCGGCAGCACACCTACGGCTTAGGCCGCGCGGCCACTGGTACCGGCCCCTCTGGGAGAGTGGGATGACGTTATTTTGAAGGGGCAGCACTCTACATTAATTCCTTACCGCCAGCCAGTACACTATCCATTCGATCGTAGGCTTTATAAGGTCATCTCATACATTACAGTATTAATGTTATGTAAAATTTATAAATGTCCCGTTACATCGTCTTCATTAATCAGTTTTTGCATCCCTATCAACTACTTCCAAATATCTTCATCAGCACGTCGTCCTTTTAAGCTCTTCCAATCGTTGTCCTGCACTCAAGTGTGACAGACAGACAGACAGACAGACACAACACGACAAGCAAATTTGTTACACACCTTAATGTTTATATTTTTCGTACGACCCTGAAAACTACAAATTTTGAAGTTGAATGTTAGCATGTCATCATACGTGGATAAAATGGAGAAACAGAAAAAGGACCCACCCACAACAATGTTGTTTATATCAAACTTCATTGTAAAACTACCGTCTGCTGGTACTGAAGGCAGATGTTACCTGCACTCACTTTACCTGCCAGCATATCCGAGACAGTCTGTGGCTCCTATCCGCATCTCTTCGCCCCCTCCATTTGACCATTCTTATTGAATTCTATCAAAGCACCCATGGCGAAAAAACCTAGATAATTGGGAAACGTATTTGGAATAAGTAACGTGGAAGATTTTGGTAAATTTTGTAGCAGGTCACTTTCTCCCAGTCCATTGCTAACAATATATGTATTTGTACAACAACTGACTTTTTCCACATCCTTATACCAAAACGGATCTACGGAATGTCAATAAATTCTATTTTATTCTATTCTTCCCATCTAGACCGAGATTCAGCCGTTCCAAAAGCAAGGACCACAGTTCTTGCAGTCAAGTATAAATTAACTTTAGCATCAGGCTCTTAATGGTGTTGCTTCTTATATGGTTGTTAGAGTCGTGGACGTAAAATTAGCAGACTAAGTCTGTGTCGCCTTTCTCATAGTGCAACACAAACATGCCAAAGGGCGATAATCGACTTTACATTTCCTTGCCCTATAAGTAATTAAAGGGCATCGCACTGAACCATGCAGTATAAGTTCCGTTATCATAGAATCATTAATTCTGACGAAAGAGCCCATCAAAAATACCCCTCTGCATTTTAGCACCGGAATGACATCAGCATTCCTTGGAGCCCATTCCTATTTGTCCGAAGGTAACTAACTCCATGGGAAAAATAAAAGGAAATTCGTTTCAAAGTTTTTACGTAGCGTGAAATGTAATTACACTGTCGACAAAACCCGTCGCTGGACTTTGTCCAGAATTTAGCCAACTATTTGTCAAAATATGTTTCTTTAAACTCTACAATAGCTGTTTAAACCCAGTGCTAACGATATTATTACTTGATACAGCAACTTTGGCCCTTGTCACACAGACTACTTATGAATTTTATGTGATTCCTACAAAAGCAGCAGTTATAGTCCCGTGAATCATAAACCAGATATCTTTTTAGTTGAGAATGACTGTGCTATCTGTGTTATAGGAAACTAAATTTCATACATAATACAGATTAATGTCAGTAATTAAATGGCTAATCAGTTTTGGAAAATTCTTGTCTACGTCTAGATTTCGCAGCTGGTATCTACCCTTCGTGTAGTGGGCCGGGTAGCTCAGGCGGTATAGCGGCTGACTACGGGCTGGACGGTCCGGGATCGAATCCCGATGGGGACGAGATATTTCGCCCGTCCAGACCGGC
>Ga0123357_10010724_pt1 | contig 11679 bp, 3 predicted proteins | sample TergutEmb28metaG_FD_89873 | JGI IMG/M metagenome (GOLD analysis project Ga0123357, IMG submission 89873) | Embiratermes neotenicus P4 segment gut microbial communities from Petit-Saut dam, French Guiana - Emb289 P4 | ecosystem: Host-associated > Arthropoda: Insects > Digestive system > Gut ...
AACCAAGAACAATACGACCAATGTGGTAATTCAACAGAATAGTCGCAAGCTCCTGATGATGGATATATTATTGTCCGAAACATGTTGAGCACATAAGAAGTGAAATAAAATAGCAAGTGACATTAAGTTGGTCTTTCATTCTACAACTATCACAATGATGCACGGTCAAATAAACATAAGATACAACAAGTTTTTCATTTCTATGTAACAAATTTGTCATTAATACGTTAAATTAACCCTTTAAACGCCGAATTAAACCCCATCTGTCAATTGCTGGCATTATTAGGAGCTCACCATATTCTCCACATTAGCAGGGTAAGGGTTAAAATTAAAATTAAATTAACAGTAATTAATTTATCGTGCTGTAATACTATTCGCAATTTCAATTAGGAATTAAACACATGTTGGTATAAACTTTCTTCCCACAATGAAAATATTATCACCTCCCACAAACTGACCTTTCCTCCTCAATCACCCTGTAAACAAGAACGACCTAAGTTATGGAAAAAGGAACATAAGATTCGGTACACGGAATGTCGTGAGCCTGTGTAGCACAGGTTAACTGACAACAGCAGCTAGGGAATTAGCAAGATAAGAATTAGATTTAGTGTATGTACAGGAAGGTGGATGGGAAAAAAGTGGGCACTGTAAGAACAGAGGATAATATTTTTTTTATACGGAAAAGGAAACTAAAATCATAAGTTGAGAACAGGTATTTTTGTAAACCACAAAATAGTGTCAGCATTTAAAAGAGTAGAGTCTATTAGTAAATAGGATGCCACATATATTTCTGAGAGGTCTCTGGTGTAATAACATTATTTGGAATGTGCATTCACAAATTGAAGAGAAAGGTGACGACCAAAAAATAGCTATTATGAGAAACCAGAGCAGGTTTCGATCATTTTCTTAAGTATCAAAACAAAAATCTTTTAGATTTTAATGCAAAATTGGGTAGAAAGGATATTTTCAAACAGACAATTGGGAATGAGAATCTACAGAAAGATAGTAATGATAGTGCTGTTAGAATAGTAAACTTTGCCGCATTAAAAAATATTTCTTAAAGGGCATCAGGACCTCAACTGAGGGACAGACCCACAACCACACCAAACACATAGTCGTAGATAGGAGATGGCATTCTTTTTTATTCGACGTACGATCTTTCAAGGGAGCTGACTTTGGTACTGATTACTGTCTAATGGTTGCATAAAGTTAGGGAAAGATTGCCAGGAAGTAAACAAGTAGCACAGAAATTTGAAGTGGAGAGATTTAATCTCAGCTGTTAAGTGAAAGTTAGGAAACAGTATCAGATTAAGATCTCAATCAGGTTCGCAGCTTTGGAGACCTTAAGTGATAGCGACGACATGAATTGGGTTTGGGAGGACATTAAAGAGAATATCGAAACCTCAGCTAAAGACGGTCTGGTTCTTTATGAATTGAAGCAGCATAAATCATGGTTTGCTTAAGAATGTTTAGGGTTTTAAGACAAAAGAAAGCAGGCTAAATACAGTTGTTGCAGGATCCAAGCCAAAGCAATGTAGATAATCTGAACAACGTACGGTGTGATGCTAGCAGGCATTTCAGGAGCAAAGGAAGGAATATCTGAAAGCTAAAATTGATGAACTTGAAACTAACAGTACGATGAAAAATATCAGAGACATGTATAGGGACATTAATGATTTTAAGAAGGGTTACCAGCTAGAATTAATATAGGAGTGTGAGCCAAATGACAACTTTAAATATTGTAATTGTGTGTTAATTTTTAAGGGTTTCATTTGACTTTCCTTTGTAATAAAGGATGAGAAGTGTGATTTGTTTACAAAGTCCCATAGTATTTTGGCTAGGTGCAGGATTCATTTCTCTCAGTTTTTCATTGTAAATGAGATTAGTAATGTTAGGCAGACAGAAATACATACAGCAGAAACATTAGTGAATGAGCCCAGTGCCTTCGAAGTTGGGATGGTAATTGAAAAGGTAAAAAGACACAAATCACAATTTACTGCTCCAATGTCAGCATAATTGATTAAAGCCGGGAGTACAACAATTTGCTCTGAGATCCGTAAATTTATTAATTCTAAACGCAATAAGGAGGAAATGCCAGAGTAATGGAAGGCGTCGTTCATTGTACCTATTTATAAGACGGGTGTTAAAAGAGACAGCAGTAATTATAGTGGCATATCAGTTTCTACAAAATACGTACAAAATTTTATCCAACATAATGTTGTCAAGGTTGAACTAAAATGCATAGGAAATTATTAAGGATCATCAATGTCCCTTTCTACGCAACAGGTCAACTCTTTATCAAGAATTCCGCATTTGTTAAATATTCGAGAAAGGAATGGGAAGTCAATAAGGCAGTCATTAGGTGTTGAGGTGCAGCATATGGTTTTCTGCACCGAGGTTGTGGTTGGATAGTGGTCTTGAGAGCCGCTGCGTAGGTCATGTGTACGGGGTAGACGACACCATCCGCACCGTACACACGACCTACGCAGCGGCTCTCAAACCACCATCCAACCACAAACTCGGTGCAGAAAACCGTATGCTGCAACTCAACATCTAATGCTCCTGATGATGGGCGTATGTGCCTGAAACATGTCAAGCTAAGAATACATCAATAAAATTGCCTCGTTGCTTCAAGTTGGCATTTCACATTATTCACATTGTGTTTGGTATCCCCATGAAACTTGTAAGGCTAATTAAAATGTGTCTGAATGAAATCTATAGCAGATTCCGTGTAGGCAAACATTTGTCTGATATGTTTCATATTAAGAATGTTTTGAAACCAAGAGACGCATAATCGCCATTAATTTCTAAATTTCCTTTAGACTATGCCATTAGGAGTGTGTAGGTAAAGCAAGATAGCTTGAAATTAAATGGCACACATCACCTTTAATTTTATGCCGATTATGTTAATATATTGGGATGAAAGCATACATACTATAAGGAAAAATAAAAAAGCTTTTAACAGTTTCTCTTAAGGAGATTTGACTAGAAGTAAATGCGATAGAACGAAGTACAGGGTCACGTCTCGAGATCATAATGCAAGACGAAGTTACAATGTAATGTTTGATAATAGTTCCTTTGAATGGGGGGAACAGTTCAAAATTTGGGAACAACCTTAACGATTCAAAACTTTATCCATGAAGAAATTAAAAGCAAATTATATTCAGGGAATGTTTGTTATCTTTCGGTGCAGAATCTTTTGTCTTCCAGTTTCCTATCCGAGAAAATAAAGATTAAAGTACACTGAACTATAATTTAACCTATTTTTTGTATGGGTGTGAAACTTGGTCGCTCACATACGAGGGAGGAGTTTAGGTTGGGGGTGTTCGAAAATAGTATACTGAGGGGAATAACTGGGCGTAAAAGGGACGCTGTAACAGGGAATTTAAGAAAACTACATGATGTGGAGTTTAGCGATCTGTAATCCTCACCAGTTAATATTCGGGTGATCAAATCGAGAAGAAAGAGATGGGACGGAACATGTAGCATGTTTGGAGGGTGAAAAGGTGTATACAGGATTTTGGTGTCGAAACCTGAGGGATAGAGACCATTTGGAAACCCCAAGCACATATGGGAGGACAATATTAAAGTGGATCTTCCGGAAGTGGGATGGGGTGGAATAGACAGGACTGATCTGGCTCATAACAGAGACAGGTGAAGGGTACTTGTTAACAGGGTAACGAATCTTCGGGTTGCATAAAATGCGGGGAATTTCTTGACTAGCCGAGAACCGTTTAGATTCTCAAAGACTCTGCACCATGGAGTGAGTGAATGTGTAAGTACTTAAGTAAGTAAGTAAGTAACTAAGTAAGTAAATAAGTAATTATATATTTGGGTTCGATTCTGCTCTCATGATTGCTATCAAACTTCACGAATGTCTGTCATTCTGGTCGACAAGCAGTAGACGTGATACACACGGCTACACGGATTAATACAATGGCATGATAATATGATAAAAACATAATTCCTGGATACAGACTGTATTAAGAATGTTTTCCAAATACTTAATTACGTATCTTCCAGTCACTGGCACTGGAGCGTATTTATTTCAGGTATACGTCATTACCCCTATAAAGCCAAGCACACTCCACCGACCCATATACTTAAACATTTTTTAATTAAATATACTTCATGTTTAAATAAACACATTGTACACATATCAAGGCTTCGCATATTTATGCAGTTTTCAGAAACGTTAAAGAAGTTCGATTGAAAAGGTACCTGAATTTTCTATTACTTTGCAACGTTATATATTAGAGAAGTTACTGGAAAGAGAAAACTTTTAGTTCGTGTTTAGGTGTCGAAGTTTCACAAAGAAACTACAGCCTAATTACTCATCTGCAGTGAGACTTTTGCTATAATATGATATGTAATATGTACTGTGTTTTGGAACAGTGAATATTTTAAAAATTTAAGAATTCCTACGTAAACGACATAAAATCGGTAGGATTTTTCATGTCTATTTTGGTTTTTAATCGAAAACATTCCTAATCATAGTGATTGGTGCTACGTGCGTATCTCTAAAACTACTGTCATCGCATATCACGGTACACATATATAAGATGTAAGTTAAACTCTTGTAAATTCCGATCATAAATATTTAGAAGTTGAAACTGTAGCTAGAATTCTGCATTCCAAACCATAATTATATTCATAGAATCTGCGCTACTAAATGTTTGACCTCCAATGTGTCTACGCATTTTATACTGCATTGCGTGCAACGGCACGTGTCGCCGATACTGAAATTCCTCAGCTCTTTGTGAGATGGCAGGAAGAAATAAGCAGATTGCTTCACTCTGCCAGTAGAAGCGCTGCACAAATATCGAGCATGATGCATGTCTCTCACCCCGCATCTGACATAAACTGTATATCCACTTGACATTAGGACACTTCATTATGCACAAAACACCGCAATTACAAAGCCGCTTCTCTTTTACTTTTATTTAACGTTTTCCTAAGTAAATTATTTCGAAATTAACTGCAAATAATAAATTGAAAACAGTGTGAACACTGTCTTTTAGAATATATGGGACTTTACATCAGGGACAAGCCGGAATGTCATGGGTTTGATTTCCAATGAGGCCATTAGGATTTTTTATTGGTGCAATCCTTCCGGTCGCAATATGACAATGGGGTCAATTCAGCCTATAACAGAAACGAGTAACAATGGTAGCTCCTGGGGGATAAGGGCGATTGGTGATTAGGTCTGACAACCTTGCTACCTTCATGTACCGACCGTCTGGACATTCTCGGATTTTCAACCTCCTGGAGCCTTAAGGGAGCCTGTCATGAACTGAATACGGTTAACTTTAACTTTCCCTTTTACATCAGTGCGATTGCAAAGTAATTCACTCCACACCAATGTTTATTTAAAGGTATGATTAAAAGGTGATAAAACTACATCATTGCCTATTACGAGGTACTGCACCCACTTGAGTCTCTAGTGCAAGGTACTGGACCTCACAGCTCGGTCTGTTACATGGTATTGAACCCTATATACGCTCACCACAATATATCAAACCACCTTCTCTCACAAGATCCAGAACTCCACAGCAGGGTTGGTTACAAGGTACTGCGTATAACAGCTGTATATACTAGAAGGTACTGGACCAAATACCAATGTGTATTACACGGTATTGGACCAATCAACATTTACGTGGAGGGAATGGTGTAATTTACGAAAAATCATCGAGTAGAATTTATCGAATTCGGGACTTCCCGAAAATAAGCATGAATGGTAATAGTGCAGTCATGGCTACCAAGCAGTACTGCGTGAAACAACAAGCTTCTTATTAACACGCTAGGAGTTGCTACACTAATAAATAAACCTTCATTTTACTTGAGATTCAGTTTCAATTAGGCATACCGTATACATGATAGTTCTCCTTATGTACGTAAGTTTGTTAGTAGTCCTGTAGAGTTACACAATAAAAATGTTTTCGAATTTCTAAGAAAGAACAAATGTAGGCATTATCGAGTACGGATTTTTATTGAACTCAGATACCCAATGTTTAGCTTTACGACAGAATTATTATAAAGCGATATTTAACTCTTAAGTAATTCTGTTCAAAATCCTAACAAGCTGCAGGAAAGGTTTATTATTTATCAAACAAATGGATGAAATCTTAATGAGGAATTCAGAAACTAAATTTAAGTGGGGATCTTAATACTTAAGGCAAACTAATTTTATTCTACTTCTGGAATAAATTATATTATCTGTTTATGTAGGTTTAAAGTAAAAGGCAGGAAGGATTCAACGTACATAATTAAAAAAGCACTGCAGTTGACAGAAGTCTAAATTCAGTTCATGTTCGACCTGAGGAAATTCTAGTTTCATAACAAATAATTTAAAACTTGTTCCTTTACATTCCCGGAATCATCTATATGCGAACAAAAAGTTAAAACCTCCATAAGAACTAGAGAAAATGTTGCCCTCGGGGTTAGAAATGCGTTACTTTCTCGTAATGGCTACATGTTTCACATTTTGTTTAATTTAAAAATTTGTAACGGACATAAATGAAGCTCTTCTGTTACTTAATACAGTGTGAGTTTTCACTGATAAGACGTATTCAAATGCTCATTCCACTGATCAGTGAGCAGGCAATATGTTTTCCCTAGTACGTAACACTGATTTCTTCACCAGTAAGAAATTTCCACAATATATATCCGAACATATTCTTAGCCATTTCACATATATTAGTATCCTTGAAGTTCAGCACCGCACTTCGTATTTTACGTTATATTTCCAAACGTAGTCACGCTGCAAGTTCTAATAGCAGCTTCTTCTTATTTCGTTAAATATTCACTGAGCCTAAGCGGTAGAAGTTTTACCTATAATCCATCCATCCATCCATCCATCATCCATCATCTATCCATCCATTCACCCATCCATCTATATATCTATATATCTATATATCTATATATCTATATATCTATATATCTATATATCTATATATCTATATATCTATATATCTATATATCTACATATCTGTATATCTATATATCTATATATCTGTATGTGTGTGTATCTATATATCTATATATCTATCTATCCATTTATCTATCCTTTTGCGAACAAATTTTATGTTGTGATGGATTAATTTAAAAATTTCAGTAAAATAAGACATGAGTCCTGCAGCAAAAGCTGTTGCACACCATGCACCGTTATAAGAAGTCGATTGACAGTTTTTCACTTTGTACACTTTCCGTGGCAGAAGCAACACTCGTCAAGAATAAAACTTTTTTCACTAGCAAACTGAAATTATATTTAAGGAATAAACTATTGAAAAGCTACATTAGGAGCACAGTGCTAACAATTGGGCACTTCGGAAAGTATATCAGAAATACCTGGAAAGGCTTGAAATGTGGTGTTGGAGAAGGATAAGAGGAGGATCGTCTGATGAGAAACTAAGAAGTATTTCATACAGTAATGGAGGAAACCAACATCCTTCATACAGCAAACAGAAAGAAGTCTAACTTTCCGGGTCACATCTCGGGTAGGAACTGCCTAATAAAATACTTTAAGGAATAAAAGATTAAAGAAAATGTAGAAGCGACGAGAAGACGAGGAAGAAGAAGGCAGCTTCGAGATGACCGTAAGGGAACGGGAAAAAACTGGACCTTTAAAGAGGAAGAATTGGACTGCACTGTCTGAAGAACTTTCTGTGGGAGGGAATATGAATATGTCGTAAGGCAGAGTACGTGATGATGATGATGATGATGATGGCGGTCGTATTTTTGCATTCTTCGTGTCGAAAGTTGTTTCATGTGTATTAAAATATCTAGTCTTGTGGAATAGAATTCCTTTTGAAAAGCCGGTAGTTGCTCAGCTACTCAAGACACTTCCCACCTTTCAAGTAATTGGAAGGTTTATTTCCATGTAAATAAAAAAACATGACACAAAATCCATTCAGGCTTTAGTCCATCTGTCATAATTTTCGTCACGTTTTTACTAATCTACTCTAGGCTGTTAACTTCTGCCCAATCTCAACGGTGAAGGATCATAAATTACTGGCTGCCCACGAACTCTCCCTCACAATACGAGTGTGAAATTAGCGTCCAAATCAGCAGGCCGTCCCTGGCTCTGCAGCCTAATGACGCACCATACCACTATGACAGCGACCCACCTGTCGTAGATACGAATGTGAAGAAAAGCTTGTTGTTATACATATATACTTGAGTGGAGAAATAAGTAAGAATTATTCTGTATTCTAAAACTTCCATAAAGACTATTCGTCAATAAATCTGAAGGTGAAGTAGTTTCTGTTTCTACTTTCTTACGAAGCCCCTCAGGTTAGTATTTCTGCCCAAAGGTAGCTTAGCTTTCAGTCAATCTGTCCAAATGCGTGCTACTTCATCGTCGTTGATAATGTTCGCAGGTTTTGATGCCATTTACCCAGAGACGTATATGACTGGAACGCAATTTTCACATTCTCTTGCAGCACCTTTCCTTCGGTTATAACAGGCAGACTTACAGAAGGTTCTTAACGGGTCGTACGAACCTGCTGGCTCCACTTTAAAGAAACAGCGACAATGGAAAAAGCACCTTTCTAGTTAATTGTAATTAGTTACTTGTAACTGTCTACCGGAAAAATTTGCAGTTAATTTCAGAACACCTCAGTGAATATTTGCACGGCTTGTAAACCTCAGATCTCGGTCAGTTACGACATTAATTTACCAACAGCAAAATAATTTCAACTGAAATGAATATTTTGATATGCAACGTTCCTGTAACAGAAAGATCACTCATAGGAAGGTTCAATAAACTTTCGGAATTATTTCAGTTTCTAAATTTTATTGCAAAGTACTGTCATATACAACAATTGAAAATCAGTTGTAGTTTTACAACTGGTTAATCAGGCTACAGGTTTCGGCGTTTTATCCGGCCATCATCAGGCTTACGGAATAATCTGTAGGCCTGATGATGGCCGGATAAAACGGCCGAAACCTGTAGCCTGATTAATCGTTGTAAAACTACAACTGATATTCAATTGTTGTGTATGACGGTACTTTGCAATAAAATTTATTAAACATGCACAATGGGATGGCGTCATTCAAATTCAAGATTTCAGTTTCTGACCAAAGTTTAAAAGAGAGGTGAAATAAGTTGTTATCATAAAGCAACCCTACTTCTTACGATCATAAAATTTCAAGTTTCACAATGAAGTTCGAAAATTCTTAATAACCTAAGCCACCATCAGTTTTAAAATGTCTGTTTCTTGCAGTCAAATATTTGCTGTGAAAATCATATATAATTCTTATACAAGTATATTATTTTATTGATCTCGAAATTCTTTGTGCCAAAATTAAACTGTATAGTAGCATACAAGGGTATCAGGAAGTTAGGAAAAGCGAGCACGGTGTAACATTCCTGGCGCGCCCTCTCAATATTCTATAATAGTATAGAAATCGATCAAAACCAAAGGAAATTGACAACGAACACAAATTGCATTCTATTTCTCTCTGTAAGGTTGGTCCGATATAAGTTTCGATTCGACATTGCTGGTCTTGAATCGGACACTGAAACGCGTTTAGGTACCATTGTAAATGTTGGCAAGTAAAGTCTACTTTTAACAAAAAATTGGAGTGCCTTTAGAGATTTCAGCAAAATTCTAAAACACCAAATTTCAGGAAAATCCTTTCATCATACCGACAGATGTGGCGGAGAAAATAAGCCCGTTGTTGCAGATTTTCATTGTGAACTGCTCTAAGTTTAGTTGTTTGGTAGCAAAATATTTGACATCACGAAAACATTTATAATACATACGAGTAACGGAAACTCAATCACGAGTGACGGATTTTAATAAGGTGACCCAATGAACTGACTTCGACCTTATTCTTATCACAGACCTCCTGCAAAAAAGCAATCTGCTGTTACCATACCTCGGATAGCATAGAAGGAGATCTCGGTGTAGAAGGTTTGTAATATACCCATAAAAATGAACTCACAACCCTGGAAGAATAACTTTTCATAACGCAATAAGAACGTGAATGTTATTTTTGAAGTAAATGGAAGTCTTATTGGTTTTAGGACTACTTGTTAAGAAAGAATGTCCTTCTCTGCGTTTGGAGTTGCTATAAAATGAGAACGTACTGGTTACGAAGTTTTTGCATGGGTAGAGAATTGAAATACCTTTGGGGCAGCGTAAGGCAATCCCACACTACAGTATAGAGAGGGCGATAAAAAAAAGTTCGAATACAGACAGAATTTTGTGCGAGATCTCATGATGGATTCAGGTTTTCCATAAATTATAATGGAACAAGCGTAACTGTGGGACCCAGGTGACAAAAGTGTGAAATTATTCTATGGCTTGTCGATCGTCTCTAACGCAATTGGCAAAACACACAGAGCACATTTTAAAATGGAAACTACATAATTCAGTACTTCACTACACTATTCAAAATGCGGGGAATTTTGCTTAATTGGAGAGAGAAATTGAAGGAAATATGTGATTTCTTTTTGCTGTCCTCGAACAACGCATGAGGAAAATTTATAATATGGGCCGTAATTTCTCTCCATTAATAGACGCGTTACAGCTCGGAAGTAAAGTAGATAAATTTGCAAACATTTTTGAGAAGGTAAATATAATTTATTGGCTGAATTTTATCAAGGGCCGATCCACTTCTACATACCTATTATTAATCCAAAGTTTGTACGTTGCCGGATTAAAGTTTCTTAAGATACGCATAGTGCCTTGTAACTGAAAATGAATTTTATTTAGAAATTTAAATATGTAACTTTTTACGAACTTTTAACTAAAATTGTAAGCATTGTTCCGTGGGAGATTTAGGTTAAGTAACCACAATTTCTGCATAGATGAAGCATGTTTACAGGATAAAGATTTACGACGTGACGCACAATTACTAGTAAAGTTAGGTCTAAATCGTCGCATGAGGCCCTTGAAGACAACGGCAATTTTGATGTTTATACGATATAAAAAGGGAAGTGTTTAATGATTTAACCACATTGCCCTCACGTATGAAATTGTAACTGGGAAATATATAATGGCAGTGATGTATCTATAAGGCACATACGTATTGTAAAGAAGTTATATCTATTGTTTAAAGGGATTTTATCTATTTATGGAAGTAAAATAAACACTTTGAAACCAATATATAATAGTTATAAAGTATGTCGGTGGAAATTGGTAAAGTGTTAACACTTGTTACCTGCTGTCGGTAGGTAAATGGTTCGAATCTCGTCCTGGTCAACAGGTAACTAATCTGAGGTTCTACGTAGTCTCCCTCAGCTCTGTCAGTAAATACCTAAGCATAACCCCAAATTATACCACGGCAATTTCCTTGGAATTCTTGACTATTCGTTAATTACTTTACTTGCCACACACACACATACATACATATATACATATATATATACATATAAATACACACATACCTACATACATACACACACATACACACATACAAACACACACACATACATACATACATAAATACATACATACATACATACACACACATACATACATACATACACACATACACACATACATACATACGTGTACATACATACACATACATACACACATACATACATACGTGTACATACATACACATACATACATACATACATACATACATACACACATACATACATACATACATACATACATACATACATACATACATACATGCATACATACATACATGCATACATGC
>Ga0123357_10010725_pt1 | contig 11679 bp, 8 predicted proteins | sample TergutEmb28metaG_FD_89873 | JGI IMG/M metagenome (GOLD analysis project Ga0123357, IMG submission 89873) | Embiratermes neotenicus P4 segment gut microbial communities from Petit-Saut dam, French Guiana - Emb289 P4 | ecosystem: Host-associated > Arthropoda: Insects > Digestive system > Gut ...
CCGTGCTATACTACTGCTGACTAATTTGTGGCTTGATAAATTCCTGTTTCCTCTGAAGAGGCAGTAAATGGGTGGTCAATTTTTCTGTTAGTCGATGGCACACAACTGTAGCAAACGAAACCGAAGTTGTGTGTTTGAACCTGGCGCACTGCTGTAAATACCATACCTACGGTGCTTTGGTATCGTTGGGGGCAAAGGGGGGATCCTTGTGTACCAACGTTGGGTTCAAAGTACTCGTGCTAATTGGATAATAACGATGGGTCTTTAGAAAGGTTTTTTAAATTTATTTATTTATTTTTTTTTATTCAGTGTTAATTCTCTCTCCAAGCCAAACCAAATATTTGTTTACTGCAGCACATTCGGTATTCTGCGAGGAACTGTACGCTGTGTACAATGTGTAGGCGTGTAGCCGGTGACATACGTACAGTGATGTGTCGGAATGTATCTGCAGTTTTTATCGGCAAGTGTTTGTCGTAGTTGATAAAGTGAAGATACACGTTTTCGTGATTCTGAGTTATCTGGTTCAGGCAGGAGCGTTTCTAACGTATGTTCAGAATGTGCCCACATGGACTGCCGGCCGGGGCCAGAGGGTTTTTTTTTTTTGTGGTTTTGTTTTCGTCCTAGCGTGCGACCTCTGGGACAGTACCTTTAAATGGGCAACGATCGCTTCCTTCCACATCGTTTCCATTCACTATTCCGTAATCGCCGTACCATTGGACTCTGTATAGTCTAAGCTTCTTTAAGGACCCTTAAATGAACCATAAATAAATAAATAATATTTTGTTGTATTCTGGCATATTATGCAACTTATAGTAGTAATTCCTTACCGACGTTTCGGGACAGCCTCTCGGTCCCATCTTCAAGGGTCAATAGTATTTTATTTTGGCTCGTGTGATTTATATTTAAGCAGATGTTTAACTTTCTGTGTGAAAGAGAGTGTACCGACATTCTGTGTACATTTCCATGGAAGTGAAGAATTAGACGGAAAAAGCAGTTCTTCCTTACGTCACACGATCAGCGAATTATCCCAGCGGTAGGCCAATTCCTTGTATTATAACAATGATTTCCTGAAGGATATTTTTTTTTAGTAGTTACAATTTCCTTCCATTGCATGTGTGTGTGTGTTACTGAGCTTGGACAGCGCCATCGCGACATAACACTTCTCTGGGCACTGTCCGAAACACGTTCAGTGTAAAGTACGAGTAAGTTGTGTACTGTCTTACGTGGTTACATTTTTCTCATATCCCACTCATGTGTTAGACCCATAACGAAAACTACAGTGGACTAGTCATGGGTGTCAATGTAACATTGTGCTTTCAGTCTCGATTCCTTCTGTGACATTTCGCGCGTAATTTTGAGTAAAAAACGGAACACATCGATATACTCTATGCGCGTTTTAATATCCTGCTTTGATGGTGTGACTGCCTGTCCACCGTCGTGTAGTTTGATGGCTACCAGCAATGGTCACGATCACATAGTACCTGTGAATGAGACGATCGATTTTAACATACTTTCGTACATAATTGTGATTATTACTGGTACGATGCCCTTGAAACTTAGCATTAAATTTTAGTGGCTAATTTCGGCAGTTTTGCTCCGTATTGTATCTCCTGTATCATACATCGTAGAAGTCAGGCTCCTTGTTAGCATATTTGAAATAAACTGTGACTTAACGTTTTAAATTTTCGTAAAACAATCAGCATGGAAAAGATGGAAAAGAGTGAAAATTTTGATTCTATTGCGTTGTGTTCGTGACGACGCAAAAGAAGACGCTGTTGTTAAATGTATTTCTAACCTCCTATACCCAATAATTATTACGAGTGTCAACACAACGTTTTATTAGTAGGCGGATCCAAGTTCCTCCTTCCGCTTCCGCCTTTCCGTTTGACTCTGTTTGGAAACACGTTTTGTATATCCTGTGGCAGAGATTAGCATTTCGTATGATGTGATATTGTTCTGAACAAGGTTCTTATGCGCTCAAAACATTGTAACACACTTTATGTCTATACAGTGTATAGCTATAATGCCGATTTGAAATCTAATGTAATACTGAGGTTCCCGTTCTTGTGGGATATGACTCCGCATCACTAACTAGTCGATTCTGGAATTTTTGAGATCACCAAACAGTTGCCAGAATCTAAAACTGGAAAGGGATGCTACTTGTACAACTATTTTGCGCCACTGCTACTCTGAACACTTGGTCTGTTGTTAGCAGTGTATTGAGGCCACAATCTTTGGCCATAAAATTCATATGGGATGTAGTGATGCCAATGACAGAAGGGGATGTGCTGTCTCAGGGGATTCCTGCCTAGAGATTGGCGCGTGCTTTTCAATTTATTTGTTATATCCTTGGAGCTCAATTCAAGCATACAGTACTTGTTTATAACCAATATGCCGTACAGAAACAAGTTTTGAAGTGTAGTTGTGAACAAGAAATACTGTTTTAGTATTACTTTTATTTTTTTAAGGAGAACTTCCCGTTGTGTTTATGAAATTAAAAACTAATCTTTATATTTCCGTCAAACGCAACTTCGTTGTTTTATTTAGAAACATGGTGACATGTTTCGTTCTAAAAGACCATCATTAGGCCATCATTCCAAAAATTCTAAAATTGAGGTGAAATTCGGTACAAATTAAGCTCGTGGTATGGGATCCCATATTAATTACAAAGTTTATATAAAAATATATCAAATCATTGGGTTCGTAATACATATGTTAAAGTTGTGTACAACGGAGTAGGGTTATTAAAATTTTGAAATGAGATGTTTATGTATTTAAAATTTGTTATTGTTTAAGAACTTGTTATTGAGTCACAAGCGTTGGCTACGCGATGTAAAACACGTTGAAGATCTTGTGATATAGAAGCCGAATTTTCAGAAGGCAGTGGATATGTCTCTACGGTAGTCTTGATGACTATTCCTTGGATGTTATTTATGTTCAGGTAACAGACTTTTGAGGAATGTCGTATTCCGTTAACTGATATGTTCTGAAATGGAAGATCATGTTAATTTGTAAGGCGTATCGGGGGATCGGCGCGATGAGAATATGTTTAGCGTGATAAATGTTGTACTTTGTGATAAATGTGGTTGTTAGTCGACTGTCAAAATGCATGGTGTATTGGTAATATTATTGGCTTCTTTCGTTTCGAAACTATGTTCATGGAAAAATTCAGACACGAAAGAACGCTGTAATTATGTTTCTACTGTTTTTTTCATCCTTTGAAGACGAAGCGCGGGCTCCTTTATTTAAAGAACTAGTTCGTACCGCGCAGTAAACACTTTTCACCTGGTTGTAATAACCAATCACTCTGTGTCGTATGGGGCAAAAGTAGCTGTTTGTTCTGAGATAAATACAAAACACATAAATACAGTGTGTGGGCAGAATGTAAAGTTCTTGAATATTAAGCCTGTTGGGGCATCACGTAACCAGTAGGCTTTAGAAGGTTAAAATACATTATCTCACTTTCTTTTTACTGAGGAACACGAGAATTTAGTATAGAGACATCATAGTGCTTCATGTTATCACTTTAGTGGTAATCATCCCGTTGTGTTCATTCATATATATATATATATATATATATATATATAAATTGTTTAAAGGAACTGCCCTTACAGTAGCTTACAGGACGAAAGTCGCTATTGAAAATTTATTAAGAATAAGAAAAGGCAATGATCGCGATACGAGTATACAAAACAATTGGCATTTACCAGCTGCAATGTCCATACCGTAATAAAATATATAGAGGACAGACTGGTAGAACCTTTTATCACAGATTTAACGAACATTTTAGGAACTGCAAATATCACAACGGGAAATCAAAGTTTGCCCAGCATTTACGAGGTAATAATCATTCCATAGGGCCGGTCGAAGGCGTCGTGAATATTGTACATGTTATAGAAAGGGGGTAAGGGGGTTTCGCATGAATGTTATGGAGAGATTGCACTACGTGTACGAAGAGACTAAAGAAGACAATCAGATCAATGACGGAAGTACAGTCACGCCAAATATTTTACTTGATACAGTCATCCAGAATGACGTTAGTCTATGACGCGTCGTCAAACCACCCTGTTTCGACAAGGCAGTCGGCCTCAGTATTAAGTTGCCACACATGTAGACAGCATCAGTAATGTAGTGCAGAGCGTAAAAAAGCAGGAACGAACAAAACTGTAATTAAACTACACATAACAGAATTAATAACATTAAAACTTGCTTGATTATATCAAGGGAGTTCGATAATGGCAATATTTTATTGCTGTTTTTACAGGTCATTAAAAAAGATAATAAAAATGTGGAGACGGCCTATACAAAGCACGCAAAATTTAGCAACACATTCATCAAATAAGCCCATCGACACGCATGTAAGATTAACCTGCGCTACACATTAAGAATGAAAACCGAAGCAACAGTCAAGATAAGTGATTAGCTAATTAATGTATTCAATATATGGATTTTAAACTATAAAACGTTTAACTTAACTTTTAACTCAGCTTTAACCTTTACTATATTGGCGATCATCAGTGTGTATTTCGACGCAACAAGTCAACTGCTAATCATATACTCTGCATTCATCAAGTACTTGAGAAAAAATGTGAATAAAATGAGGCAGTGCATCAGCTATTTATAGACTTCAAGCCTGTGATTAGTTAGGAGGGAGATCTTGTATAATATGCTCATTGATTTTGTTAGACCCATGAAAATGGTAAGGCTAATAAAATGTGTCTGAATGAAACCTATAGTAGAGTCCAATTAGGCAAACATTTGTCTGACATGTTGCCAATTAGGAATGGTTTGATACAAGTAGACGCTTTATCTCCATTGGTTTTCAACTTTGCTACGGAGTACGCCATCAGTACGGTTCAGATAAACCAGGATGGTTTAAAAATGAAAGGTACACATCAGCTTTTTTATGCTGATGTTGTTAATATATTGGGTGGAAGCGTACATACGTACTATAAAGAAAAACACAGAAGCTAGAATAGTTGCTAATAAGGAGAATGGACTAGAAGTAAATGCTGAAAAAACTTGGTAATGTCTCGAGATCAGAAAGCAGGACGAAGTCACAATATGAAGACTGTTAATAGTTCCTTTGAAAGGGTGGGAGAGTTCAAATATTTGGGAACAACATTAACGGATCAAAATCATGTTCAAGAAAAAATTAAGAACGTTTGAAGGCAGGAAATTCTTGCTGCCATTCGGTCCAGAATCTTGTCTTCTAGTTCGCTATTCAAAAATATAAAGATTAAGGTATACAGAACGATAATTTTGCCTGTTGTTTTGTGTGGGTGTGAAACGTTGTCACTTACATTGAGGGGAGGAACGTAGGCTGAGGGTGTTTGAGAATAGGGTGTTGAGAATACGGAAGGGGGGAGAAAAGAGGTGTATATAGGGTTTTGTTGGGGAATCCTGAAGGAAAGAGATTACTTTTAAGACCAAGACATAGATGGGAGAATAACATTAAGATGGATACTCAGGAATTGGGATGAGCGGCAGGGGCTGGATTGATCTGTGTCAGCATAAGGACAGGTGGCGGGCACATGTAAACGCGCTAATGAAGCTTCCGATTCTATAAAACGCGGACATTTCTTACTAGCTGAACACCGGTTAGCTTCTCAAGAAGGACTGCGCTTCATAAATTAAGTAAGTAAGTACGTTAGTAAGTAAGGTTAAGCTTCGATGAATATCGGGGATTTTTGTACGGCTAAAAACGTCTCTGATCAAATCCCTTCCAGCAATAGGCCTTCATCTGGAAACAATTGTATGGATTCATTACTGCTTAATATTTTGTCACGAAACTGATACATTTTAACGAAATTTATTTATTCGTTTATTTTTTAATTATTGTGATGCGAGCCTTGGAAGTGTCTGTTTGAAACCTGTACTGTACCTCATTCCAATGTACTTGTACTTTTTACACGCATGGGAATTTTATTATCATGTAATAAGGACGTGGAGCGCTAGATGGTAGCACAAGTCACTTAATCACTGTTTCAGATAAATGTAATCATGTAGTCTCATAAATATATGTTTTTAACAAATATATATTTGATTGTATAAAATCGTGTAGTAGTGGGAGATGTTTCCAGTGATGCACATATGCGGTCGCCTACCTTATGCTGTCACAGGTACTGTGCTTTTACTAGTTGGAGGTAACATAAGGGCATATGGACAGGCACCCAAACAGGATTCGAACTTACTGCTCCAGTGCTCATCGCAGAGAGTGCGGCTAGTAGGGTCAGCTCTCTTGCTGTTCTATGAACACAGGTTGTATGTCTGAGTGTATTAATGTCGTTTCTGCCCTTACAAATCCCCTCTACACCTGCATTTTATTCTAAACGCAGTACGTATATTCGCGTTTCATGTCTTTTCGCTCGGACAGTTCAGTAGAGGCGGAGAATGCATTGGAGCCTTTGCAAGAATTTGATCGTGCTACTTCACAGTGATGCGTCATTTCCGGCCCCATCCTTGCTAGAAGAAGCCCACTTTGGGTTTGGTTTCTGTGGAGATAAGGCACGTAGATGTGTTACCATCATCTTGGGAAATGGAAGCTTTGTATAGAAGAACACTGGCCGTTTCCACGGGGTTACGCGGCTTTTGGTAATGCGGTGAAGCAGGGGAACCAGTGGTAGATCGGCTGTACGGTCTGTCTACAGAAGAACTGCATGCGACGGTCAGGAATGTCAGTAGGCCTACATGCTCGTACTATTCGGCAGATCTGTCACTGTTAACCAGTGCACTTTATTCGACTGCACAAGAGTAGGTCTATATCCAGTCCGTTGTGTATGGTCAGATTACACAGACATATGTATGAATGACGCAGCATGAATCGTTCGCTGGACTGAGAATCGTGACTGGAGTTTAAAACTACGTATACTCCACATTTTAAAGTCCCCACTTTTCTCACACGCATACCTCATTTGAATTCATGTTCTCTTTTTTGCGGATATTTCATTTCCGAATTTAGTTTTCAAAGATAATGTCTCTTATATTAATCGCATTAAATATCCATAAATTGTCGTTATTGTGTTTTGTTAAGGATAAAATCATACCACTAAACGTATTAAACAAAATTTGTAGCTTTCAATGAGGTCTGTAATTCAGGCTTTGTTTAATACCAACTGCATCCGGTTCCTGGAAAAGTAATGAGGATCTGTTGCTAACGGAGTAACAACTCGCTTTTCGTAGCGCGGTCACACTGGTAACACTGAGTAAAAATGTGTGAGGGCATACCCTGACTCGCCGCGGCCAAGTAGCCATGCGCTCGTGGCGAATGTAAAAAATATTTTGGGGTTCTATTAAGGTATAAGAGGCATCTCAGTGCCTTACATCCACATAATTTACTGCGTTTCTTCTATTACATTATGTGGTCAAATTCTGACCTGGTAGTTTAAGCCGATTAGAGTTACGAAATTAATCGATATATTGGTGTAACTTAAAGATTAACTCCTCTGCGTTTTACGCGTAGCGCGTCAGATGTTACTGTTTTATCTGATTCTATTTTGTGCTCGTTATTAACGATATCCTGTCCTACGGAGAATTTCTAAAAATATACTGTAATTATGACTGTGTTTTGAATAAAAGGTGAAATTATCTCTGTGCACGCCATGAAGGCGTGCGAGGAGTGGAGGTGTAGTGCCACTCATTCTTAACCTCGATCCTAGATGAATGTAAATAATCGGCTTGTCGACCCAGATGCTTTACCTCTCAGGAAAGCGCCCCATGTTTCCCATTTAATAGTAGGCTTAATGGACCCCAGGGCCGTTCTCGACATTATGGAAACGAGAAAAATCTCTCGCCCGTGGTATGATATATTTATTAACTGCAATTGGGTTGACACCTGGTGGCGGTAGTACAGTACACATTTACACACAAACAATACACAGAACAGTACAGTGAAATACAATACCTAGAGCGGAATATACATAGCAATAAGAATACATAGTATACAAAATTAAATAGAAGGATACAAAACATACAACCATATATACAATGAAATCGAACTATAATTTCTTGATCGTCCAGAACATTGCCTTGTCTCTACGCTATTCCTGCTCAACTGTGTTTAGAATAGTCAGTTCCTTGACGTTGTGTGCAGCACGTGGAAAAGATTCTTGTCGTGTGGGATGTTCAGCTGTGAAGCAAGTAACCTATCATGCCACTATGTAGCGTAACATGCCAGAACACCGGCAGTGATCAAAATAGTGCCACAGTAACGAAGGGCAGTGTCAGTAACGGTGTTAGTCTATAGACCTTTGCAAAATCTTCCGAAATTATGGGTGAGCCTTATATACTGTGTGGATGAAAGTACGAATTGTAGACTGGAAAGCGTCAATCTTTGCGTTCAGCATAGGGGCTATGTGTCTGAAAAAAAGGGCCAGTCTGCTACCTTACGGATATATATATATATATATATATATATATTCAGCATATCATGAGAATAGAGTGAGATACGGTCTGAACCGCTGAAATAAGACGAACTATTTGCAGGTGCCAGAACAAGCTGATGAAATAACATTTGTGAATGGAGGAAAGCGAGAACGTAGCAGACCAAGGAATGAAGTGACAAATTTTTGATCGAACTGTACAAAGACGAGTTCTTGAGAAAGAAACTTGTGAAACCCGGATCAGGCTGGGCTTAGGAAGCGAGGAACTATGCGCCATATAAAATAATTCATGTTGAAAAGAGTGTTTTGACCCGTCAGAGAAGAAATATCGAAACAGGAATGCCTTTCTCACTGAGACCGCTGGAACACGAGCGTTTGTTCTTATTTATGCTGTCCGTGCATAGACGGGCTCTTAGGATGTGAGTATGTGCATTGAATTGTTATGACGGTGCGTAGCGTCAAGAAACTGCGCATTTCGTAACGGTAAGCAGAGTGTCAGTTATGCAGGGGAGGATGTGACCATGATTAGTGCGGACTTCCGTACTTCGGAAGTTTTATAATGGAACCTGCACACTTTGTGGTATATGTACATTTAATCGGTACGATTCGTACGCAGGCTTCAAAGCTTTCGAACACGTTGTCTTCATTGCTGCGAATCACAATAGAAGCTTCGAAATACGTCTTCATAAAATCTCAAAAGTAGTGCCACGTTTTCTACGACCCATCAGTCGTCTTCATGAACAGAAAATATTTTGCAACAATTTTCATGTTGCTCTCCATTTTCCTGAAACTAATCCTAGTTAAACAGTTCTTCCGCTACGCAAAATTTTCGAACATCAAAATGTCTAGTATGAAAGATGTGTATTAAAAGTTTTCGCGACCACGTGTGGTATTGTCTTTGGCATAGACTTAGGGAAGTAGAAGTGAAACTTTAAGCATTTTGTACCTCTGCCTCAGAACGAATTTCGCTCTCCGACAGATGAGTCAAAATTATGATTTAACTCGTCAACAAGAGCATAATAAATTTCACAGCTGTAAAAAGTAGGCCTGTAGAAGCCATATAACATTCTTTTCTTCAGTTTATTTTGTGAATGCATCAGAGAAAGCACTCGTACTTCGGGATTCTGTCAAAACAGACTGCCAACGTAATGAATGTGCTCATTTGTTAAGACAAGATTATGAATGTATAGCTACTTGTTCGTCATATGGTGGCTTGTAATAATATCCACGCGCTACTCCACGGCCTCATTCAACTGTGGTTTATTCTTAGAGCAAACCAAGCATTGATTTTACCTATCGGAGGACTGCCATAATAACAAATCCTTTTTCTCGGGTGTCAGTGTGACCGAGAAGTAGGGTTTTGTGTTGAGGAGCCTTGTCATAGTTCACATAGTAATTGTACGAACTTATTCAGGTGTCCAGAAACTTTATTAAGTCCCCTTTAAAATTAAAGAATTTTTATTTCCTGTCTTGGTCTTTTGAGTACAAGGTTATATATTTGAGCCTCTTTCATCAGAACCTAATTGGTTTGCTAGAGCGAGTCAACTCAAATAACGTTCGGCTCAAACGAGCCTTGTATGAATCCTGTTTTGTCTTTTTAGTCCTTGATGATAAACATTGTGCTGTTTTGGTACGCTGTATTGTGTTCACTAGAACGGGTTCTTTCAAACGAGTTACATCTTGGCCTGTTTTGCTGTACTAAAATTTTGAACTACTATTTCATGGGTTACAAACCCCTTGGCCCGACCCCGACCCCAACCCCATCCCGATTCAGTGGATTATGCCTGTCACGGCACATGTTATAATCATCCGAAAACTACTGCCAAAACTTCGAGCTCCTCTCCTATTTTCTGATAGTTATGGCTGAAAGCACCCTTTGTTATACAGATCTGGTGGGCCATAGAACTAAACTCAGTTCCCGAGGCTGTTGTGTTACTACGCTCCAGGCCGGCTTGTTTATATCGCATTTGTTCTGTTCTTTTGTCGTGTTCTAACTTTTGATTGTAACGCCTCCCAGTGTTTTCCCCCCGAGACTTTACCGCGACGCAATTTTTCCTTTATTCATTTAGGCCGGTCACGTTTTCCCATGCAATACGTCTGGACTTTTTTAAAGTCTCTCTTCGCTATGACTTCTAGGATTCATTTTCTATTTCCTATTCAAGTAGTGTATCGTGGGTAGTGTATCGAGCTTTTTGTGAACTTGACAAAGAAAATCTCAGCAATCGAATACATTTTAGCACTCTAGGGGTGAGTTAGCAGTTGAACTAGATCCGATCAATACAAACCAGTCGGTATTAAGAACCTTTTTTCACGAGGCAGGTTGGACTTCAGGGCGTTGTAATATGGAACTGATGTTGTGTGCATTTCTTGTGTTTCTGTGGGATAAAATATGGATTTTGTGTATGCATTATTCAAAATGTGTGTCTCTTTTTAAATGAGGGGTCTCATAGCTAGCTAGACTTCTAGCATACGAAATGACGTAGGATCTTTCTTGGGGTTATAGTAGTAAATGAGGGCCTTGTTTCGTGTATAGTTCTTGGAAAAGCGATAATACAGTGCAGCGCGTTAGCGTCTCAGAATTCCGGTCGAAGTACTAACGGGTATTCTTAAGGATTTATTTATCTATACGTGTTAATAGGAGGATTAAGAAGCAATTTATGTAGCTAACACTGATTAGCTTGTGGCTTATTTTAAGGTACTGTGCCGTCGTTCACATGAAGTAACTGAAGAAAACCGGGATTTTAACTGATTCTGAATGGTTTAATCCACTCTTGACTTACCATCTAGTAATTTATTCCAAGAATCTCTGCGTGGTGTCGGAGTCTTTTATGCACTTTTGTAAACTTAAGTGTAATTTTCCAAACGACAGTTTATGCGTTTTAGGAAATTTTGATGTAAATACTCCTGAATGTAGGCCAGAATTGTCTTTAATTAATTAAAATACAAAATAAATTCTTTGTTCAGCAACATTTGAATAGTTATGGGCTTACGTCATGTACCGTACTAAACCAATACCAGTGAGAACAGATGAAATAAACTGGGGCGGTTGGAGGGGATGGGGGGATGTTGCTGTAAGGCAACAGTGTTGTCCGTATGTTACTTTAACAGTATAGTGCTGTCCGTACATTTCTGTAACAGCAGAGTGTTGTCTGTATATTATTATAACAGAAGAGTGTTGTCCCCTATATTGCTGTAAGACAACAGCGTTGTCCCTATATTGCTGTAACAGAATTGTACAGTCTGTGTATTGCTGTAAGACAACAGCGTTGTCCCTATATTGCTGTAACAGAATTGTACA
>Ga0123357_10010726_pt1 | contig 11679 bp, 9 predicted proteins | sample TergutEmb28metaG_FD_89873 | JGI IMG/M metagenome (GOLD analysis project Ga0123357, IMG submission 89873) | Embiratermes neotenicus P4 segment gut microbial communities from Petit-Saut dam, French Guiana - Emb289 P4 | ecosystem: Host-associated > Arthropoda: Insects > Digestive system > Gut ...
GAAATTCAATTTGACTATATACGCTTCCCGACCGACGGGGTGAACCTGACCGATGCCCGCTACCGCTGGCAGGAGAACGGAATGGACATGGACAGCGCCACCCTCTCGTTTCTCCGGCATGTCCGTTCAAAAGTCGCGGCCCCCATTTCCGTGGACATCTACGGCGCGAACGGCTGGTACCGCACAGGCGCCAGAACCGGACAGGAAGTTGAACTCCTGGCCCCCTGGGTAGATGTCATCTGCCCCATGTATTACCCCAGCCACTTTGAGCAGGACTTCCTCGCCCAGAAACCTCCCGAACTCCGCCCCTACAGGATCTACAGCCAGGGAACCTTCCGGACCGGCATTATTTCCCGCGGTCAGGTAATAGTGCGCCCCTGGACCCAGGCGTTCTACCTCAACGTTTCCTACGACCGCAAGTACTACAACGCCGATTATGTGCGTCTTGAAATAGAAGGCTCAAGGGCCGCGGGCAACGGCGGTTTCACCTACTGGAACAACGGCGGCCGCTACGATGACATTCCTGCTGCGGACAAAACCGCGTCTCCCTGAAACGAATTTTTAAAACAGCCTCACACCAAGCCGCGGAAGCGCGGAAGAATGCTGAATATCACGGGAATAAGAACTCTCGCAAAGCCGCTAAGCCGCGAAGAAGGACGATTAATTGCCTAAAGCTTATCCCTGACTAATATTCAAGAATTTTTACCACGAACGCGTACCGCGAACCTTTGGTTCGACGGTACGACACCAACCACACGAACATGAAAAGAGGAAAAAATAGGAATCGCTGTTTGAATACAACGATTGGAAAAACGTGTCGCCAAGGAGCGACTCTTGTTTTCTGTGGCGTCAAGCACACTTTTCCTCTAAAGCATATTTTACGATAGCCTCACGCAGAGGCGCAGGGGCGCGGAGGAGGACGATTAATATTCAAGAATTTTTACCACGATGCTATTGTTCGCAGACACAGGGCACAAAGGAAAACCATTAAATCGGAAGCTATTTCTGGTCTATTTAAAATGATTTATTGGGCCTGCCGCGTTTGAAAGTTCAGAAGAGTAGTAATATCAATACCGGTAATGTCACTAATCAGTTCCATTCGGTTAACCGCATATTCATTACCTCCGTCGCGTTAGTAAAAAATCGTGTCAACCAAATGATTGACATAGTCAACTGTTTGGTTGACACAGTCAATCGAATAGATGACAGCATAGGCTACTATTATCGGAAGCTATTTCCCGTCTATTTCTAACTTAATACCGATCCGTCGGGCCGCGTGATAGGAAATTACCTGCCGTCCTCCGCGCCCCCGCGCCTTTGCGTGAGCTCCCTCTTTTATTCCTGATTTCTCCGTGATCCCCCGTACACCCCGTGAGAACCTCTTCTATTCCGAATTCCCTTTCCCCTCCATAAGCTATTAAGGCGTTCCCCAACCGGCAGAAGAATTAGCGACAGTATCTCCTGCAGCGTTTAACTCAGCCGAAAGTATATCGTTTTTACCGGCGTCATTTGTTCTTACCAATAATGGTTCCCAGCTGGTATTAAAAACCATAATTGCGTAATTGGTATTGGCATTTGTACCATCAGTACCATAAATTATACTACCCTGTTGTTTATTGAACTGGCTTCCTATGCCGTTTATGGTTACGCCTCCCATTGATCCATTGCAGCTGACTACGGCATTTCCACCAACAGCAAGCTTACAGTTTTTGCAATCCGCCCATAGAACAATTCCTGTTCTTGTATTTCCGGTTATAAGTCCACCCTTAACAGTAATTTGCGAATTTTCACCGATACTGGATACACCGTCATTATTGTCACTGATAGTTCCTCCGCTTATGGTTACATTACCGCTAGTGCTATCCGACCCTAGAGCAATTCCCGTTTCCGTATTTCCGGTTATCAGCCCGCCCGTCATGGTGATGGAAACATTTCCGGTACTGTTATTGGCAATGACGCCACTTTTGCAATTCTGAATAGTACCGCCTGACATTTTGAATGAACCGCCGCTCATCCCAACACCATCTCCACTGCCGTTATTGTCGAGCGTGACCCCGCTAATTTCAAGAGTTCCGCCGCTGATCCAAAGTAAAGACTGACCGGTCAAATTACCAGAAGACAGGCCGAGCTTAATATTTTTCAAAATAAGGCTTCCGGAATTCACAGAAAAGAGACTACCAGGATTTACATCCGCCGGTTTCCAGGTAATGTTATTGACTCCTGTACCATTCACGGTGATGGAAACTCCAGCGTTATCCAAATAGAAACCGGAGTAATTGTATAAATCGTCAGTGAGGTTAATTGTGTATTTACCCGGTGTGTTAGCAATGCTCTCAATAGTTGATTTGAAATCCGCGGCTGTTACCGAGTATGTCACACCTGAATCGCTGCCCGATGGATTCGAACAAGCGCCAAAGAGGCTCAATGCCGCAATGACCATGAGGCCGGTCATAATCCGGACCTTGTTTTTCCGAAACTCTTTCATAGAACTTTGCTCCTTTTAATAAGCTCAAATATATGAATAGGCCCATGCAGGCCCATTCGCCAAATTTATTCTGCCTCCAACATAATCACGGAATAGGTCACAACGTATTTTAACCAGACCATGTCAAGCACTATAAACATTTTTATATGACCATATTATGGTCTAGCTGTCAAGTACTAACTTGTTATTGTCAGTATAATCTCTAAAATATTCAAAAATGGCCGTCTAAACTTAAGAATTCGGACATCTTTCCCGGCAAACCGTTGTCCAAAACTACTGTTCATTTATGAAAAAAAATTCAAAAAAATCGAATTTTAAACATAATATAATAGACCATAATACGGTCCTTTTCGGACATGTCTTTATACTTACCATATGAGGGATATTTCTCAGATTTTTGCTGAAAACATTGTCCATTATCGCAAAAAACTCGGGTTATCCCAATATGAATTGGCGCAGGCCAGTGGTATCAGCAGGACAATGATCAGCCATTACGAGAGGGAAGGAATATTGCCGCCCGCGGACCGTCTGCAAGTCCTGGCAAATTCCCTAAGTGTTCCTGTTTTCAATCTTTTCAGGGAACGTGAAAAGGAAAGAAAAATTGAAACCGATTTGTCCGGCATTGATCCAAGAAGTGTTAAAAAACTCCGGGACATACTGTCCCTTTCGCCGGAAGATCGCAACGACCTTTACCGTATCCTCAATAAAATGCTCAGGAAAAATCAACTGGAAAAATTACAACAGCCAAAGAACGAAAAGACTTAAGAAATTTAAATACTCAAGAATTTTTACCACGAACACCAACCACACGAACACGAAAAACAGGAGTCGCTGTTTGACTACCGCGATTGAAAAAACGTGTCGTCAATAAGCGACTCAAGTTTTATGGGAATAAAGCCTCTCGCAAAGCCGCCAAGCCGCGAAGAAGGACGATTAATTACCTATTACTCGTCTCATGAATAACCCATCTCGATTTTAATTACAATTAAATTTGCACAACGAGAAGGCAGCGCCTGGTTTTCTGACCACGCATAATCCTCTGCGTTCTCCACGCCTCGGCGTGATCTCCTTCTTCCCTCTTCCTTCTTCCTTCGTGATCCTTTGTGGCCCTCCGTGCGCCCCGTGAGAACCTCTTCCATTCCGAATTCCGCATTCCACATTCCGAATTTTCATTCCTCTTCCCTCCGCGGCTTCGCGGCTTTGCGCGAGCTATTCTTCAATTTATCTTCCCCTCCGTGATCCCCCGTGGCCCTCCGTGCGCCCCGTGAGACCTCTTCCATTCCGAATTCCGAATTCCACATTCCGAATTCTCCTCCTCCTTGTTTCTTCCTTCAAAATTTGGTATCTTTTTTTTATGACTGCGGAAGAACTACGATCCAAATACATTGAATTTTTCAAATCAAAGAACCATGTCCAAATTCAGGGAAAATCCCTGATTCCCGAAAACGATCCGACGGTACTTTTTACCACCGCCGGTATGCATCCGCTGGTTCCCTATCTTTTGGGGGAAACGCACCCCGCGGGGAAACGCCTTGTGGATTACCAGAAGTGTATCCGCACCGTGGATATCGACAATGTGGGCGACTGGAGCCATTTGACGTTTTTTGAGATGCTGGGGAACTGGTCGTTGGGGGATTACTTCAAGGAAGAGGCCATAAAAATGAGCCTCGAATTTCTCACTTCACCAAAATGGCTGGGCATCCCGGTTGAAAAACTGGGAGTTACGGTTTTCTCGGGCGAGGGCGACATACCCCGCGACGATGAGTCCGCCTCGGTGTGGAAAAATCTGGGCATCAGTGAAAACCGCATTGCCTACCTTCCACGGGAAGATAACTGGTGGGGCCCCGCGGGAACCACCGGCCCCTGCGGCCCGGATACGGAAATGTTTTACTATGTGGGTGAAAAGCCGTGCGGGCCGGATTGCAAACCGGGCTGTTCCTGCGGCAAGTGGCTTGAGATATGGAACGATGTGTTCATGCAGTACAACAAGAACGAGGACGGCGTTTACCAGCCCCTCGTGCGGAAATGCGTTGATACAGGTATGGGCATAGAACGTACCATAGTCACCCTGAACGGGAAAAAGTCGGTCTTTGAGACTGAGATTTTCGCACCCCTTATCGCGGCGCTTGAAAAGATGGCGGGCGTTTCCTACAGCTATTCCGAACGGACGGGACAGCAGGAACAGGCTGTCCATGCGGAAACGGCTGAGAAAGACCGATCCATCCGTATCATCTGCGATCATGTGCGGGCGTCGGTTTTTATTCTGGGAGACCCGAAAGGGCCGAGCCCTTCCAATGTGGGCGCGGGGTATGTCCTGCGCCGCCTCATACGCCGCTCCGTCAGGCATGGCTGGAAGCTCGGAATAGAGGGAAGCTTTCTGTCACCGCTTGCCGAAGTGGTCATTGCGCAGATGAAGGGGATCTACCCCGAACTTTTGGAAAACAGGGCCCGCATTATCGAAGAACTTGAAAGGGAAGAGAAAAAATTCCTTGAAACCCTCCAGAAAGGCGAGCGCGAATTTGAAAAAATGCTCCCCAATCTCCTTAAAGATCCCCGGAGAATCATGAGCGGCCGCTTGGCTTTTAAGCTTTACGACACCTACGGCTTTCCTATCGAACTGAGCGCGGAACTGGCGGCGGAAAAGGGCATGACGATCAACCGGGAGGAATTTGACGAAGCTTTCAAAAAACACCAGGAACTGTCCCGATCGGGGGGAGAACAGGTCTTTAAAGGAGGGCTTCAGGACCACAGTGAAATCGCCACAAAGTACCATACCGCGACCCATCTGCTTCAGAAGGCCCTTCAAACGGTACTGGGGGATCATGTGGGCCAAAAGGGCTCAAATATCACCGCGGAACGCATGCGTTTCGATTTTTCCCATAACGCGCCCATGACCCAAGAGGAAATTCAGAAGGTCCAGGATATCGTAAACAAGCAGATACAGAACGATCTGCCTGTTACGATGGAAATTATGGACCTTGACGCCGCAAAAGCGGCGGGCGCCGAGGCGCTTTTCGGCGAGCGCTACGAATCCCAGGTTAAGGTTTATACCATAGGCCGGAATTCGCTCGATTATTTTTCAAAGGAAGTCTGTGGGGGTCCCCATGTAGAACACACAGGGGTTCTGGGGAAATTTACCATCCAGAAGGAACAATCGTCATCCTCCGGAGTGCGGAGAATCAGGGCGGTTCTTGAATAGAGTAAATCCCAAAAATGTAGTATATTAGTTATGTAGTGAGGTAACCTAACGGGGGCCTGTTTATTATATAGTATGAAAAGGGCAGGAATTGCCCTTCAAGAAGGATTGATATGAAACGATTTGCGATTCTTTTCCTTTTGGCTGTTTTTGCCTCCTTTGCGGCCTTCGCCCAGTCGGATTTACAGCCCGTAGCCATTGTGCGTCTTACCAAAAGTGAGCCGATAACGGTAAAGCAGTTAAAGGCCGAGATTGAAAAACTCGCATGGCAGGATCTCGCTTCCCGTCTGAACCGGATACCCACCTCAGCCGAGATAACCCAGTCTGCCCAAAGCCTGAGTGTTGACCAGCGCAAGCAGGTCCTTGATGTGATAATCAATGAAAGGCTGGCCCTTCAGGCCGCGGACAGAGACAAGATCACCGTTACCGACAACGAACTGAACCAGCAGATCCAGCAGCTTAAAAGCCAAATGGCGCAGTCCATCGGCCGCCAGCCGACGGATGACGAATTCGCCGTGGCCATCAAAAACCAGACAGGTATGGATCTCCCCGCCTTCAGGGATCAGCTAAGGCGCCAGGCCATAGTGCAGAAATACCTGATGTCAAAAAAGTCGGACAGCTTCAAGAACGTTGCGGATCCGACTGACGCCGAAATTACCAATGCGTATACCCTTTCAAAGACCCAATTTGTGCGGCCCGACACGATCCGTTTTTCAATGATCCAGGTACCCTATGGCCCGGATGCGGCTTCAAAAGCCAAGGCGAAAGACCTGGCAACCAAGTTAAGCCAGACTATAGGCCAGGATCCGGCCAAATTCGACGAAGCGGTAATAAGCGGACAGGCGCCCAATTCGGGCTACATGTCAGGAGACGCCGGTTACCTGCCCCGGAATTTGCAGGCCCAGCAGGCGGCCGGGGTAGACTTTATTAACACCGCCTTTTCCATGAAACAGGGGGAGGTGTCAAAACTGATTGAAGGTACCCAGGGTTACCAGATTATAAAGGTTACCGAAACGTACAGCCAAAAGTCCCTTGAACTGGACGATATACTCTCGCCCGGGAGCCGGGTTACCGTAAGGCAGTACATCGCCCAGAATTTGCTTCAGCAGCGTCAGCAGGATATTGTCGCAAAAGCGTCCCAGGAACTGGTTACGGAACTGCGGGCGGGAAATTCCTTTCAGGTGATGGACAATAACCTTAATTGGTAGATGGCGTCACGCAGGAAAGGACGAATTCTGGCGTTCCAGGCTCTCTATTCCTGGGATGCCCATTACGGTGAGACAAAAGAGGCTTCGCTCCCCGCAAGTTCCATACCCGAAGAGCTGCTGGACTTTTCCTGGGCAGCCCGGAGTGATGAAGTAGCTCTGGACGAAGAAATGACGGCTTTTTCCCGCCTCCTCGTTATGGGCGTAATCGAAAACATAGCCGATGTCGACCGTATGATTCAGGAACACCTTCAGAACTGGGAATTGAAACGGCTCAACAGGGTTGACCTCGCAATACTCAGGATGAGCGCCTATTCCCTGATGTTTCAGACCGATATGCATCCCGCCATTGTCATTGACGAAGCCATCAGTATTTCCAAAGAATACGGTACCGACGATTCATACCGTTTTGTTAACGGCGTCCTTGACGGAATCCGCAAGACTCTTGAAAAAGACCCGGCGAAGCGCCTGCCGGCTTCGCCCTGAAAATAAACCTCAAAATGGCAAAGCGAAGCATGCCCAAATTTAAAAAATTGACAGGGGATCCGCTAAAAATAGCCTGCATTATTGGCCTTGCCCTGGGGCTTGTCATTTCCTGGGGTATGGTGATCTTTATTCTGGTATGGGGAAAAAACGCGCAGCAGTTTGACGCGGGCGGAAATACCGTTGAAAGCGGGTTTGCGCGGGAACTGAAGAATTACGATCTTTTTAACGCCCCGCAACACGCGCGGGACGGGGAAAATCCTTCGCAAATTGAAAAGCGGCTTTACGCCCTGCAAAAAAAGGCGCTGGGGGTGGAGCAAACCCTTTCAGCGCTGAAGCGCTGGAGGGCCCTTGCGCTCATAGACCGGTATTACTCAGGAGGGTATGAGAAAGCTGCCAGAGAAGCGGCCGGGACCTACACGGCGTCCGGCCCCCTGGCCGCGGTAGCCGCAGATGCCCTTGTCCTTGGAGGCGAGCCTCTTTCGGATGACAAACGCAATTTGCTTAAAACGTACGCCGCGCGGCTTACGCAGGACCGTTTCGATTTGCTGAAATTGAGCCTTTACGCCCTTGCCGGGTCCCTGGAAGACCCCAGTTATGTCGGAGGAACGCCGGACGGAGTTCCGGCGGCATTATTCTCCGCCGGTTCCGCCGGCTTTGCCGGCATGCCGGTTCAGTTAAAACAGGATCTCCAGATTGACGATTTCCTTATCCGGGCGGCCCAGGGTGATATTCCGGGGGCGTCCTACACGCTGAATTCCCTGCTAAGTTCCAACACGCCGGAAATTACCCGCATGGGGGCCGAATTCTACTACGACAACGATAATCCCCTCAGGGCGGGCGAACTCTTTTCCCGTTTGACCGGCGGCGATGGACCGGCCCAGGAAAGTGACTATGCGCGGATGGCCGATTCCCTCGCGCTTGCCGGGGAAATTCCCGGCGCGCGGAACATCTGGCTGGCCCTGGTTTCGGGGAACGGTTCAACACAGACGATCCATTCAACAGATGCGATTTATTTGCGCAGCCTCTATAACCTGGCGGCGGTTTCGGCGGATACCCAGGAAGAGAAGTCGTGGCTGGAAAGGTTATTCTCCCGGCTTTCCCAACCGGGGCAAAGCCCCGCCGCCGGCGGCATTAACGGCATTGGCGATATTAAAACCTACAGTACCATACGGTATACCCGGCTTATGGATGCAGCGGACAGCATTGCCGCCCTGGAGCAGTCTGGTTCCGCTTCACCGTCGCCGGCTCAGGAACCGCAAAAGCTTGCGCCGCTTGTGGATCTGGAACTACTCCGCCGTAAACTTGAAACGTGGACACCGAAACGCGCTGCCGCCGAGGTCTGGCTCCTCCTGGGCCGCAACAGCGGCAGTGAACCCCTCTACGAATGGGCCGCGTGGTATTTTGACCGGCAGAAGATCTACGGCGAAACAGACCGGCTCCTCATTGAGGCGGCGCGTCAAAAAATGAGCGGCGATTGGATCGATCTCCACCGAGGCCTCGCCCTTGTCCGCCAGGGTAAAATCGATGATGGGGAGAAGATACTGAAAGACCTGTATGCGCGCAAAACAGGCGTCCCGGGCCGCGGCGTCGATTGGCGGATTCCGGCAAACCTCGGCCAAATCCAGGAAAGCCGCGGGGCCATTTCGTCCGCGCTTGACTATTACCAGACAGCGGCCCAGGCAATTCAGGCGGGCCAGGATCCAGGATACTTGGACAGCAGTGACGCGGCCAGGATCCAGATGCGCATCAGCCGCTGCCTTGAAGGCCTCGGCCGCGCCGATGAAAGCCGCGGCGCCATGGAAGCTGCCCTGAAACTGGATCCGGACAACATCAACATCCGCTCCGAACTCCGGCGTTTGAACAACCGTTAAAAAAAGCAGCGGCCCAAAAGAGCCGCTGCTTTCGGTTTACCTGTGCGGGCCGCCTTGCGGTGTACAGATTACTCTATAACCGCAAGAATGTCGGACATTTTAAGGATCAGATGATCCTCGCCGCCAATCTTCACCTGGGTTCCGGCGTATTTATCATACATGACCTTCTGCCCGGCCTTTACCTTGATGACATCCTTATCATCCCCAACATCAATTACCATTCCAATCTGGGTTTTTTCCTGGGCGGTATCCGGGATGATAATTCCACCGGACGATTTAGTCTCGCTTTTTTCAAGTTTGACCATCACCCGATCCGCTAAAGGTTTTACTTTCATATTTTCCTCCGTAGACAAATAATATGTTGATATTTAGTGTCTGTCCACAAAGTCGGTCACTTTGTGGACGCACTTTGCATTTTCTCGCCTAAAGGCTGCGAAAATGCTACATTACAAGGTAGTTGCGGAACTACGTTCCGAGTCCATAATGTGTCTACATTATGGACAAACACTATTTAGTGAATAAAATATACAAAAACTTTGGCCTTTAGGTCAAGAAACCTAAAGAAGCTTTTTTTAAAAAGAGACCGCTGAAAGTGGCAATTCTGACACACTATTTCGCCTCATCGGGGTAATAGTGTCATAATGGGACAATTTTGACCCAATTCCGCCCGGAAGGGCTATTTTTACACTCATTTCACCTTATCAAATAACCGGGGCCGGCAAAATTCCGAATAAGCTAATTCCTTACTACATATAGAGTTACGTTAATATTACAAAAAAAGTCGTATATAAAGTGGATTTTACCTGTTTTTGGCACGCCTTTTGCTATTATATGGGTGAAATCTAAAAAAGAGGAGAAAAATATGACAAAAAAGAAGATCAGAAACGCGGGTGTAACCGGTGGGGCGCTTCGAACCTATCGGAATTCCAGTTCAAAGGCTTCTGCGGAGACGTTCGGGGGTACGTTTAACCAGGACGAAAATTCTCTTCTTCTTTATCTGCAGGAAATTAACCGTATTCCTCTCCTTGGCAAGGAAGAAGAAGAAAAAACCGCCAGGCTGGCTGCCGGGGGTAACAGGGCCGCGAAAGAAAAATTGATAAACTCCAACCTCAGGTTTGTCATTATGGTGGCCAAGAAGTATCAGGGCAAAGGCCTGGCCCTGGAAGATTTGATCGGTGAGGGCAATATCGGACTTTTGAACGCGGTGAAGCACTTTGACGTGGAGAAAGGCTACCGCTTCATAACCTACGCGGTGTGGTGGATACGCCAGGCCATAATCAAGGCCATTCACGAGAAGGGGCGTATGATTCGGCTTCCCAGCAACAAAGCCAATACCATCACGAGAATCAAAAGAACCAGACAGGTTATTCAGAACGAGCCCGGCTGGGGATCAAGTGTTGAACTCCGCGAAGTAGCGGCTTTCCTGAATATGGCTCCCGAAAAGGCAGAGGACCTTATCAACATCAGCCAGGATGTCATCTCTCTGGACGATCCGGTTTCGAGTTTTGAAGATTCGCTGACAATCAAGGACTATATCGAAGACGAATACCACAAGTCTCCGGTAGAAAGCGCGTTGAACAGCATCCTGAGGGATGAAGTTGAAACAGCCCTCAACGGTCTTGAAAAAAGGGCGGCGGAAGTCCTTCGCAGCCGCTTCGGCCTGGGAGATTCAGGTCCCCTTACGCTCAAGGAAGTCGGTGATCGTTATAACCTGAGCCGGGAACGGGTCAGGCAGATTGAAAAACGCGCGCTGGGCCATCTTGAGCAATCTTCATGCCGTCAGAAACTCGAGAGCTACATTGCGTAAGCGCGGCGCAATCGCGCGGCGATAGTTACGGAGCGGGCAGAGGGGACTTTCCTTTACTGCCCGTTTTTTTAAGGAGCCCATAAATCGAAGAACTTTACGGTTGAAAACCGTAAATTCTACAAGCCCGACAGGCTCCTAGTGCTCAATGATCACATTATGCAGCCACTTGCCGGTTTTAAAACGCCACAAACCCAAAATCGCCTTAATGGGATCTTCAATGATCACGCAGAGGTAAATGGCCCATACGGGAAAATGCAACGCAAACGCGGCCACGGCCGAAAGGGGCAGAATCAGGAGCCACAATGCGGCTATGTCGTAAACTACACAGAACACGGTATCCCCGCCGGCCCGGCAAATTCCAATGATCATCGCCATATTGAACGCCTTAAAGGGGTAAGAGCAGCACAGCAAAATGAACATCTGGGAAGCCGCGGTGATGGTTGCGGGGCTCACCCTGAAAAGATAGGGGAGAAGCCGGGAAAGGGGAACGAGGATAAAAGCCGCCCCAAGCGCGAGGAGGGGGGCGAAACGGACTATCCTGGACGCGTAATCCCTGGCGGTCTTTTCATCCTGCTCGCCTATTTTCTTCCCTATCATTACCGCTACCCCGTTTCCAAGGCCCATGAAAA
>Ga0123357_10010727_pt1 | contig 11678 bp, 9 predicted proteins | sample TergutEmb28metaG_FD_89873 | JGI IMG/M metagenome (GOLD analysis project Ga0123357, IMG submission 89873) | Embiratermes neotenicus P4 segment gut microbial communities from Petit-Saut dam, French Guiana - Emb289 P4 | ecosystem: Host-associated > Arthropoda: Insects > Digestive system > Gut ...
CTCCATGGTGCAGAGTCCTTCTTGAGAAGCTAACTGGTTTGCAGCTAGTCAAGACATTCCCCGCATTTCACGGAACCCGAAGGTTCATTACCGCACTCACAAGCGTCCGCCACCTGTCTCTATACTGGGCCAGTCCAATCCAGTCCATATACCCACATCCCACCTAGAGATCCGTCCTAATACTATCCACCCATCTACGCCTAGGTCTCCCCAGTGGTTCCTTCCCTCCGGTTTCCCCACCAAGACCCTACACACCCGCCTCTCCTCACCAATACGCGCCACATGCCCAGCCCATCTCATTCTTCTCGATTTTATCACCCGCACAATATTGGGTGAGGAGTAAAATCATTTAGCTCCTCGTTATGCAGTCACCTCCATTCCCCCGTTACCTCGTCTCTGCTAGGTCCAAATATTCTCCTCAACACCATGTTCTCAAACACCCTCAGCTTCCTTTCCTCCCGCAGTGCCAACTACCAAGTTTCATACCCATACAAAACAACAGGCAAAAGTATAGTTCTATAATCTCGCTGAATACTTCTTATAATGAGAAATGTTTCACACAAAAGTTGTAGATAAGTCAAAACACACATTTTACGTTCAATACAGTTCCTTCCCGAAAATCATGCCGTTTATGAGATAATGTGGAGAAATATGGTAGACAGTGACAGGCCGCATATAGCAATGTAATACGGCACGTGCACATTACATTACGGGTAACCAAGGCAAGAGTACATACACACACTCGTAATGTATAATATTGCTTTTCCACGGCAACATTGGTTACGCGAACGCGCCTCAGTGTTACGTTATATGTACATTGCCTGCCTTGGTATGACCTTGGTAACCCCGAACACCCTTCGTGCATAGATGCAAGCGTAGACATTTGGCAGGGATGGAGGATTAGGAAAGGTGAAATTGGAAGAGAAAAGTAAAGGAAGGAATAAAAGGAACCAGGCTTACCAGCTTTGAGACTACCGACGAAGGCAGAAGGAAGAAGATTTGGGTCTGTGGTGCAAGTGTGGAAGTGTCTACAAGATAATAGTACAGCGCTGTGTAATAACTTTGGAACAGATGCTGCAGTGGGAAGGTAAAGTTGTGTGACGTCACAGCTGGCTGTGTTTGTTATGGCGGTGAGTCGTGAAAGGGTTGCTGATGAGGTGTTGGGGGTTGGGCCGGGAGGGGGGAGGGTTGGCAGTCAAAGCACGTGGGATACCAGCTCAGACTTGAGGCAAAAGGTGTATAGTTTACAGAATTGATACGTCGTACTATAGACAGCACGTGACCGGCCGCCCATTCATAAAAGCACGCTGTGGGATGGGGCAAGAAGGGAGCTGGTAGGGTCAGTCATTCGGCTAATGGTGCTGCTTTGTCTTCATTATGTGATCGATATCACGGCGTGCTGGGATGGGGGTATAAAAATTGAAGTGCAGTTAATCCTGTGGAGCTAACTGCGTGTGTCGTCCACTGGAACACGATGGCTGCAGACCGACGTCGTTTTCTAAGGCGTTCTGAACATGCTGCTTCGTTTGGTCGTTATTTTGTCTTGTCGTCAACAGATGGCAGCGTAATGTTTATAGGCGCGTCCACATAGTCGCGAAAAACGGCCATTAATTCGTCTTGTTCGGTCGTGTGTCTCCGCCACATACGTCAACGTGGCACCTACTGGATGGATGTCCGTGAAATTTGGCTTTGAGAACTGAGGGGGAAAGTGTATATATCGAGAAGAAACAAATTTGGTTCGAATCGAGTAAAAATATCGGGCATTTAAATGAAGATCTAAATACTTTTTTGTTGTTTGCGGCGACATTAAATCACCATTAAGGCTATTTCTTCGAGTGAACTGATATCAGACTGTTAGGTTGGCCGCGGGGGTATAAACATTACGCGAACGCACCACATGGTTAGATTGTACGTGCATTGCCTGTCGTTATGAGGTCGTCTTTCATCAAAGAATGGGCCGTTTGTCGGTATCTACCAAGTGGGGTATACGGGGTAACTAGCTGAGTTTTAAGTTTCGCTGCGGGGATCGGCAGGGCGCCATTCAAAACCGTCTTCAGGTCATGACGTTAGAGAACTCCGCGTTTTTTTTTTCACACATACTGCATTGGTGTTTCTTGTGACTGTGACGGTAAATAACATCGTTTCCGGAACAATCACTGGCAGTAATTTATTGGTTTTTGTGATACAGGCGCAATGTGTTTTCTGTGAGGTGGGAACATTTCTTAAACGAATGGAGGTTCTTTGGTAGGGTTAGTCTTTTGTTCCCGTATTTGTTTGTTTCGTGCTTGCCCCTGTTCGTTCCTAAACCGCATGCTATGAAATAGTTTGGGTTTGTACTAATGAAGAAGAGGTAAAAGGAGTGGTTTGATTGGTTGTTGATGTGTGTAATTAATAGCGTTATGAAATCCCGGGGGTAAAGCGGCCGGAGCATGCCGTTGACCATCCCCCCATCTAGCGCCGAGATTACAGAAAGGGTGGAGCTGTACCGCTACGCCACCCGTGGGCCTTCATGACGTCTTCTGTGGTTAAATTTGCGCTTTGAAATGCGTGAAATTTGGACCAGGTAAATGTCGGACTGTGAGCCATATCAAGTCTCTGTGAGTCTCCATCGCTGGGGATTGGTGTTTCTCTGAACTTGGGATTTGTATAACTGTCTTGATTAATCTTCCATTATATTTATCTTGAAATCCCGTTTGCTCTTCGTTCGTTATTCACTTACAGTTTATTTCTGTTCGTTATTTACGTTGTTTATTTGTGAGAAGTATTTCAGTTGCCGTAATTCGAGGTTCTCTGCGTCTGTCCACCAATTTTATACTGTCGGCGTGTAGAAAATTTTAAGTCGCTCTGTTTTCCACTTGCGCATTGCCATTTTCTAGAATACGTGGAGGTTTTTTTTTAACGTGGGCCCTTGCTGAAGAGAGCAGAGCACTGCTGTACGGGCTATGTGATCGGTCCCTGTACGAGGTCGTCAGCTGTACGGCAAATAGTTCGGCGAATAAACATTTTTAATGTACACTGCGAGTGGGTGTGTAGAGTCTGTTAGCGGAGTCGGCTTTAAGTGGGACATACTGTACAGCCTGAGCAAATTGTTAAATGTTTCTGCATCTTCTGTTGTTTCTGCATGTTCTTTTGGCATTCCTTTCTGCAAGGTTTTCGTAAGCACGCAGTACCCTTCGCTGCGTTTATATTATGATACACCAGGTCAGCATTTTGTCTGCTCCGTGTGTCTACTCCAGGTAAGCATTTTTTCTGCCCCGTGTGTCTACACTAGGTCAGCATTTTTTCTGCTCCGTGTGTCTACACTAGGTCAGCATTTTTTCTGCTCCGTGTGTCTACTGCAGGTCAACATTTTATCTGCTCCGTGTGCCTACACTAGGTCAATATTTTTTCTGCTCCGTGTGTCTACAGTAGGCGAACATTTTATCTGCTCCGTGTGTGTACACAAGATCATTTTATCTGCTCCGTGTGTGTGCACCAGCTCAGCATTTTTTCTGCTCCGTGTGTGTACACAAGGTCACCATTTTATCTGCTCCGTGTGTGTGTACACCAGGGCAACATTTTGTCTGCTCCGTATGTGTACACAAGGTCAACATTGTATCTGCTCCGTGTCTACACTAGGTTAACATTTTGTCTGCTCCGTGGGTCTACACTTGGTCACCATTTCATCTGCTCTGTGTGTGTGTGTGTACACAAGGTTAACATTTTATCTGCTCCGTGTGTCTACACCAGGTCACCATTTTATCTGCTCCGTGTGTGTACACCAGGGCAACATTTTGTCTGCTCTGTGTGTCGTGATTTCCGGTTCATTTCGACATGACAAGTGCCGCCGATTCTCGTGTCCAGTCGGTGTACAAGTGAAGTTGCTGCCTGTCCATAGCAATGTGCAGTGTTGGTCTTCGGACCTTCTATTGTTCTTTAGCGTAACGAGCTCATCCAGGCACTTCCTATGTCTGTTAATATGGCGGTATAATAATAGTGGTTATAATGACAAGGGTTAGAACTATCCAATTGGATCAAGTTTTTTCTTTGTTTGTTCGGAGAGCTGTGGCATTTATATTGCATTACTGATGTGTGATGATGTTTGTGGTTATCAGTTCTCTGTACCAATTTCATTAGCTTTGCCGTGGAGCCTAATGAATTGTGCAGTTTCATTACTTTGGTCACTGGTCGTTTCATGAAGTTTTGATAATGCGTTTCCACTACGAAGCCTGTGTATGGCAAGTGTGTGACGATTGTTCTGATTCGGCACTATTACACCCCCCTCCCCCATCCACCCCTCTCCGCACACACACATGCGTGTTTTTGTTTGCCACGTGTTTTATTATATCAGAAATAAATGTAAAATGACCATCGAAATTAATGCATGCGGCCAAGAGAGAAATTTCATTTGTAATTGGTTAGGTACTGAAACATGAATTGAAGTGTATTTTAAAGCAGTATGGATTAGTTTTGTATTATTTGTGCACGTTTAAAGCTACAAATTGTGGGTTAGCTCAAGTGCTTAGTGACACGTGCGGTAGCTTGGTGCTGATGTCAGCTGTCGCCTACAGCGGCGTGTCCCGGGCAGTGGGACCTAGCACCCGCCATTTTGGGCCCTGCATATCGTATGAGTTTGAGGCGCGTTTGCGATGTTGCGAAGAGCCGGTGTTCCCGTCGTCATTCATCTTCCTCCTTCCGCCTGCATGGAACAACTTGGCTTCAGATGGACGACTTTTTGTTAAATTTCGTGCCGGTGGGGGGGGTTCGTAAAATTCGCCTAGAAAATGGTACAAATCGGACAGAAATGTCAGGCGTTATACATGCAGTGATAAGGAATGCTGTGGTTACTATTGCTAACATGGTCGTGTTGTTACCAAGGTTGCCTGTGTTACTGTGGCTGCTGTGGTTACAGACGTTACCATTTACGGTGGTTACCAAATAGTTCAGTCGGTATAGCGACTCGCTACTGGCTGGACGGTCCGGAGATCGAATTCCGGTGGAGGCGAGATTTTCCGCACCCGTCCAGAACGGCCCTGGGGCCGACCCAGCCTCCTATACAATGGGTACGGGGTCTTTTCTGAGGGTAAAGCGGCCGGGGCGTGGCGTTGACCACCCACCCCTATCTAGCGCCGAGGTAAAAGAAAGATTAGAGCTACACGTACTCCCCCTCTGGGCCTTCGAGGCCTGTTCTAGGATGAATTTTACCTTTACCTTTACCAATGTTGATTGGTTGTTGTGCTTACTGGAACGCGCCACAAGTTTCGGCGAAGGTTCTGCCGTTCTGTTTTCATCATCAGCTGACAGGAAGTAGACAAAAATCGTACAGAGTTGCGCCCCGTGACACAGCAAGACGTAACTGTGGACTGCTTGTTACAGTTTCTTTACTGGCAGTCATACATTCGGACTTGCATCAGTTTCGATTGAATGTTTTGTGTCACTAGACGGGAGTCCGTCGAACAACTCGGTAGAATGAACACTTCTGTAGTTGGGGGACATTGACTGCACTGGCTACAAGAAAATTCCGGGATGGTTTCACGATGGGCCACGGCTAATTCCTTCTACACTCCGATTTTTCTTGCCTTATACAGGATGTCCAGCTGAACGCGTAACCCGCTTGTGTCTGTTTTGCCGCACAATGACCGATGGCATCCGCACTCTCTCATACTGAGTTCCGCGTTAAAAGTTGTCTCTACAGCGCTGTTGGCGTGAGTTATTGGCTCAATTACGGCGGTTACCGTGGAGTTTGGGAGAGGCTCTGTTATGTTTTAGGTGTGTGTCCAGGCCAAGGAAACTGACGTAATTCGGGCAGTCTGTGCTGTGTGATGTACGAACTGAGGCTGAAGAAACAGTTGAGCTGGTAGCATGTAATACAACAGAACACAGCCAGATGGCAGCTCTCTGCTAGGTGAAGTTAGCATATGATTTGCTCCGAGGAAACATAAAACCCACGATGACTGGCCTTGGAGTAACGCGTGAATATTGTAGGAGCCCGCCGTGTGACGTGCACAAGACTAGTTACTTATTAATCCTATCATTCTTAACGAATAAAAAAACAGTGTCTAAAGCAAGAAGTAATGAAACGAATAACATTCCACGAGCCTCAGCCGTCGGGCGATGTAAATTAGCAGGCGATGTAAATTAGCAAGGAACATTTCGAAGTGCCGTCTGGACGATGACGTGGTCGTTATTTCATGGGAGTCGGAAATCTTCTGAAAAGCCTGTGCGAGAGGCGCAGAAGGAATCGCACAATGTACTTTGTTGTGGATATTAAGCAGAAAGTGGCACAAGAAATTAATTGCACAACCGTTCTTGCTTGATTGAATCTTTTGATTAACGCCGGAGGCTTTTATTTTCATGGCGTGATAATTTTCCCTTGCCTGCCTTAAAAATTGCCCGCTGTCTGTTGCGAGTAATACCGAGTAGGGTATTCGCTCTCGTGTTCGTTCTCAACATCTACACTGGAATACCAACTCCGATGTTTACAGTCACTGTAGTGATTGGGCCCTGGGCTGGACGGTCGGAAAATAGGGTTCCATGCCGTGCAGAGACTGAGAATGTGTTTAGCTGCAGGCCAGCTGTCGGACCCACCCAGTTTCTTCCAGTTGGTGCCGAGGGCTGCTTTGTTGTGGATAGAGCGTCAAGAGGGATGGAGCTGACTGCTCACGGCCGTCCAGTTCCGGGCTTCAAGACTAGAGAAACGTGTTACCACTCCCCCCCCCATTTGTCTTCATGAAGCGATGCTTAATTAAAAGCAGGGATTTAACCGTGTGCCTTACCTGCATTCGGATGCTCCTTCTGCGACCTTTCTTACAGTGCCATGTTATGGGACGATGCACAGCAACTTAGGCCCAATGGCCAGTCTACGCAGCTATGGACAGTGTGACGCTATGTGTCTCAGCGTGTTGTTGACGAATTAGCATATTTTGACCCCATCATATGACACGTCGACATAATATCCATGTGCTTCTCAATGACGTCTGTAGCTATGATTTGCATATATAATCCTTTATTAGAACCGTCACTAGATATTATAGCCCTAGATGGATACTGTGAAATCACATTTCCTCAGAATCTTTACGTCATAAACACGTAAGTTCGCTATTTTCGTAGTTGTCGGCAAAGTACAACGTTGCAGTGCCGACCGAAGCATAGGTAACTCATAACCTCTTTACTGCTTCGGAACGAGAGCTGCCATCTGGAATGACCATGAACTAATCCCGCACTCGTTCACTGACAAAACAGACACATTATGTAACATAAATTAAATAATTCAGACAGCTGCCAATGTTGAAGTAGCCATTACCCGACAGTTTACTAGTGGTGTTGAGTACTTAAGACTGGGTAACACTAGTGACACTTGTGTAGGAGGTTCGGGGTTCAAATCTCGCTCCAGAGACACACTACCCAGACGTATTCTTAATTCCTCCAGGCAGACGTCGGGATATTAACTCGAGTTCGGTCGCTGCAGTTTCCTTCCACATCCTTTCCCTTTCATTAGGCTGTGCAGTGGGTAGCGTAAAATATGCACTAATGTAACTGGAAGTGCAAAAGTGTGTAAACATGGTAGCCTGCAGCCATGCCATTTTGTAAGTGGATGCTGTTTTGCAAACTTCGTTGGCCTTGATGTCTCTCTGTCTCTATTGCAGATACAAACTTGTTGTTTTCAAAGCTCATAAAACACAACGAGAATCGGATAGATTAAAAGAAATAGAAGTCTTCACATGTTGTAATTAAAATTGGTAGACAACAATCGAATGTGCCAGAAGGAGCGAGAAGTTTCTTTTAATGAAGCGCAGTATTTCCCGTCACGTAAGACGCATATTTTCGCTGGTAAAGTCCCCGCATGACGCATTGTTACGTAAGTACGCTGTTAAATCCGCAGAAATTCCGTGCCAATTATAGGGAAGTTGCCAGTGCCAGTCGCCGCGCGATCTCAGGCGTCGGTCTGCGGCCGCTGGCTTGCTGGGATTGCGGGTTTGAATCCCGCCGGGGAATATGGATGTCTGCCACATGTGAGTGTTGTGTGTTGTCAGGTAGAGGTCTGTGCGACGGGCCGATCATTCGTCCAGAGGAGTCCTGCCGAGTGTGTGTGTGCGCGCGTCTCAGATGTCGTGAAGCTTCGAATATGAGGAGGCCTTACCCCACTGGGGCCTGTTGCGCATTGGAGGGGTACGTTATAGGGCGCGTCTTGTCACGTGTAGCGTCAGTACGGTGTGCGCTGTTTTTATGTCACAGGGTTGCAAAGTGAAGAAGCTACATCAGTCATTTCAGGAGCACCCCAACCCCCATTTTCGAGGGTACCACTCATCACTAAGACCACCAACATTCCTTCGCTTTGTAATTGCAGATCCTGCGTAGAATGGCGACTGTTGTAATCGGTAATTGCTTTCCGATGTGCTTGAAAGGCTAATTTGTAATCGTGCTGACGACGACAGTCATCGTTCAGGCAGTTCTCACTGAACGTAAGGCGTTGTTCAGCGTTGCGGTTTGGTGTGCTGTTTGTGTGTACCAGCAGCAGCCTCTACTGCGGCGTTGTGATACGATATTGGTGCCCGCCGCACAGGAACAGGCGGACTCTTATCTGTATGTTACACATGAAACGTCGGCGTTTTGTGGTTTATTTAACGACGGTGTTCGGTTACATTATATACCAGGGGTGGCCACGAAGGCGAGCTTCTGGAGCCACACTTTAAGAGGCAACTCGGACAAGAGACGCACATCAGTAAAATACGACATATTTCACCTTATTTAATGGCTTCTTATTTCTGCTTATCCAAATACGAAAGGTTAGTTCCAGTTACGAGTCAATCTCGTTTCTGTACAAAGTCTCGAAAAGGTGCTCAAGGTCAGCCCTCCGGGCATGCCAACCGCAGATCCCTACAGGCAACATGCTCCAACCGCGTTGTGGTTAACCCAGCTATACACTGTCGAATGGCAGGCTGCGGGAACGAGGGGCCGTGGCCTGAATTTCGGTTAAGAACCTGGCATTAGCCCGAAAAACCTTCGGAACATCGGCGACGCTCGCCTGTGTGCTGGGCTACGCGTCGAATAGACGTCGGAAGCGTTACCTGTTCAGACATTTCGTTTGTTGTTCACTTGGTGAAGTTGGCTGTGACGTATGGAGGATGGAGGTATACCTCCACAGATTCTTAGCTTCTGATGTGAATGAATTTGAATGATTAACTTAGCGCCCCGATCGGTTTACTTCTGGGGAAAGATTCCCAGGTGTTCATTGCGTAGGAGGGCGGATAGGCCCTAGGGGCGCTATGGAAGGACCAGCGATTCCGCAGGCCAGCCCGTAGCTCAGCCCCGGTCATGAGCTCACTGTGTGTGTCCGTTTTGATTCGCGTCCGGGTGGGCGAGTCGCGGCCGTCTGTTTGTGGAGGGTGGGTCGAGTGTTGTTGATCTTCCAAGTGTCTGGTGTCTGAACAACTCAGTACATAGTTAAAGTAAATGGCTGTTGTATTATGTGCTGACTGGATGGCTGGCTGCCACGATACGTGCTATATGGACACGTGTGATGAACACGTGCTACTGTGTCGTCAGTGGCTTTTTATTCCTCCCCCCTTCACCCGGAATTTTATGGCCACGAGTGATGACAGGGTGTTCACAAATTGTGGACGTCATATCTCATATACAGGATGTATGTCACTTAATGACGGTGGTCCAGCACGCCAGTGGGTTATTGTAATGTGACCCTGTTCTGGCATTTCGTTCATTCTTCCCCGTCTAACAGCGCTTTATGGGTGGGTTGGTTATGGGAGACGATCGGAAAGGAGGCGGTCTTGAGATCCTTTAAGGTAATGGCGAACCCAGTAGTACGGGAATGCTGGAAAACTCCCCCCCCCTCCCCCCTCCCAGAATAAGCGCTGCTGAGGCCAAGATTTGAACCCGGTACCAGTAACGATAAGCGGGAATGCCAACTATTTAACCACGACTTTCACAGGCTAGGCTTTTATGGCCAGTGTACAGGGTCCTTATTTTATTTGACAGTTGTCATTTGTCACATCCCTCCGCTACTGCGCCTAGCCTTGGGGCTGTGTGGGCTACGATAAACGAGCCGACACGAAGTGATAACATATTGTGGTCAGATACAATAATGTACCGTTATGTGTGTCTGTTATGTCAGCTTTTGTGTCACACGTATGAGTGGCTTTGGCTTCGATGCCCTGTATGGATGCCCCCCCAATACTCTGCGTCTTCCATATAAGCTGTGGAGCCCACTCACCCGGACAGTGGCACTGGCTGACCGGTGTACTGCACGTAGCGGCAGTTGTTTTGTGTGCCCTCATAGTGCACAAAACACTGCGTAAAATTTAGTCGTGTGATAAATTCGTGTTACTTCGTTGACTTCACTGCAATAGCTACGACCTGCAGTGCCTTGTGTCTTTCTTACTGACATACTCCACAGAGCAGAGTCCGTCCTGAGAAACTAACCGGTTCTCACGGCTAGTCAAGAAATTCCCCGCATTTTATGGAACCCGAAGGTTCATTACCGCATTCACAGTCGCCCGCCACCTGTCCCTATCCTGAGCCAGATCCATCCAGTCCGTACCCCCCCATCCAACTTAATGAAGATACATCTTAATATTATCCTTCCATCTAAGCCTGAGTCTTCGAAGTGGTGCCTGACTTCTTTAAGGATGAAATTATCCAAATAATAAGTATAATTTGAGTTTGTACCTCGCAGTAGACACTCTGAGTTGTCATTAGTATGTGCTTTGAGAAGTACGTCGCACACTGCATGCAAGAGCGGCACAGACCAACGGTTGCCCATTTGGAGTTAATACAGATTGAGCCAAAAAAAGTGACAAGGACATCAGTACCGGCATCTAGCGGGCTGTTTCGACTAAGAAGTGTGCCGGTATTGTCAGATGTAGTTACATTTTTGGGCTCTATCGTAGTATTATCTCAGCATGGGAAATTTTTGGGCTCTGCCACTATTGCATTCGGCGGGCGATATGAAAAACAAATACACTTTGCGGGTCAAATTAAGTTGCGCCCGTTTGTGCTGCTTGAATTGATATGCAACTTGTTACGGTGACTACATGGTTGGCATAATTTTTGGCTTTTGCTGGTTGTTAATGTTTCTTGAAGCTAGCTGCATGTTTCGGCGTTACGCCGTCTTGATCTAGTTGGTTGCAGGGAACGTCCATAACAGACATAACAAAAGCTGTGCTGACTGTTACTATTACAAATCGTATATTAAAATTAACCTTCAATATCAGACTCGATGCATTGCACGGACATGCATTCTTCATATGCTGTCGGTGTCGGTGCATCGCGGGGCCGTGAATGCGTGTAAGGATACCGTACATTAAAATTCCAACGGCCCAGGGGTGTAGTAGGAAGTTAACCTTTCAAGGCCTAGCGGTTAGTGTATGCACTACTGGTCGTTACTTCCAAAAATTCTACATTCTGCCCACAGAATATTTATATCTTTTGTACGTGTCTCAGGAAAAACATCGAAGCTTTCCCTATACAACCCTCAACGACCGGATTTTATAACCGATAAGGCAGGTGTTTACTACGCGGTACGACCTGGGTCTTTAAAATAAAATGGACTACTTTTGATGATATGATATGATATTTATTTAACTGCAATTGGGTGTATACCCGGTGGCAGTGGTACACGATTACAGACCAAAATTACATATAACAACAATCAACACCAACAATACATCGAGCAAACCATTTAC
>Ga0123357_10010729_pt1 | contig 11678 bp, 5 predicted proteins | sample TergutEmb28metaG_FD_89873 | JGI IMG/M metagenome (GOLD analysis project Ga0123357, IMG submission 89873) | Embiratermes neotenicus P4 segment gut microbial communities from Petit-Saut dam, French Guiana - Emb289 P4 | ecosystem: Host-associated > Arthropoda: Insects > Digestive system > Gut ...
CCGTCGTTACACAACATATAAAACAGTTGTAATTTTACAACTGGTTAAGCTCGGCTACATGTTTCGGCCGTTACCCGACCATCATCAGGCCAACAAAGAATAGTGTTAATTAAGGTACATGTACTTTAATTAACACTATTTCTTTGTTGGCCTGATGATGGCCAGGTAACGGCCGAAACATGTAGCAGAATGTAACCAGTTGTAATAATACAACTGTTTTATATGTTGTGTAACGACAGCATAATATATTAAATAGTTATAAGTACACAACGGAGTTGCTTCCTTAAAAAATACTGATGGTTTTCTCAACGACACTTCTGATTACTGAGGTTATGTGTAAATAGCGTCAAATGTTATGATGTTTACTAAACAATATATTTAAAAACATGTGGAAGAAGTGGTCATCGTCCAGTTTAAACTGCTGCACCGGAATTTAGCTCCGACCTAAATAAGACCACGAAGCACATCAGTTAGTTATATGGCGTGTCAGCCGAGATTCGCGGCGTAAACCACCCGAATACAAATAACAAGCACTACTGCTGCAACCAGAACGTTCTGTACAAGTTCTATGAACGTATTATAAACAATTTTAAAGGTAAACAAATTGTTTATAGTTGCCATCAAAAACAACAATAACACACTTAGTTATTAGTCTTATTCTTATAATAAAACCAACGAGATGCAGTAATTTCTCAAATTTATTTTTGGAATAGAACTCTACATGTTTCGGACAGTTCCTCTGCCCATCATCAAGAATCTAGCACTGTACAAACAGCAATAGGTATAGGTCATACAGGTTATGCTGACTGCTTGCTAGCAAGCAATCAGCATAACGAGATGCAGTAATTTCTCAAATTTATTTCTTAAATAGAACTCTACATGTTTCGGACAGTTTCTCTCTCCATCATCAGGAGGCTAGCACTGTACACACAACAATAAGTATATGTCATACAGGTTATGCTGACTGCTTGCCAGCGTGATCCCGCTAGCAAGCAATCAGCATAACCTGTATGACCTATACCTATTGCTGTGTGTACAGTGCTAGACTCTTGATGATGGACAGAGGAACTGTCCGAAACATGTAGAGTTCTATTCCAAAAATAAATTTGAGAAATTACTGCATCTCGTTGGTTTTATTATAAGAACATATCACGATGCATGGCTCTCTGAATGTTAAATGTACTTAATAGCTCTCTTTACTTGAATGGTTTTTTGACTAACATCAGCCCATCTTACTGAAACTTAAGGTACATGCAGTGCAGTGTATGTATTTTAGGATCCCTGTAAGAACTGTAAGGTGGCCTAATGTTGTTCAAATAAGACCGAAACATGTAGCCATTAAAATAAAGAAAGCTAATAACAGAATATACTATTGTTGTGTTTGACGACAACTATAAACAATGTGTTTACCTTGTAGATTATTAAACAGAACAAGATGTCTTCTATAAAGTTACTTATAAAACCTCTTTTCAATAATCGCGTTCCACAAGTTGCATAGTATCGCAGGCTAATAATTATAGACCCTAACTCTTAGTGACACACTGCTCTGTAGCAATTCGTTTAGTACGGATTGACACCACTCTAAGCTCGTCTGGTATAATTTCGGTGACTTATGATAACTATGTGTGTAACTGTTAACCTATCAACACGGTTTTTTTACAAAAACTGTAATTCTTTTAACGACATAAACCTATCAAATATATAATAAAATGTTTCCATTATTATCCCTGCCAGACTGAAAGCTACGATGCATGCTCAAAGGCATACATTACAATGAAGTGTCTATGTTGTTTTGAATTATGCAAACATTATATAAACAAAAGTTACGCGGTTGTTTTCTTATCAAAGTTTCAGAGACACGCTTAAAAATTGCACATTCGGCAAGTTGGTAGTTATGAAGGTAGGAAGTTATTAAGCAGAAAATCAGACGTTCTTAAGAATACTGATGTAGAAGGAAGTAAGGTAAACTAATTGCACCTTCATTTCTTGTTACCAGCATACTGTAAACAAAAACACAAAATTTCAGCTAAGCTCAGATATTTCGGAACAACAATGGCAAAATAATTAGAATCTTTATGAAGTTTAACCCTTTAAACGCCGAGTTAAATCCCATCTGCCATCTGCTGGCATTATTAGGAGCTCACCATATCCTCCACGTTAGCAGGGCAAGGGTTAAGTCACTTTAAAACGTGAGAATGCTTCTTATCCTTTACTTAATAACATTTCATGTCTTCCTATAATAGTCAAACACGTAAATATTCAAATATGTAAACTCTGAGGTTTCGTGAATCCTGCAGTTTGCAGATAACATTCGTACATAAGAGGCGAAGTAAGAGGTCAGTTGAAAAACTTAGTTGATGAAACACTTCATAATTTGACTTTTTTCATCTAACGGAGTTAGAATGAGGACTTCAAGAAAGCAGGTAAGCAAAACATATACACAACCTATGGTGACAAATTGAATATAAACTTTAATCGAATAATTTGGCCTCCAAGGCAGAGACTACGTAGGAAAGCACAATATTAAAACTAGTTTTAAATGAAAAGTATATTGGAATCTGAAATGGATTTAATTAGCTCAATATAGACAAGGTCTAGAAACTGATAGTTTATGTGAGCACGACAATAACATTTTAGAGACAGGATATTGTATGTACAGCTGAATTATATGAGCTTCATAAAGGACAGTGTTCCAAGGAAATACAAAATGTACACGTGCGAAATGTAGCATATATTATAGTCGATGAGCTGCAGTGCCTGCTGATGTTTTGTACTCATATTTTCTTATAATAATAATTTTCCTGTGTGTATGAATGAGGAAAATGAAATCAAACACCTAGAAGCATCGGACCACCACAACATGTACAGAGGATGGACACAAATAGAATACCGAAACAAGCAATGCAATATCAACCAAAAGACGAAGGAACATAGGACGACCGAGGAAGAGATGGAGAAACTAACTTCATCTTGAGGATTAAGGAAAAGAAAACACGCCTAACCCTTCATGAACATGATGATGATGATGAATAATTTTCCTAACAATTTTAAACGAGAGTTGTATATTAATAAAAAACGTAAAGAAGTGAAATTCTGCCCAAACACAGCGGGATCTGCTCTAACACATCCGTGTCACTTGAAGCTTCACACACTCAGACAGGAGTGGTGTCCTAGAAGGGGACTTATTTGCCGTGTTTGAAACCCTGACGGCTTTTGAGGAGGGAAATATTAAGCAATGAAAATATTGCCTTCACCTGGGTTCATTAAATTTAGTAAAATATAATCCACAAGGTCAAGTTCTTAACACCATGCGGGGAAAAATTTGCAAACCCAGCATTACCGGTCGTTATATCCTGCATCAAATGTCAGCAATATTGGGTAGTGCATAATTTGCAAGACAGAAAGCAGTGCTTGAGAAGCGATTACATAAATTAGTAAATCTTTCTTGGAAATATAATAGCCCCCAAAAACGTTATGCTCATTTATTAAAGACATATGAGAAATGTAAAACCATACTAAAATTTATAATATCATAAAATATGTGTGTATGTATATATTGCATTAAGTAGGCACCGTTTTGAAATTCGTGTAACATGGAGAATACAATTCGCGCATTCGTGCTGGCGCGCACGCGCGCTTGTGTAATGTAAGCACCGTTTCACTTTTACATAATCACACAAAGAAAATGTATTCTGAATAGCGTGAGGAAGGAAATTACTTGGCAGACCTAAGCGTAGTTGGAGGATAATATTAAAATGGTCTAGAAAACAGTCGTTGGATTGTGGACTAGGTGCAGGTCGTTGAGGACGAAGACTGGTAGCAGCCCCCCTGTGTGCATAGCACAAAGGAGAGTGATTTACCGAATACATGGGAGAATGACGGATTCTACAAGAGCATACTTTTCCAAGTAATTAGTTAAATGCTTTTTATATATCCATTTATTCATAATTAAATAGCTCTACTCTCTTTGTGAAACAGAAGTGATAATGGAAAAGGGACAAAATCTGAATGTTAGCAGAAAGTACCTGTGTAGGAATTTCAGAACCTATTTAACAAAGACCACGTACAGAGTTTAGAACCTAAGCGTTCTAACAGTTCCGGTATCTTGCATATATTACCCTTTTGAGTTAGGTTTACGCACAGAATTAATAAAACATTAAATAAGTCGTTAGAATAAAAAGGCTAAATTTGTTCGTATGCAGGACAAGAGGTCACATAGGGTGAATGTGAGTGCAGCTTTTCTCGTTCTTACCTCTGAAGCCGAAGTGTGATAAGTGGATAGCTTCACGCCTTAACCTGCTTAATCCATGGAAAGGAACGCCCGGTAATTATGAAATAGGACACTGAGTGGGCCCCATTTCAGGTCATGTCTCCGTACCGATGCGAAAAGAACCTCGGACTGACCAGCCCTTGGCCTGGTTACTTGGTATTAAAATATCCCGTATCGTGAAATTTAAGGGCATGACAATAGACTATTATTATTAATTTTTAGCCGGAAGGGTTTTCATGAAATTAGATTTTGAGTTTTTTTTTTTAAATATCTGTTGAGAAAATTCAAGTTTTATTAAAATCGGACAGGATTAACGGGTGCCGTTTATGAGATAGCGTGGAAAAATATTTTAGAGTTGAACAGTCCACAGGTGACCATATGGCGCACGCGCATTGCATGCTGGATACCTAAGGTTACACACACACAAACACACACACACACACACACACTCAGAATATGTAATACTTACTGCTTTTCCACTGCAACAGTGGTTGCACGAAGGCTCCTCAATGTTACATTCTCCTACATTGCCAGCATTTTATTCATTCCAGTGTGTGTCGACACTAGTCGCGCATGCTTATATCTGCTTACGTGCGGATATGTTCCCTGGGCCGCGCTTAGATACGAGGAACAATTTGCTTGGGTCCGGGTGTTTAAGGTACATTTGCGACCGCAATCGGTGCAAACCTTGCGTGGTTGTATGACGCATAAAAGCCTCGGTAGACAGACCTATAAATTAATTGTGTAATATATTTCTAAAAAGATAATTTTAAAAAATAACCAGCCTACAATTTTATGTGTTAAATTAATCATTCCGCAGAGATATATTGCTTGTAAATGTGAAAGTGGAATAAGCTGCATTACATTGTTGCTGGAAGATGTTCATCTAAAGAAATTAAATTCCTTTCTAATTACGATAATTTCAAAAATGGAAATCTATCCCCCTGAACACATTTTGCAGCTATACCCTTATTACCCACACCTGGTCATTTTATCAATAAAGTCCTAACATTTTACGAAATCCAAATTTTGATCAACATGCACAAAACTTCCTGTTGTCAGGTGTGTACTAAGCTAAATCAGTCCATTCAAAATAGATAAAATAACTAGATCTTTTTTGAAGAGTTTTAATATTATCGTTTTTCCATGACCTGGTCTCCAAATTGTTGTTTAAACTTCTCCTAATCTAACTAAACTTTTGTGTGCATTTCTTATGACCATATGCTATCTGCAATTTTATATACTTAAATAATTATTGCGAAGTAGGAAATTCTTAAATAAATGACAATAGTTACCTCCAAATTATTTTTTTAATTTTTGTCATGAGAATAAGTTTCGTATATGGTGTGATGATGATATACCAGAGTACATAAGAATTACCATATTCTACAACTCTGTATTAACCCGTATCCTGCTAATGTGGAAAATATGGTGAGTTCCTAATAATGCCAGTAAATGGCAATGGGATTTAATTCGACGTTTAAAGGGTTAAGTGTAATGATTTTCTCTTCTCCATTAAAATGAGGAGAACAAGATATACTTCCAAGTTTTGTCGTAGTTCTAGCAGTATTTTTTCTGATATTCGACAAAATTTCTTGCTGTCTTCACCTAATAACATAAACCTGTATGCATAAGTTGAACATAATCTTTCTTGTCTTGTATTAAAAATATAAAAAGCCCCTCCAGGCAACATCACAAATACAAATTTCCTACTTCAGGTTTGTTTGACCGTTCACCTTCCTCATGAAATATTTTGGAATGCCAACTTGATGCAACAAGGTAATTTTATTGATGTATTCTTAGCTCGACATGTTTCGGGTACATACGCCCATCATCAGAAGCATTAGATGTTGAGTTGCAGTATATGGTTTTCTGCACCGAGTTTTTGGATGGGTGGTGGTCTTGAGAGCCGCTGTGTAGGTCGTGTGTACGGTGCGGATGGTGCCGTGAGTCTTGTATTAACAATATAAAAAGCTCTTCCAGGCAACATCACAAATACAAATTTCCTACTTGAGGGTTGTGTGACCGTGCATCTTCCTCATGAAATAATTTGAAATGCCAACTTGATGCAACAAGGTAGTTTTATTAATGTATTCTTAGCTCGACATGTTTCGGGTATATACGCCCATCATCAGGAGCATTAGATGTTGGGTTGCACTATATGGTTTTCTGCACCGAGATTTTGGATGGGTGGTGGTCTTGAGAGCCGCTGTGTAGGTCGTGTGTACGGTGCGGATGGTGCACGGCACCATCCGCACTGTACACACAACCTACACAGCGGCTCTCAAGACCACCACCAATCCCAAAAATCGGTGCAGAAAACCATATACTGCAACTCAACATCTAATGCCACTGATGATGGGCGTATATACCCGAAACATGTCGAGCTAAGAATACATTAATAAAATTACCTTGTTGCATCAAGTTGGCATTACAAAATATCCCAATTTCCTCCTCTCCTGATTTTCTTCAATTTCATCGGTGCTTCTTGGGCTCTGTGTTTGTTACATTTTGCAGCATACATTTTTAAAATAATCAGTAATCTTCAGCCCATCCGATTTCAGATACTTTAATACAAAACACTTGACTGTGCAAAACATTCCCGCTTTCAGTATTCTGTGATTTATCAAGGTCTTAGCACATGCTGCACAACCAAACCTTGTGTTCTTCCCCAATCCTACACATAATGTAGAAAGGATAGAACTAAATCCCTGCCGTGCTCCCCCCCTCCCCACCCCCCTTCACTGCCAAACACTGATGTTGTGCGTCTGCTATTTTTCTATTACTCAGTGTGGTATATTCAAGAATACGCCTGTGGGGTGTAATCCAATTGCACAACATTAATTCATACATTCTTAAAAATTGGTTGAGTGGACCAAAATCTAAAACCGGGAACACAAGCACGTGTGTATATACAGGGTGGGGTTGCCTCAAATCAAAAGTCTAAGTTCGAAAACCTCGTACAGTTGACGATCTGAAAGTTTCCATTCGCCAAGAAATTGCTAATGTGCCACAAGAAACGTTAGTAAATGTGATGCAGAACTTTGAGGAGAGGCTCCGGACATGTGTAGGGCAAGAAGGACGCCATCTTTCCGATATAATTTTCCGTAATTGAGTAATCAATGTAAGTAATCAAAACTGCATTTATTACAGGTTGTTTTGGTGTTAACATAGTTTTTTATATTGAAAATAAAAAAGTTACAATTATTTGAAAAAATGCGTTCTTTTTGCGCCACTATATATATATATATATATATATATGCCTCATACTCTAGGAACAGGGCTTGAAAAATATCCACAAGAAAAATTATTTGGTAAAGCTCTTTCTATATAGGCCTGGGCAGGCTCTTAGGGCTACAAAATTTGACTTCAAGAATTTCTAGAAATTCAGTACCTGAAGGTGGCACTATTATCAGGTACCTTTACCCCCCAGGAGATATCCCTGATACTCTGTTAGAGGCTGAGTCAACCCCAGTGCCCTAATGCGATCGGAAGGACGAATTAAGTCAATGAAAAATCTCATTGACCCCACCCAGAATCCAACCCACGATCTTCCTTCTTTTAGCGTAATGGCTAATTAGTTAGATTTGCATTTATTTTAATCTTCCTTAACCCTTTCAGTCAAACATGAGAAAGTCTCTTAGAAGAAGCCAGCGATGTTTATTAGCATGTCGTTTGAAATCCGTACGTTTCACCAAACTACTATTTAACACCATACAAGTAAGTTCATCAGTTAGCTGAAACTTACGCTGAACTTATTTCATAACCATTAAGATTTCAAACGAAGTTACGCCACTCTTACTGTAAAATAATTAGGAATTCACTTGTATCGCACGTGTCTTCCAATCGTAACTCTTATCAGAATGACGGGTGCAGAAACAGTGGACTCTATCAAAGCATTTTTATTCTCTTGTTCCTCCAATAGAGTGAAACCCCCTGCGATGTTTCCGTGTCGGAAGGCAACACGCACATACACCGACTAGCAGCGGCCTGTCAATAGATACAGTACCGTCTCCTCACGATATTCTGATCGATCAGGTATCACGGGTAACGCAAACTTTATACATCACTAGCGTGCAGCAAGCACGCCTGCCTCTAACTTCCCACAAATCTCTGTCAGCAAAGCTTCACATTTAAGGTTAAAGGACGTAATGCTGTAAATGTCCGGTTTGTTTTAAACATAGTGCCTTTGTTCAGAAGACGAGTTAAATGGTACACACCAGCTTCTGGTTTCGGCTGATGATGTTAATGTTGAGTGGGGGAGCATAATACCTTAAAGAAAACACAGAAACTTTAGTAGTTGCTCTTAAGGAGTTTGGTCTAGAAGTAAACGCTTAGAAATAAATCCTCTACAAGTGTGGAACAGTTCAAATATTTGGGAACGAACCTAAAGATTCAAAATTCCATTCATTAAGAAACGAAGGGCAGACTGAAGTCTGGGAAAGCTTGCTGTCCTTCGATGCAGAATATTTTGTCTTCTAGTTTGCTATCCGAAAATATAAAATATAAAGACTAATTACGTTATTGAACTATAACTTTGCCTGTTCTTTAGTGTGGGTGTGAAATTTGGTTTCCCACATTGACGGAAAAACGTAGGCCGAGGGTGTTCGAGAATAGAGTGCCGTAGAAGATATTTGAGGCTATGAGGAACGACATGACAGGGGATTGGAGAGGACTACAAAATGAGGAGCTCTGTTGTGATTTCTTCTCCTTACCAAAGGTTATTCGGCTGATCAAATTAGAAAGAATGAGACGAGTGGGGTAAATGGCACATCTGGGAGACATGTAAAGTGTATAGAGAGATTTGGTGAGATGACCTGAGGGAAGGAGACCGCTTGGAAAACTTAGGAATAGGTGGGAGGTTAGTAATAAAATGAACATTTAAGGAATAGAATGGGGTCATGGACAGTACTGCTGTGGTTCAGTACACGGACAGGTGCCGGGCGCTTGTGAATGTGGTAATAAACCTTCGGGTTCCATGAAATGCAAGACATTTCCTGATTACGTGGTCGGACAATTAAGTTCGCGAACTCGCCACCGTGTGCTTGCCGTGGCAGCACTGGAAAAAAGCCTTGGTATGGTTTGATGACGTTGACATATCAGTGTTTCACAGCTGTGTTGTTGTTGTTGTTGTTGTTGATCTATGGCAGTCTCTTTCTGAGTGGCATCTATTATTGTCTGCGTGTGTTTTGGTGTGCCGCGGCGAGAATGTGGGAGCTTGAATTGGAGCAGCGAACATTAAATTTCTTGTTAAACTTGAAAAGCGTGGAAAAGAAATCAGAGAGATGTTAGTGCAAGTTTACCGGATCTAGTCCCCAACGGTTTTTTTTTCTGTTCCCGAAGATAACGGAAATATTGAAAGGAAGGCATTTTGATGACATTGATGTCATCGGGAGTAATACAACAGCAGCTCTGAAGGCCATTCCACAAAACCATTTCCAAAATTGTTTTGAAGTGTGGACTAGGCACTGGCATTGGTACATAGCTTCTAAAGGGGAGTACTTTGAAGGCGACCATGGTGGTATTCAGCAATGAGGTATGTAGCACTTTTACCGCGATGAGTTTGCAAACATTATTGTCCGACCACATAGCATAGCTCTACACTTTCTTGAGCAAGGCACTAGGAGGGGGTGAGAGGTCAGCTTCACGAACTGGCGGCTTTACCCCGGGAAAGACCCGGTACCAATTGTACAGGAGGCTGGGTGGGCCACAGGGCCGGTCTGGACAGGTGCGGAAAATCTCGCTCCCACCGGGATTCGATCCCCGGACCGTCCAGCCCGTAGCCAGTCGCTATACCGACTGAGCTACCGGGCCCACGGATAAGGATGTGATGACATCAAAATTTGAGATATTTAAGAACCGTGACACAAATGGTGTCACGAAGTCCTCTACACTGTGCACACCACAACACGCTATAGAAATAAGGTCCATTTAGGATCGAAAAATTTGTGTTGTATGTTTTGTGTGCACACGACAATATTACATGCGTAATAGTGGCAATTTCTTACCTACATTTCAGGGCGACCTATCGGATCCATCTTCAAGGGTCAAGAATAACCCAGAACAGCTCAGTTCTCAACAATTCTGTATGCACTGCAAACACCACAGATTAAAGAATTTTTAACTAAGAATAAGTTAATATAATAATTATATTTTTTATATCTGAGGGACCGCGGTAGCACAGTGGTTAAGTTGCTGTGCTACAAATCGGAAGGTCGCTGGTTCGATCTCAGCTGGTTTCAGTGGAATTTTCATTGACATAAAATCCTTCGGATCGCACTATGGCTCTGAGGTCGAATCAGCCTCTAACAGAAATGATTACAAGGAGTATTTCCTGAGGGTAAAAGCGGCCGGTGCATACGGCTGACAACCTTACCACCATCCTGTGCCGTCGTCACGAAATCTGGGAGCCTTAATTTTCTGGGACACTCTGGGCCTGTCCAGGCCTGTAATTTATATGTTTGTATCTATAGCTGCTAATACTTTCTGATACTCTACACAAATTACGGCGCTTTAGCTGTACGCGTGAATAAATTCCTTTGTGTCGTCTCCCTGAAGATGCCAAACACTCTCTGAAATATGTAAGAGTGCTAATATGTAAAAAGAGCTTGTAATGTTTTACATATTTTATGCGAATTTGTTTTATGTGTAATTAAATGTTCAGTGACGACATCAGGTTAACAGGCATGCTTTCTAAACTGGTTCTCGAAAGCAAGTATTCTTCATCCCCTAGCCCACTCTGTCTAGCCTATGCAGTGATATAAGCCATTCTTGTTTCCAAGTATGCAATTACCCTAAGAGATCGATATATCACACCTACCAAGAATGGTGATGAACAGTTACTTCTCAGTAACTTCAATGACATGAACTATAGGGACAGCCCCCAGTAAGGCCGACATAATGTTGAATACACACTGAAGAAACTTGTCTCCTTGTGCAATTAGCAAGTTTAACTCAGCATAGGACATTGAAGAGGGGAAGTGTTTGCGAAGACAGGGAAATACTGGACAGAATAAGCATTATCCTTAGAGGGGATTTGGGAAGTGTTTACTCGTAGCAGCAAAGAACGGTTACAAAGGGACCAGGTTCTGTGTTGTTTTTCTGTGTGTCTACATGTAAACATTACTATTGTAGGGTAATGCGGTTCTAGTCAAAGACACAGCCAAGAAACCGAGTTCGGCATAAATCTTTTACAAAAGAGTTTTAATTTCATCTGTACTTTAATTTTAATTTACAAAATATCCATCCATGGATGGATAATATTCACCATTTTATTTCAGTATGTCGTGTAAACAAAAATTATCATAGTTGCGTGAAGGGAAAAACCAACTTGATGCCACTTATTTTATCATTTATTCAATACTCATTTATTACTCATTACTCAACATGTTTCGGCCGTTAATACGAC
>Ga0123357_10010731_pt1 | contig 11677 bp, 6 predicted proteins | sample TergutEmb28metaG_FD_89873 | JGI IMG/M metagenome (GOLD analysis project Ga0123357, IMG submission 89873) | Embiratermes neotenicus P4 segment gut microbial communities from Petit-Saut dam, French Guiana - Emb289 P4 | ecosystem: Host-associated > Arthropoda: Insects > Digestive system > Gut ...
GTCGCGTTGAAGGTCAAGCGGATGTCGTCACGGACAGAGTACATTACGCAGACACCAAAGAAGTCCACACTTTTCTCTGGCCAATATCTCCGTAACCATTGAACTTTGGATATAGGTGTTTTGAGTTATATGGGTATAGTTTGACCTAAGGAACACTCTCCCCAAGTTAGGTCCTTTCCTCCTGGGACACCCTGTATATATATACACCAATATTAGTATTATATATATATATATTACCATCAAACACAACAAAAGTTGAAATATATCATCAATAAATGCTACTTGATTCGGTCCTTAAGACCAGAAGCCACTACAATATATTATTTAAAACAGTAAATATGCCTGTAGATGTCTCGAATCATGTATGCTGGTGCGTGATGACGGTACTTAAGGACCGAAACATATGAATGTACGTGTATTAACGATATTATTAAAATTGTTTTGTGTTTGACGGTTATACGTCTGTCACAGCACAACAGGATGCATTTCACTAAAATTACAAAAGACTGTTACATGAACATCATTCCCTTCCAACAAGAAAAGGAAATCGTTACTAATACTTGCCTTATAACAAGACTGCTAGAGTTATTACCCTTATGAGTTTGTGGAAATATATACAGAGGCATAAACATGTATGTGTGTATATATATATATATATTTATATATTCCCTTATTATTCGAATGCTATACTATACATAAACTCTTATATAAGTACTTCAATCTGGTGATGGACTTCACTGGAATAGGATTACTTATACATGAGAATTAAGAGGGGGTTGTAATCAGTTTAATGGAATAAAAGAGACGGGACTGCTCATAAACTACTTCACCTGCTTTACATGCAAGACCTTCAGTCTGTCTGCTACTTTGTACTTATCACAGAGGCAATACTTTTCAGTTCATCTCGTTCCTTCAGCCTTGGCACACTAAAGACGGTGCACAACGCTACCGAAATATCAACGACCCGGACGAGGGTGTTGTTGTTCTTCTTCTTTTTTACAATATAAGACGTACCGAATTTTCCACAATTCCGGACAACAACTTTGAAACAATCTGAATAACAGGCGAAAAACAGCAGAATAACTGAAAAATATATGATGAATTGCAACTGAATGAGAATTTAGCTTGCGAACCACGAATAGATCAACATCTACTATGTTCCTATGTGCAAGGTGTTTAAATCCTGTAGCCTTTAAGCAGTAAGTTTGTACAGGTTGTTGTGTTCATACGCACGTCAATCAGATACAGACACTAATTTATCTCTACACAGCTGACCCGCACTTTGAAATCTAACGGGCGTTCAAGTAGCCTAAAATTTTTCTTGCCTTGTATGGAATTTGAAAAAGTGTTAGTGTTTTCACAGTAGCCCTCCAGCATACACTTTCCTGAAACTCACTGTCCCCACTCAAAACCTGTTTCCTTAAAATCCATGTTAATACTCGTATTACCGACACACCTACTTCCCGTCAAAATTAATGACAACAAACAATATAGAGATTATGTGAATATTATTATATTAATACACATCCAGAGGCATTAATAAAAAAGGTAAAGGTAAAGCAGTCCCGTTACAGGCCTGGACAGGCCCAGAGCGTCCCAGGAAGTTAAGGTTCCCAGATTTCGTGACAGCGGCACAGGATGGTGGTAGGTTGTTAGCCTTACGCACCGGCCGCCTTTACCCCCAGGAAAAACTCCTGGTACTCATTTCTGTTAGAGGCTGAGTCGACTCCAGGGCCATAGTGCGATCGGAAGGATATTATGTCAATGAAAAACTCACTGACACCAGCTAGGATCGAACCAGCGACCTTCGGATTTGTAACACAGCGCCTTAACCACTGTGGTGTTTTAATAAACAGTATAAAAATCTGTAAATGTAAACTAATAATGTATGCCTATAAGAGGGGTTTGTTTAAAACTTGATCCTCAGGTATCCTGAGATTTTTTAAAAGGGACGAAACGTCTAGGCTAAGAAAGTTACAAATTGCAATAGCTACTATTAGCTTCGTTCTGTCCATTCGTCTGTCCAACTGTCCTTCCGCATGGAAAAACTCGGCTCCCACTGGATGGATTTTCATGAAATTTGTAATTTGAAGATTTAAAAAAAAACTGTCGAGAAAATCCAATTTTCATTAAAATCTGACAAGAATAACAAGTATTTTACAATGAAAACCTACATAAATTTTCGACCCTATCGCACTCAATTATTTTTAGAATGAAAAATACTTCAGACAAGCGTCGTAGAGAAACTCGAAACACACATTTTATGTTCAACAACTTTGTTTCTAAAATCGTGTCATTTTTGTGATAATGTGGAAAAATTTTGTAGAATGGGGAAGGTCACAGATGGCAATATGGCGCATGCCAATTGCATGCTGGATAAAGAAGGCTACAAATACAAAAACAGGTAGTGTAATACTCATTATATTTCTACTGCAACAATGGTTGAACAAACGCACTTCAATGTTACGTTATACGTACATTGCCCGTCTGGTTCTGGTTTATTTTTTGTCCTTTGAATAGAGAAACTTTCGAAAAGCAGATCCCCTTGTCAAATAAGCAGTAACTACCAAGTACCTAAGGTAGGATGCCGAGGGTCCCATAAAACAGAAGGACCTGTGACGTAAGTTAGACACGGTCAACCCACGCGTCAGAGCGCCGGACGTTTTCGGAACACAAGACTCCGGTCAAAACCATCAGCAGAATTATTGCACGAATACTGGAAAACGCCGAAATTCTGATGAGATATTCAAAGTTCCGGGAACTGTTACCTATCACAAAATACGCTCCAGATTTCCTATGGTCTATGCCCAAAAAATGACCATACAAAAGATACCATTTCTCCATACTATTTTAAACCGGTTTTCCATATTGGGGAGTATGATCCCTATCCTATATCACACGAGAATGACTCTTCAGTTGATATGACCAACCACAAACCTTTCATTTTATAGTTACTTCGTTAGTGGTCAATGCTACGAACAGTAAAACGTGTTCTTTTTTTCGTGCTTTATTTCCCCGTTAACTGTTAATAATGCTGACACAAAGCAAACCACGTGCACATTTCAATGGCCATCAAAATAGTAACAAATTCTATGTGGGTGCTTACTAATTAGTATTACACATATGTCACAGCGCACACAGTAATGTCCAAATCAATCACACTGCAGAGGTGAAAATCCTGAAAGATAAAAATAGGTATTCTAAAATTTTGTAAAGTCAAATATTCAGTAAAAAAATTTTATTTTTTATTTTTTCTGATTCCCGGTGTGACGAATTGTGGAACAGTAATACCATTCGTTCGGGACTGAAGTAAAAGCAATAATAAATTAGAGTGATACAAATTTTGTATCAGGGAACATACATCAACAGAGACGCCATGCGTTATTAATGCGATTATATGGAGCTGTGCAGATATGAAAGGGCCGCCGTAATCGTTTTAACGCGAAGTGCTCCAGGCCAATCAAAACAATGACAAATAGGCAATGTATGTTTCTTTCTGTACAACACTCGGAGAATTTAATCAAATTAGGTTCGTTATTGCATTGATTTTTTTCTTGTTTTCATCGGATATGGTGGCAGAAGGTTATATGTTTACGAACGGTGAGAGTACAAAGTGAAAAACAAAAAGGTTGGAAGGGGGTAAAACGACACTCAAGCTGTGTTGTTACCGGATGTATAATGGTTATAAAAACGAAACCACCGTTCGTGTCATTCGCTGTTTACATTATTAACGATTACATTACAACCAGACGGCACCGACGTGTGAGTTGATAAGAGAAGAGTAATTACAAATGGGATACGATTCGGTATATTAGAGACTGCACTAATCATTTCTGTTACCGTCCCTTGTTACCCGCTTAACTGTCATGTCAATCAAATCAAATTCAAGATTTCAGCCCTTCATGTAAATCTATCCATGTTCCGGGATAGCTCAGACAGCCTAATGATTAGGGTATAGAACGGACGCACCAAGAATCGTGGTTTTAACCCGAAAGTTGCATGAGATTGATTGTTTTTGCATAACGTCCAGACTCGTTGTTGGACGCAGTTAGCTTTCTACGGTGGGGTAAGGCGGTGCGAAAGGACAAGTCTTGCGGCTAGCCACGCGCCTCCGTATAGTGTCGATGTTAAAAGTGAGTGGAGCAATAATTCCACTCCCACAGATATCTTTATTGTTTCAAAGAGACAGCGTTATTTATTTATATATTTTTGTCATGTTTCACCTCTCAACAAAAATCCTGCTTTATTTCAGATCACAGTAGTTGAAAAGTGCCTGCATAACCTATTACATTTCATATTATGGTGTTTCATAATTACACTACAATCCGAGTTTGCTACACGGTAACGTCCATGCGCAAGTGGACATACATACCTCCACAGCCACACACACAGACATATTCATGTATGTATATGTGTGTGTGTGTATATATATATATATATATATATATATATATGCCAAATGTGTGCATTTCCATTTACAGTAGAATTAATAACGTATGCAATGGCATTATCAACCGCGAAAATGAAAGAAATGCCATAAACAGTTTGTGTAAAGTACTTGACATACAAGAAAGAAATTTGAGCGTATGTGTTAATGCAGGGACAACAGATCTTGTAAATGCAGTTGCACATTTAGAACATGTAAAATCATTTTAGTATTGACACTTGTGTTACACTGAAAAAAGTATGTAAATTTGAAATATGTAAACGTAGATGTAAAGGTGAATGTAATGTTACCTCTGTGTGGGCGATGAAGTTATACGGTGGAGTGGGGGTGTCCAGAAATGACCTGCTTTGCCGCGATCTTCCAGCTCGTAATGCAGTCACTACACGACCTAGGCTACCCCAGCTCCGAAACGTGACAGAATAATAAAGAAATGCACATTAAGGAAATACAATACAGGGTGTGTGGTTTGGTTTCATCTTATTCATGACAGAAACCATTACCAGTCTTTGAGAATAAAATAAGCATTCGAGATCCATAAAAGTCTTGAAGAAATCTGAGATTTGATAGAGGATTTCTGATGTACTTAGTTTGTTTGTCAGTATATTACTTAGTTAGTTGTAGTTGAACGGTTAGCATTCCTTTCTTCTATAAATAAATATTTTGTCTTTACCCTCAAACAACTCGCCTGTCTCTAAGGAGTCCGCTCCAGTGACTTGCCTAACATAAGCTTATTAAATATTCATTACCTTACTTTCGGTTCCAAACCACAGGAAATCACTGAAAAGTGCACGTCAAGTAAAACGTCCTTACTTCAACCACATAACGTGTGAGAACGTTTTTGCAAATCCCCAAGTACGTAATTCAGTTTACAAGAGCAATTGAGGCAGGATAATTCACATGACTACAAAGGGCCTTGGGAATTCTTTACTTTAGCTGTTACTTGGTATCATCGTGAGCCAATTTCCATTTCCATTTTCCGCACAGTGTTAATCGGGCAAACCTAGCCTTCTTAAAGCTGTGTGTAACTAATTGCGACTACTGCCAAAATTACGTTACTGCTCATTGACACTTTGATATTTCAGAATGGTTTATTAAAGTAATGAGAAAGAACCTTTTTTGGCAGCATAAATGGAAGTGCACAATATTCTCAAATGTCTATCTGTATTACCCATTTTGTGCTAAGTGTCGATCTCATTAGGTTTATGTATTTTCTGCTGTCTGAATGCAACATAGACTGGATCATTTACTGACCGAATAATCGCCAGTGTTTCTGTCTGTCTCACCAATATTCAAAGATCAGATAATGTACTGTTGCCCGCAGAGTGAAAACGCAAAATATGGAGTCCTAATGTAAAAGTGAACGATTAATATGATATACGAAGTGTTGTGTCCACAGCGTAGATCCCTGGAGACCTACAGCAGAGGTGAAAACTGCAAGAAAATGTTTTGACATTACAGATCCCTAAAACATTTTTTTTCGACAGCACCTATTCCGTACTACTAGCCATCCGCAAAAATATGAAGGCTAATCAAATAACCCTTTAAATTCCCTACGAGATGTGATAAATTTATTGTAAATTAAGTCCGAAAACTGAAGGTACAGAAACACTTTGAAACCATAGGCTCATGTTCGTCTATACTATTAACAGAGCCCTAAAGTGAAGGCCTAGTCTGGAATCAACTGACTTATAACAAAATTGATAGCGGGATTATTGATTACAGAAATGAACCTGCGAATTCTTAGAAATTTATTGTCTAGCTACCGACTGTTTATATATCAAGATGGACTCTAGTCCACGTGACCCATTTAACTACTCCTTGTACCTATTTAGAAAATCTGAGTCAGATCTGTAAAGGACACTACTGAATGGAAGATCCTACATCTCAGTAAATAAGAGAATCCAACTTTCAGACAACTCTATGCCATATCTATGTTTCCATTTAAAACAAAAACATTTCAAAATTTAAAACATGCTTCTCCGGAGAGATCTTATAAGATCGAGAAATCATTCATTTTGTGGACGCAATTATCAGCCAGTGCTTTGGTTGATTCAGTCATATTTTTGGCCTAAATATGTACAGGGTTTCTCAAACACATGGACGTACCATTAGACGCTCTAATGCTGCTATCTAAAGTAGCACACCGTTACAAAAAGAACACATGGAAGAGCAGTTCTACAACACTGGGTCTGTCACTTCTTCCAGACATTCGGAATCTGACATAGGCGTGTTTGAGAGTGACAACTGACATTCAATTGCTTTGTGTTTACTAAGCGGAAAATCTGAACCAAAATTTTGGGAGAAATTTTAATTCCCATAAGGATGCACCGATTCCTTTTAACAGCGTTTAAAGTTTTTAAAGCTTTGCATTTTCAGAGCTGTGAAAACTGATATTCTGTCCCTATTTATTAGGATATTGTGTAGCGTATGAAGCGATTTATAAGTATATTCTTGCAATATCTGAGGTATTCGCAGAAATTCTGATTAGGGTTTCAATAAATAACATAAAAATTACGAAAATTTCGGCAAATTTTATTAGTTGTGTTAAAGTCAAAGAACGACAACAGGCGAACCCGCAGACTACTGAGAGATGTATCTGCCGAAAATGTCAAAAAGCACGTCACACTCTCCATAATGTTTTCGCCTCACTTCTGTCCCACCAGGTAATTTTGTAACTTATACTATGCTATAGGCTAGGGACTGAATTATTAGAGTGGTAGATTGCCGGCATAAGCACGAAACTTTTCTCCTAACGTCTACATCGGCTCTGGGAATCATGAAACCTTCAAGGACTACTTGGGGGACTTTCTTTTTTTTTTTATCATGGTTCGACAGCCCTGGTGGGCCTAGGCATCCTTTATGAGGTTCTTTAATCACACTCAGACACACCACAGTCAGTAGGACTCCTATGAACGAGTGATCGGCCCGTCGCAGAGACTTCTACCTGACAACACCCAACACTCACAACAGACAGACATCCATGCCCCTGGCGGGATTCGAATCCGCAAGCGACCGCAGACCCAAGGCTTAGACCGCGCGGCCACTGGCATCGGCTACGGAAGAATTTACCGCAAGAAAAAGTGGCTGGGGCATGACGTCGACCATTGAACTGGAACTACTGTGGAGTGTAACAATATGTGGACATGTACGTCTCCTCCCACTACAAGTCTCATGACGTAAACAGGGGCATCTTTACCTTTTCCAGTGTCGTTGTCTTAACAAAATGAAGACAATTTTGATACTGTACAAACTGTGCACAGTAGTGTCATTTGGATGTTCTAATAGCACAGATGTGATGCTCTGTTCATGCCGGTATGTAGTCTTTATAATACCTGAGGGGTGCAAGGATGCGTCTGCATTTTTGTGGCCTGACCTGTTCCGAAACAACTCCACCTCCACGACTAATAATCACCAGTTTGTCCTCTCGATTTCCTCCTGTGTTAACATGACCAACGTTGGAATCCATTAGGCAAAACACCTCCCTCTACACAGCACTACTCCTCACCCTACATCCTGGACACGACACTTCATCCAATTGCGCTCCATTTTCAAGTTCCAATTTGCATTGGAATAACACATTACGTCTAGCCATCATCGCATCGAACCTGGGGTTTACTGTTTATTTGTGTGTGTGTGTGTGTGTGTGTGTGTGTATGTTCTGATGGATGCAGCAAACAGTTAGCAGTGCAAGCAGGCCCTATGTAACTTCAGTGCGGGCCGTACCATACGACACGACACGACACGACAGTATCCAAAAGCACTACTGGGTACTAAAGCGAACGGTTCTGCATGTGAAACTGTCGTGTGGTGTTTTGTTTCGCAACGCTTCTCCAATTCCTGTGTACAGTAACTAAATCCTTGTGTATTTTGGTTTTCAGTGTAGCCTATCTTTGTGTATTGCCTCACCTCTATGTGTTCAGATTTGATATTGTTCTGTATAGCAGCTAGGTAGACCCCTCATCCTAGATGCGTGGCTGACAGAATTCATGAACATGTCAACGTACAGTGTGTTAAAGCACCCACAAGGATCTGCACACAATATCCTCCCTGTTGTCCAACATCATGACATAAACTATTGTAAAGTTACGGTGTCATGCTAGGGCACGCGCATTTTAGAGTGTAACATGTTGATGTCATAATACTGTGATGTGTGGAAGACATCGTAAAGAGATGACGTTACGTATTAAATTATAATTTATGCAACACACACATACAAGGAAAATGTTTATGCGTGTATGGATTAATGCGCGTGTGAAGCTATTCTGAAAACAAGGTAGGAGAATTGCACACACACACAACTCCAGCAACCTGTACCTCTACTCACCCAGACGAGAATACTTATTCAAATTATTTTACCTTACACTTCTACATCACTTCTACACAAAAAAGTACAAGAAAAGCTTTAAAATCCGCAGTATATGAATAAATGATTTATATTACATATTGTGAACTTCATAGATATTTCAATAAAGTATTATATTATTACAGGCAATTGACACAAACCATGTCTCCGTGCAGTAGCATTCATTTTCAGAAAATAACAACCGTCCGTCTCGTGAAAAACGAAAGTTCGTTTATTTTCCACATATATCCGAAACTCGGCCATCTTCTGACTACATGAACACATTCCGCACCCTCCTCAACTATTTCCTTAAAATCAATTTTTATATTATCCTCCCTTTTAAACCTAGGTCCACCAAACACCCTTCTTCAATCAAGATACCCAATTAAAACTCTGCCTACATTTTTCTTCGGTTCAGTGCGTGCTGCCCCTCCCCCACAAACGTGTAAATACGCGTCTTTGATCTGATCGCCCCTAAAAATAATCTACGCACGTTATCTCTACTATGAAACTCATAATTACATAAATCTCTCCTGTCTCCAGTTACCCTCCCTCTCGTAATTACATTCCACTCAGCATTTTATTCTTGCAAAAGCACAATAAACTTTCCACCTTAGGGTGACAAAAAATCTCATTAAGCTTACAAAGGTCAGACATATTGATCCAAAAAGTGTTGCAAAGACATTAATATCTGTATCGAATATAAATGTCTAGAAACACAAAAGTAGTGTTATAAGCCTGCCATTAGCTGTAGTCGTTGAAAACACTACGTAGAAAGCTGTAAGTGGACACTGTCTCTGGGCACTAAATGGGTTTTCCGTTGGCAAGTCCTCAAGATTGGTGTTGAGTTACGGCACAACAAGACAACCCTGACCAACAAATCGGAGGCGTTGAATATAGTAGTGCAAACAGGGCGTTCATCTCATTTTCATGAAGAATCAACTTACGTTATACGCCTATTTTACCACAGCGTTGTTATCATACACACGTACAGCCGGTCACGTTCGCATTTTAAATAACAGTGATAATCACATGCATCCCGCAATTTAAAGCTAAGCGTTAAGGCAAATCACCCTCAGAATATGTCTCGCTCCCATTTGGTTCTCAGAACAATTTGCAGTCTTTTTCTTAAACGTCACTAAATGACACATCTCTGTAACTTCAGGTAGCAGAGCCCTGCTGGAAAATTTCGTACTTTCTCAGCTACTAAACAAGGTCTCCGCATTGCATTGGATACGGATGGAGGTCCCTGGTCGTGTTCAGAAGAGCCCGTCAATTGTCCCTACCTTGATCTAGATTAACCTATTAAAGCTTAGGGGTTAGTGTATGTACCACTAGTTTTAAGGTTCAAAATTGTACATTCTGCCCACAGAGTATTTATTTGTTTTGTATGCATCTCAGACAAAAACACTGACGTTCCTCCTATATAGCACTCAACGACTGGTTTTTTTTATAACTGAGGAGACAAGTGTTTACTGTGCGGTACGAACTGGGTCTTTAAATAAAATCAATTAGACTTCGCCCTAAAATGGTTAAACTAGTTTACATCCTGCCATTTCATTTAATTACCATTTCACACACCACGATTCATTTAGCTCACGCTTTCCAAGAGCCCCATTTGCTTCATGCTTTTAAAAAAAATTATTTATGCATACATTCTCTGGGGTGCCACACGCTCCGGCCATCTTATCTTCCTTTACTCACATTACCCAAATATATTTGGCTAAGAATAAGTTTGAAGCTTCTGAACTGTGTTGGTAACAATGGAACATGCCTCAAACCTTGACAAAGAAAAAAATAGTTGAAGAATAAGAGACCAACTTGATGTTATCCGTGTTGCAGGCTGAAGCCTGCAACACGGATAACACTCCAACCCAACCACACCGAATCTCCAACACACATCGAACCAAGAACAATACGACCAATGTGGTAATTCAACAGTATAGTCGCATGCTCCTGATGATGGATATATTAATGTCCAAAACATGCTGAGTACATAAGAAGTGAAATAAAATAGCAAGTGACATCAAGTTGGTCTCTTATTCTTCAAATATCACAATGATGCACGGTCCAATAAACATAAACAAAAAGAAAAAAAAATTAAATAAAGATTGACATATTGGAAAATTGTAGAAGGTGATTAACCATCTACTCAATGTTCCAGGAGGAGAATATGATGAATTCTTACCCGTCATATTCTTCGATAGCTGTAAGCAGGCTAGGAACCTGTAAGTTGAAAATTCGGTTCGTATGGAATGAATCCGTTAAGAAATAGCAACCTGGAAACGTCGGGAATCCCTTGCACAAAGACACAGCATCATTCCCCAGAAGATCTGAATCTTCAGCACCAACATTTTCAGAAATTCAGCATTCAACATTAAAATTTTTCTGACATGTATAATTCAGTTGTCTAAATTTTACTCAGCCCGCCACGAACCGTATTAGCAGTTCTGTACCCAAGTTCAGAGAAAGGCTTAAAGTTGGCTTTCGATATCTAGCTTAATATTAGATAATTATTAACAGCTTAATTTCTTCGGAACCATTCCTTAACATACCACATGTCATTACTCAGGAACGGAGTACTTGCTGTAGATACGATCAACAGATAAAAAAAAGCTGTTTTCTGTTGCAAATTTGTAGCGTTAGCAGCATGTGACTACCAGCAAGAGTTTTGATACACCTAGCAATACTGTAGGTCAATATGTTTTCCATAACTATAAACATGCACATTATCTGGAATGAGAGAGACGTGACAATGCACTCGGGGGGGGGGGGGGGGGGGGACTTTTTGGTAAAAATTTTTCTCCCCCCTGAAAAATAAACAAAACTGAAAAAGAAAAATATTTTCCCACACCAAAAAAATTTTTTTTTTTTTTTTTTTACACCAC
>Ga0123357_10010734_pt1 | contig 11677 bp, 7 predicted proteins | sample TergutEmb28metaG_FD_89873 | JGI IMG/M metagenome (GOLD analysis project Ga0123357, IMG submission 89873) | Embiratermes neotenicus P4 segment gut microbial communities from Petit-Saut dam, French Guiana - Emb289 P4 | ecosystem: Host-associated > Arthropoda: Insects > Digestive system > Gut ...
CAAACCAACCACACCGAAACTCCAACACACATCGAACCAAGAACAATACGACCAATGTGGTAATTCAACAGAATAGTTGCAAGCTCCTGATGATGGATATATTAATGTCCGAAACATGTTGAGAACGTAAGATGTGAAATAAAATAGCAAGTGACATCAAGTTGGTATTTTATTCTTCAACTATCACAATGATGAACAGTCCAATAAGATTCACACATTTTATGTTCAATATTTTTTTTTTTTTCACGAAAACCGTGCCGTTTCTGAGATAATGTGGAAACATATTGTAGAGCCGAACAGGCCACACTTGACAATATGGTACGGCGCTTGCGAGTTACATGCTGGACAAAACACACACACACACACACACTCAGAATATGTAATACTGATTGCTTTACCACTGCAACAATGGCTGCACGAAAGCGCCTCAGTGTTACGTTATAAGTAAGTCGTCGTGTTATAACTGACGTGAAGTGTGTTCACTGCGCGGAACGAACTGAATGTATATAATTCAGGTTACGTGTTTTGTTTCCTGGCTCAATACTACTAGCTTTCTTTGTGCAGAAACTCTTGCATTCATCAGTTTAACGATGGAAGTTTTATCGTCGTATGAAGGCATGTCTCCTAATGTTACTGGAAAAATTTTATGAGGACTCGAGATGATTCTTTGGGGGGGGGGGTTTCGAAGTAGAAGAAAGAAGTGTATCTTCTGGGTTTGTTCTAGAAAGGCATCGACCTATCTTATCATTTTCAGAAAGAAGCGAATTTTTGCGGAGATATGTTGAAATGCAAACATCTACACACAGGATCAACCAAGTGAACCATTTTCTCCAGGATTTCAGAGAAAGAAATGTGTCTTCCTTCATAATTTCTGTCATCCTCGCTACACGCTCCGCCTCTCTCATCCTCTTTGACGCCGTCCTCCACATAACATCTTCCAAGACCTGCGAATGGCACACTCCAAATTCCTCGTCTCTCTATTTGTTCCTTTCCCCTCTCTCTTCAAGTACTGAACTCAACACCCTCTTCTCTTACACAATACATGCACTTATTACTAGCCTCTACTGTGCGTTGCAAGTTCCTTTTTAATCTTTCTTCTCCATCTATACCTAGATCTTAAAAAAAAAGTGTTCCCGTTACAGGCCCGGTGTGGCCCAGAGGGTGGGTAGAGTTATAGCTCTACTCTTCCATGACCGCGGCACGAGAAGAGGGTGAGTGGTCAGCAGCACGCCCCGGCCGCACTTCACCCCCGGGAAAGACCCGGTACCCATTTTACAGGAGGCTGCGTGGACCCCAGGGCCGGTCTGGACGGGCGGAAAATCTCGTCCCCACCGGGATTCGATCCCGGACCGTCCAGCCCGTAGTCAGTCGCTATACCGACTGAGCTACCGGGCCCACACATACCTAAATCTTACACGCTCTTTATTCCGTAAGAGATTTTTCGACTAAAATTTTTTACTCATTTCTTTTTCGTTCATTTTTGCCCATTTCAGTCCATAATTTGTAGGAGTTAAAACCATTAAATGTACGCATATGACGGCGCTTAGGTGTCATTTGTTGGAATGGAGTTCTGTTTCTATTTCAGTGGTTGTGAAGCAAACATTTCCGGTGACTGCAGGTGGAATTATAAAGATATCCCGTGTCCACATGAGTTAGAACATTGTAAAGTAAATTTCGTAAAATTTATTATTGAGTTACAATTTAAAGGAGAATAATCATGTTTTGTTTTCATATTTTGTTTACATGTAAAATAACCACTGCCACTGGGTAACAACCCAATTGCAGTAAATAATAATAAACAAACTAAACTCCGTGGCTTTAGTCCGCGAGCGAACCATACCGACAGAGCGGCCGCCGCCGGTAGGCGAAGTTGGTGCCAACTTTTGCGGATAGAGGGGTGTCACGTGGTTAGCGCAACGGGGCCCCACGGCCGTTAATCTCTGTTTTCTGAACCTGGAGCCGCTACTTTTTTTTTTATTCAAGTAGCTCATCAGTTTGACCTCACGAGGCTGAGTGGACCCCGTTCCAGACCCACTACTACGCCGGGGATCGAACCCGGGACCTCTGTATCAGTAGCCAGAAACTCTGACCACTAGACCACAGAGGCGCCTTACGTCACAGTAACTTTCAGAATGGTGACGTGAGAAGTGGCTGTTTTTCGACATCTCACCGAGTATTACACTCGTGTCAGCCCACGTGAATGTCAAGGGTTGTATCCATGCCACACATACACACGGCACCCACATAAAGGTAGTCAGTGGGTTTAAAAATAAAAAAAAAGTATCGACAATTGAAAAAACAATTGAACAAAAGAAAATATTTGTTTCTCACGAAAATAGCTGTTGGACATAAGTTATTTAAATTCCTGGTCTATTGATATGCGATAGCAAAAATTTTCTGTTCTGAAAGGAACTATCCTAGAGTCAATGTTTCAAGGCGTGTGGCGAGAGACCGCAAAGCGTGAAGACCCAGGGCGGTGCCAGAATGTTCTGTCCCATTTCTGAATTCCAAATGTCAGCTGTCTGCTGTGACGTCACACAGCACTTGTTCAACTCATCTACACCTGTCTCGATTTTTATAGCCACGGCAAACGGATTTTTTTTTCTGGTCCGGGTAAAACATGCATGGAATGGACCGGGAATGTGGTGAAATCTTAGCTCGTAAAATCTGAAGAGAAGAGAAGACTGTGAAAATCTAGGCGTAGATGGATGGGTAATATTAGGTAAAATTATTTGCAACGGCATATGATATAGGGGTGTGAAATTGATTAGCCTGAGTCAGCATAGGGCCCGATTAGCAGGCTGTTATGTAAACTGTAATGAACACTACGATTCCATAGAAACACGGGGAAATGCTGGATGCTGAGGTAATAGCAGCTTCCCAAGACCTTTCTTCGTTACTCTGGTTTTTGAATAAAATTAAAGTTTTCCCTGTCCACCCCATGAAGTCATATGTCAAAGGTGGAGGTATCGCTCCACTCTTTCTTAACGTCGACTTTGGATCGAGGTGAGTGCCCAGCTTTACATCTTAGCCGCTTTACTCCCTGCAAAGAAACTCGGTACCCGTGATATATGAGGCTGGGTGGTCCCGAGAACTGGTCTGGACATTTTGGAGGAAACATTTCTGTCCCCTATCGGTTAGGTTAGTTAATCAACGTAAACTGAAAAAAAAAACAACAACAACAAGAGGTGTTCTAGAATGAAGTACATTTCGTTTTCGGCCTGTTATATTTTACAATATAACTATTAACCTGAATTTGATGTATGTTTGTCCGTGCATCGTAGTATAAGCGTATAGAAGAAAACCAACTAGATGATACTGAATGCAACAACACCATAGCACGACTCACAAAACCACCCAATGTCCACAAGATCCCACCCCATAACAAAGAGGGTATCTACCAACTTACCTGTAACTCCTGCAACCTATCATATGTGGGCCAAACGAGCCGCAGCCTGAAGATACGTTATCAAGAGTATATCAGATACATCAGAAGCAAAAATCCACAGTCAGCATACGCACAACACATCTTACGCAATCAACACTAAAACGGCACGATGAATAACCTTATGACCCTACTTAAGCCCCTTAATAACCCAAACATGCTAATCCCTTACGAGCAGTTTTACATCCAAACTCTCCACAGGGAAAGGAAGCTCATTCCAGAGCAATGCCAAGGCGACCCGAACCCTCTTTTTGAACTGGCCATTCACCCCTCCCATACACCACATGACAGAGTCAGTCGCAAAATCTCCCTCATCCCGGACGCATAGCCTGCTGCTCTGCTTGTAACAGCCGACCACCAGCAACCAAGGGTATGTACAGTGAATCTTTTTCATTCTAATAATACACCTGCACCCACATAACCACGGGCAATACACCAACACGAACATCACACAACTTCAGCACATTTGACACAATCTACCCACCTCATAGCCAAAGACACACAATAGTATAACTCCCACAAACACGGAACATACTTAACGCCACCTAACACTCATTACATTTTTTAATCCTTACAGCATTACACACCATATGCGGCAATAACGCAAGTATGGTCTCGAGCTTCTGATGATGGGCGTGTGAGTGCCCGAAACATGTTGAGCAGATTATAAGTGCAATAAAGCATTCAGTAATATCTAGTTGGTTTTCTTCTCTACGCTTATAACTATTAACCCGTTAAAGACGAAGCGCAGAACGCTTTATTTAAAGACCCAGTCCGTACCGCGCTGTAAACAATTTTCATTTCGGTTATAAAAACCAATCAGTTTATGCTATAAATGGCACAAGTCGCTGTTTGTTCTGAAAGACGAAGCACAGACTGCTTTATTTAAAGACCCAGTCCGTACCGCGCAGTAAACAACTTTCATTTCGGTTATTAAAAACCAATCAGTTTATGCTGTAAGTGGCATAAGTCGCTGTTTGTTCTGAAAGACGAAGCGCAGACTGCTTTATTTAAAGACCCAGTCCGTACCGCGCAGTCAACAATTTTCATTTCGGTTATAAAAACCAATCAGTTTATGCTATAAGTGGCACAGGTCGCTGTTTGTTCTCGTACAAATACAAAACACATAAATACAGCGTGGGCAGAACCTACAGTTTTGGAATGTTAAACCTGTTGGTGCATCAAGCAACCATTAGGCCTTAAAAGGTTAATATATCTACATGCTGCTGTGTATTTGAACTCTCTCCTTATACCGCAATTACCAGCATTAGATTTCGTAACTGTACTTCTGGATTGCGAGCCACGTGTTGAGAAACGTTGCTTTCCTCATAATGCCGGAGCTGTGTACAAATGTCCAGTTGATAATCCTAGTTGCTAGGGGAGCGGAGACATTGAAAGAGATCGAAACCAACAGTTGTGATTCGAGACATCTTCGGTTACAGTGCAGAATTCCGTAATGGGGAAATTTTTATATTCTAGGTCAATTTTGTGTGTGTGTGTGTGTGTGTGTGTGTGAGAGAGAGAGAGAGTGAGTGAGAGAGAGAGAGGGAAAGAAAGAGAGAGAGAGGCTTAAGGATTTTGTCAGTATCGACGACTGTAGCGCGTCAAATGATAATGACATTGACGACTGATGACTACGTAGGTGATGGGAATGAAACGGTCGTTCTCTTACGGAAGTACTAGCCCAGCACTTTGCTGGAAGGACTGACGAATGCAACGAAAACCTTAGTCAGTGATATTTCGTGCCCTGGCTGAGATTCGAATCAGGTATCTGCAGAATGGAAGTCTGGATGGAGCAGAGTTAGTATTGACCTCAAAATTGTAGGGCGTGATGAGGTTATTTCTAAATTCCAGTCTTCATAGTTTTAGGGTTATAGACTCTACCATCTGTCTGTATAGCGGCCCCCCCCCCCAGGTTACGAGGGCCCAGAGCATCCCTTTAACCGAATTTCTAAGTCCTTTTTTTTTTTAGAAATTTGATATGACCCCTTTGTTGAGACATCGCACTATCGCAATCATTTGTGTTTGATAGTGTCATAAAAAATTAAATTAACTATGGATGTGGCGTATCAACTGACAAGGCGGACCCTAAAATTAGCACGGTATTTTTTTCGGATTTAATAGCTCTACATTTAGTGCCGGTGTGAAGAGGCAGTGTGATTTTGTGGGACATTTTTCAAGGACAAAAATAAGTAACATGAACCATCCCGTTGAGCTATTTATACAAAAACCAATAAGCATCTGTCTAATGAAAGACGTATTTGTTACAGAGAAACCACGGCTTCATTATGTATGGTGTCGTTAAATTGGAGTATAAACATCCTGCACTTTACATGCACGGTTTACGATACATCTAACCACTACCTATGGTTTGTATCATTTTACTCTCATATCTTGAAATTCTGCCCAGCTAATGTGATGTGTGTTGGATCGTGCATCATTGTGATAACTGAAGAATGAGAACCATCTAGATGCTACTTATTATTTTATTGTACTTCTTATACGCTCAACATGTTTCGGGCACGACTATGCCCATCATCGTGCTATAGCCTGCAACCCGGACACTACTCCAGCCTATCCGCAACTAACTTCCAACCTACAGCAACTCAAGAACGAGACGACCAATGTGGTAATAACCTTTATAATCGTGAGCTCATGATGATGGGCATAGTAGTGCCCGAAACATGTTGAGCCTATAAGAAGTATAATAAAATAATAAGTAGCATCTAGTTGCTTCTTATTCTGCAGTTATCTGCCCAGCTACTTTCCCAAAGAGCGACAAGTTCTCATGTTCCTATAACAGGTTACTAAAACTTTTTTTTATATTATTAATGAAATTTATGAATATTGACCCTTTAAAGGCGATCCGCAAACTGCTTTATTTAAAGACCCAGTCCGTACCGCGCAGTAAACACTTTTCATCTCGGTTATAAAAGCCGATCATTTTATGCTGTAAGTGGCACAAGTCGCTGTCTGTTCTCAGATAAATACAAAACACATAAATTCAGCGTGGGCAGAGCGTACAGTTGTTGAATGTTAAACTGTTGGTGCATCACGTAACCAGTAGGCTGTAATAGGTTAAATGTGACAACTTTGATATCTCTGTCTTCAGTAACATTACGAGTATTGTTGTGCATTACATCTCCTTGTAAATCCTGTACAGCCTGGTGATGGGTTAGTTAAAAGATGAAATATGTGGTCGTTGTTTATAACAAGTATATGTTGCATTCTAAATAAGTTATGATCATGCACTGATTGTTTAGGAGAATAACCCTTTGACGCCTAACGACCCCTATAGTGGTCGTACCGCACCGCTAACCCCTAAACGTTGCATTTTATATATTTATTCAAGAAATATAGGTACTGAATATTTTAAACATGGTTTATACTGTCCGTTTCTTTCTCTTCAAAATGCAGTTTGTTTCATAATTCTAACATATTTGGTTCCTGTATTATTCACATTTTATACACAGTGTGTGCTAAAATTTAAAAAAATAATTCCGGCGCCAAAAGGTTAATCAACAAATCCTAAACTTGACGACATCATACCTCCATCCACCAAGGACGCCAGGTCACCCAAACAGTCAGTTCAAGCTCTCAATACACGGAAGGTACACATCACCTATGTACTTTACATGGCCCACCGGCAATTCGCGAGTGCCCAAACCCTCCGAACCTTAGCCTGGTTAACATCGCGGCCTACACTACGACCATAACACTAGCACGGCACAATTCGTAGGTACACAGATACCTCTCACATGTATGTAGATAACGATCCACACGTTCAACACGATCACACGACCTTTACCTACATTTTAATAATATTTTAATACACCATATTTTATAACTAGCGTACTGTAAACCACGGGATCCCGTAGGTAGTAACAACAGATGTATCTTGTATGATACCATATTTTATAAGCCTGAAGATGACCCCATGGGGTCGAAACATGTAGCTTTGTTAATTGTTACATAATTTAACTTTGCACCACCGTGTTGTGTACGACAGACAATAAATAATAACCAACAAATGCTTATAGTGATATGTAGATTTATTATGTTATAATGAGCTTAGCCTACTACATGTTTCGGCACTTTATGGTTAATTCTCGTAAGATGTGTTGTTCTGCGGTTACTTACTGGTTTAAAAAATACGTCTTTCGAAGCTGGAAATAGAGTGCTTAATGACATGCCCATTAACAGGCCTCGGATGCTGCATGATGGGTTGAAAACTGCAGAGCTGTTGCTGAGGTATGTGCAAATGTCACAAGTAAATCTCAGAGCTGGTTTGTAATTAGAGTTGCCTGATAATTAAAGTGAAAAAGAGTTAATTACTGCGTTTCATTTATCAGATCGTATCTACATCAAAGGGGAAAATGTTTGCCATGTAATTAACAATTCATACTGGGTTAACTGCAATTCTGGTGCATATTTGGCGGCGCGCATGCGCATGTCGCCTCGATAATACGGAAAGGACTGGAACAAAACCAGAGTGTTGAGTACACACAGTTTCTAAATGCGTTCCCTGCTTTTTATACACCTCAGTGGCATTAGTATTGATTTACTGTTGATGTGTGTAAGATTTTATGAAGTCAATCTCTCTGCTTATCAGGGTTACCGTGCGGACAGATCGTGGGTTCGAATCGCACTTGGGACGTGGATATAGGTCCATTACGTTTCTATACTTGTGTTATTCATTGTAGGTATAGACCTTGCGATTGGCCGATCCCTCATCCGAGGGGTTATTCTAGAAGTATCAAGGAACAAGATTCGTAAACCTGAAAAAGAGATGGTATTTATTGCATTTGCTTGTAGCGCCTTAACCTTTTGGCGTCGGATTTTTTTTTAAATTTTAGCACACCCTGTATATAAAATGTGAATAAAACAGGAACCAAATACTTTAGAATTATGAAACAAACTGCATTTTGAAGAGAAAAAAACGGAGAGTATACACCATGTTTAAAATATTCAGTACCTGTATTTGTTGAATAAATATATAAAATGCAACATTTAGAGGTTAGCGGTGCGGTACGACCACTATAGTGGTCGTTAAGCGTCAAAGGGTTAAAAGTGGACGGTCAGGTACGCTGTGAACCGGACACCCCTTAGTTTTGACTACATTAAGTATCTATCGCTTATTAATTGTGTTTATATTTAATGCCGTACATCATTTTTTTGCTAAGACTACAATAAGCGTTGTTCGAGAAAACTGGTATTTTCTTTGCGCTTTGTGCACAACCGAGTTCACGAACCAGTAATAACTGATGCCAGCTTTATCCCAGAGTGAAAATTTACGTACCCCTTTTCAGTGACGACGTAGTTGTTACCTGAAACCGCATTTTATGGTATATTATAAATACCACCAACAGCGGATGCATTTAATTCACAGAAAGCGCCCTTTAGTGAAATAAAACGTCACTGGCACAAAGTTACCTCAGGAGTGTTTTCTGCAGTCGAAACAAATGCAACATATGACGTCCGTCTCAGGAGGAGGATGATGTACTTCCGGTGGTCGTCAGCTGTCCGGTGGTGGATCTTCTTCTTCTTGAGAAGAACCAGCACAGCCATCGCCATCTGCACCTTTGAGATCACGTGACTTGTCCAGCTGTTCCTCGAATGCGATCAGAACATTTGAACGCTGCTTGAAGGAGTGTAGAGCCTTCATGTTCAGGGTCACGCAGTTACGATCGTTTGGCACGTCGGTTAACTGTTTACCATTCTACACGGCATCACATCACATTAAATTTGAATCTTCAACTGCACAGCTGTGAGAACCTCAAATCTCGCAGCGTCCAGTCTCGATCAGACCTACGAGTTTGGTCATCATTTTTTGGTAACATCCCAGGATATTCGTCTGTAGAAACCCCCCCCCCCACATCGGTCCTGCCCCGTTGCTTTACACAGTGTTGCAGTACAGTAGTGTTTGTCACAGCGGATTAGAGTTAGGTGTCTATTTTGACCCTTTGACGCCTAACGACGACTATAGTGGTCGTACCGCACCGCATACCTCTAAACGTTTCATTTTATATATTTATTCAACAAATACAGGTACTGAATATTTTAAACATGGTATATACTCTCCGTTTTTTTCCACTTCAAAATGCAGTTTGTTTCATAAATCTAACGTATTTGGTTCCTGTATTATTCACATTTTATATACAGGATGTGCTAAAATTAAAAAAAAATAATTCCGGCGCCAAAAGGTTAAGTTATTGTAGGGGACGACTCTTATATAGCCCATATATCTAGAGCAACACACACACTATACTAAAATATCCATGTATTCCAGACGCTATTGATAACAGACCTGGCAGTGTAAATTGTTAACGTTTTGTTGTTTCGTACATGTAAAGACGGGTCTATGTTTCTACGTCAGGGAAAGACAGGAAACTACTTTTGTTCATAATGTCTGTGTCATAATTAATTTTGTGTTATGACCACCATAATACGTTATGGAAATTAATTTACAAAATTAAACAAACCATATATATTGTGTTCGCGGCCGCTCGCCTCCTGAGATTGTGGATTTGAATCCCACGGGGGACATGAACGTTTTTCTGTTGTGAGTGTTGCGTGTGTTTTCAGGTAGAGGTCTCTGCGACGGGCTGATCACTCGTCCAGAGGAGTCCTGCCGACTGTGGCGCGTCGTGTGTGATCTAGAAACATCGTGTATGAAGAGGCCCTGGCCCACTCGGGGGCTGTCGCGCCAAAAACAAACAATATATATTGTGCCTAATTTCGAGTTTAATTTCTCTAAAGATTCTTTGATAAATACTGGCACCAAATTTTAGAATTAATGCATATGGATTGGCTCTCTCTTTCTCTCTATATATATATATTATAAACATATATCCAATGGCTGATGTGGCTCCATGGAAATTGGGCTTGTTACATCACCCATGAACCAAGCTCTGTCATATTGTATCTCGGTAAACATAACAACAAACCACGAAGCAATCACTCGCTCAATCACAAACCAAGGGCGTTATATATATATAGTTCATTAACATATCAATCACTTAACTTAATCCCTTAAAGCGCAACCCTATGTTTATGTAGGCCCACACCAAGCTTAACATTAAAGTGTTCAACATATTGTTCGCGCATTTTCTTTGAGTTTCTTACAAAAGTTCAGATACGGGAATTGCTTCCTGAAACGGCCTTAACCCAGTTGTTTTGGAAATGGAGCTGCAGTGTGTGGATGAATTGTTGTGCGTTATTTGCATGAATATAACAATTGAAATTGTCTACAAAACAACAGCTGTGTCATGTTCTCGGAGAACGCATGGAAGATATGAAAGATTCCAAAACGGTGCCTGCATGTCTGTGCACATCAATTGTGGTATCTAATTTCTCCTGTTTGTTAGAACCGGTTGTAAAATGCACATGGTCAAGGACCAGTGAATTATTGTAGAAAGACATGTGCATGAGTGCAATTAATTATAGACTCCTGTATGTTGACTTCCTATTATTAGAGAGGTAGCTTTTGCGAAACACTGAAATTTACACTCTACTTAATGTGAAACACGCTACAGATAGGAAAGCAAGACGTAGAGTGCAGCATGTGATTGGTGTGACGAATGTAAATCTGAATTCAGCTTTATGATAATTACGTGCATCGGTTATGAAGATTAGTGTTTTAGGTGCGTTCGCAAATTGCGAAAAGCGATTATTAGTTTCGTCATACCTCTGTCTGTCTCTCCGTCCGCATTGAAACAACTCGGCTCTCACTGGACGGATTTTCATGAAATTTGATATATTTGTATTTTTTTTCGAAAATATGCAGATAAAATTCAAGTTTAATCAAAATCTGACAAGAATAACGGATACTTTACATGAAGACCGATATACATTTCTTATCATATCTCGCCCAGTTCTTCTTAGAATGACCGATATTTCTCACAAAATGTATACAGAAAATCAAAAGAAGTTATATGTTGAATAAAATATTTAAACCATGTCTTTATGAGACAATGTGCAAAAATATTGCACAGCCGGACTGGCCGCAGATAACAATGAGGCGCATGTGCATTGCATGCTGGATAACGAAAAATACACACACACACACTCAGAATCTTATGTTTATTGGACCGTGCATCATTGTGATATTTGAAGAATAAAAGACCAACTTGATGTCACTTGCTATTTTATTTCACTTCTTATTTGCTCAACATGTTTCGGACATTAATATATCCATCATCAGGAGCTTGCGACTATTCTGTTGAATTACCA
>Ga0123357_10010735_pt1 | contig 11677 bp, 11 predicted proteins | sample TergutEmb28metaG_FD_89873 | JGI IMG/M metagenome (GOLD analysis project Ga0123357, IMG submission 89873) | Embiratermes neotenicus P4 segment gut microbial communities from Petit-Saut dam, French Guiana - Emb289 P4 | ecosystem: Host-associated > Arthropoda: Insects > Digestive system > Gut ...
TCCTGATGATGGATATATTAATGTCCGAAACGTGTTGAGCACATAAGAAGTGAAATAAAATAGCAAGTGACATCAAGTTGGTCTTTTATTCTTCAACTATCACAATGATACACGGTCCAATAAATGTAAGGTTCGAATAAAGGTCTCCTAAGTTCTATAATTTTAGACCGTTTCAAATGGCGTATTTCGAAAGTATTAAGAATTTTATATTTAAAAGTGGCAATTATTTATTAGCATCTAGAACGTGTGTCTAACATTGTGAATATGATTTCAGCTTCCGATTTTTTATATATAGAATTAAAGATAATTTCGTAACAGCTATAATAGTATTACAAGGTAAATATATCCCACTAAGGCCTGGACGGGTCCCTAGGGTTCCGGGAAGTTAAGGCTTCCAGAATTTCTAGTCGACACATGAAGGTGGTAAGATTGTGAGCCCTACACACCAGCCGCCTTTATCCCCAGGAGATATCCTTGGTACTCATTTCTGGTAGAGGATGCGTCGACCCCAAGGCCATAGTGAGGCCGGAAGGATTAAGTCAATGATAAATCGCAGTGACCCCATCGAGAATGGAACGCGCGACATTCCGGCTTGTAGTGCAGTGCCTCAACCAACGCGCAATCCCGTACCCCTTATAATAGTACTAGAGAATAAAATATTAACTTGTGACATAAGGGTGTCTCATGCTTTGTTAAATAGTTGTCCTTGGAAAAGTAATTCACGTTAAACGCACTTACCAAAATCCTGCTGTAAAATAATATATTGTATCAATACGAATGTAATACAGTCATTAGAAATGAAAAAAAATTAACATAATGTTAGCAATTAAAGGCTGCTTTAAACTAGACCACATTAACGATAAGTATTTCAGGAAAGAAATGAAAATGCATTCAGTACGAATAAATAAGTCAGACATAAAATACTCCGAACCATTTAGATACAACGGCAAGAAAGACTGGAAGTGTATGTGAGGTCGGAACAGGCTTGGTTTCCTGCAGGACGAAGTTAAGAATGGGAGAAGCAAATTGATATCAATACTAGTAAGGTATGTTGCATCGCTCGGGACGCTTTTGGAAAGAATGGTAATCTATTTCCATTATTTTCATCTGTTACACTGCGTTAGACTGGCATTTTTAACTTTTATTTATTTAACCTTGCGCATTGCCTCTCTACGCGAGAGAGAAGTAAGGCTAAGTGAATTACATATCTGCACACATTTTTTGGAAACGACAAAAGTTTGCCTCAGCTTTGTGGCTAATTACGATATATTTCCACAATATTGACAAGTCCGAGACCCGCTTCATTAAAATTAAATTCCTGACGGTGTTCCGGCGTTTAGGACTTTCAATTCCCGTCCACTGTCGTCTAGTGGTTTAAAAAAACCCGGCTTCATATGCGCGAACATAATATTCTAAACAGAAGAATCCATTTTTTTTACGTTTTGCTGACCGTGCATCTCAGTATAATTATCTCAGTAATTAACCAACTTGATGCACAACATTTTTGTTTTACGATAAGCTTATTTCATGCCTCTACATGTTTCGAGCACATGTGCTTATCATCAGGAGGTCAAAATTGCATTACACAGCCTCTGGTATCATCACACCTATAGGTGTGATGATACCAGAAGCGTTGTAATGCAATTTTGACCTCCTGATGATGAGCACATGTGCTCGAAACATGTAGAGGCATGAAATAAACTTATTGTAAAACAAAAATTGTGTGCATCAAGTTGGTTAATTACTAAGATAAAAAAAGGAGAATCTAGGTAGGCCAGCAGCGTATTCAGTCTTCCATCATGGGTGGCAAATACAGCAGCGCTGAACAAACAGGCGATTTAAGCGTTAATTTGGTTCAGAGGGACTAAGAAGAGATTTTCTCCTGGAAACCGAATCGTTGAGGTAATGGTGTTGCTGTTCATTTTAGTGTACTTAACGGCGATTTCAGGATCTGTATTACATAGCATCAATGGTCAATGAATGACTGTGAAAATGGATCTCTGACGCAGTGAAAATGGGTGGTAAAACAGAAGTACACTGAGGCAAACCTCTCCCGTTGCCACTTCATCTACCACATTTCCCACACGGACTAGTGGTACAACGAGAGGTACAATAAAGGAAATTTTATCGAGCGAGATCTATCTAGTTCAGAATATTGCTCATTCCTGTGCTTCAGTTTCCATAATATAAAATCTATTCAACAGTTGGCTAGCTATATACGGATGAGTGAATGTTTTTAATCATTTAGAGCGTGGTTTATTTTAACGACTCTTCTAAATGCTTGAAATTGCGGGATGATTTTTAAATAAAGAAATATAAACTTTTGAACGTAATCTATAATTGTTTCAGTTGAGGTAAAACATAATCATTTTTTCTGGGTGGTCTGAAGAAGACCATAAGAACCGTTTTGGTTGATCTCTGGACCGAGATTTAAACCCAGGACTTATCGAATATGAAAAAATGCTGCTCACTTAACTGCTGTGTTTCGATTTTGGTTGGTTCATTGGTTAGTTTTTTAGTTGGTCAGTTATTGTTAACAGTATTAAGGTTTACAGAAACCTCTGCCCAGTACAACATCTACGAAAATTAACTTGCCTCTCTCAGCGGCTGACATGGCTGTTACCTAAAATACGAAGACAGAAGGCTAAAGGGAATACTGAGGTTAAACGTTCGTTAGTATGTGACTGCGACGTTATAGAACGGCGAAGTAGGGAGAGTTCTGTAACATATTGCAATAGAAACGAGAAGTATGGAACAGAGGTTTAGAACTTGGGTTTGGAAATTGGAGGGGGGGGAGGGGGTGGCAGGGGAAATATGTTTATTGTGCCGAACTGAACAGAATTCCGTTCATATACTAATAGAACGTTCAGAGACGCGGAGGTGGAGAAAATAGTTTTTGGAAAGGAAGGGTTTTCGTTTCATTGAGTAGGTAAGCTATCTGTTTTGACGTCGTATACACGGTGCGTCGTGTTGCGCGTCACTTTTTAATTAATCAACAGTTATTGCACACTTTTTAAGCTAATCACCTTTAACTATAACTCCGAAGCGTTTCGGCGCTAATGTGCGCCATCTTCAGGGTGGTTCTGACTATTTTTGTAGCATATAAGATTGACACACGCACTTATTCTTTATAAGATCGACATCATCATCATCATCACACCTGTGTATTGATTCCGACACATTATAATTACAAGTGTATGCTTGTTCTTACCGCTCTGAAAATGGCCACATGCCTGGCCGAAATATGTCGGTTAATTTGAAATAAAATTACATTCATGTACTGAAGTGCATATGTTGGTTATTTAAACAACTTGTACGTCTGCTTAATGCACAGAACATGGAACATATAAAAAATGAAACTACGGGAGTCTGAGAATGTTATCAAGTTGCAGAATCCTTGACGCTGAAATTTGATGCTTTTACATCAACTTCTTTGTGGACTTACACATTGTTTTCCACCTCGTACACTACCACCAGTAGTGGTTGGCTATTCTGCGTTGTATCGGGAAGTCCTGTAGTGAGTCGTTACGGGCTGGACGGTTCGGGGTTCGAATTCCGGTGGGAGCGAGATTTTCCGCACCCGTCCAGACCGGCCCTGTTTCCCACCCAACCTCTTGTACAGCGAGTACCGGGTCTTTCCCAGTGGTAAAGTGGCCGGAACGTGGCATTGACCACCCACCCCATCTAGCGCCGAGATTAAAGAAAGAGTAGAATTATTCCTCTTCTCTCCCTCTGGGCCTTCGTGGCCTGTTCTAGGGTGAATTCTGTTCAGAACCTCTGCCCAAAGTCTATATTGAGATCTCGATCAGTCCTCCCATACAAACGCTCCGTACCGCCTCAACTTCGCTAATGAACGCTTTCTTTTCCACCCATTCCAGTTCATTAACCATTATCCTATAAATCGACGATCGTAATATGAGCAACTGAAAACATCTCATGCAAAAAAGACCTTGATATTCTCGTCTGCTGGGGCATGACGCCGTGTAGTCTGGTACATAAAAACAAAAGTCTCAGAAGAACCTACTGCCTTCATAATATGGGCGTCTAGCCTCACTTCTCACGACGGTCTCTGCTGTACACGGTATGCAGTCAGTTCATTTTCTAGACGTTTAAGGTCTTTCGATACGTGTAGTACCAATACCAAGCTTTAAGCAATATTTTAAGACCTGAAAACTGCTTGCTTCTCTTTTATATTTTCTGGTGGCTACACTCGACTCTTGCCAGTCTGTAGCATAGCCTACATAATACCATTCATGTGCTACATTTATGGGTTTAAGTGGGTTTCATCGATCTGCCCACTTAATATTCAATAACTTGACTCTAAGCCGCACAAATTTAGTAGTGGCTGGATCTTTTGATCCTTTAGTAATATAATAACGTCATAGAAACGCGGCATTAAGTTTTTCAAAGGCTTAAATTCTTGAACATCTTTTTTGGAATCTGGTGTGTTTATCCATAGGTCTCCCGTGGCGTGTTATTCAACCAGCAGCGCCGATGCAGTTTCTGGGACATAGAACTGTGGGGAACCTGGGTTACCATGCAGATGTTCTTGAATCGTTGTTAGTGGACTTCTAACGGATAGTATTTTATATTTAAAATGAAATATCAAGATTTATTTGAAATGTTATTAAACATTTTTAAACAAATCATTACATTGAGACTGTCCGAATATTCTTGGTTGTAGCCCAAAAATTTAAAGAATGATGTACATTCATTAAGCAATAGGTTGCCAGAAAGAATAAAATTGTAACAATATAAAAGTAATAGGCATGTGGAAATCGAAATACGTAGGTTATTCGGAAAGTACCGTCTGCGCATATCTCTCGCGCATCCTCGAGACTGTCACTTCGCGCATGTGCAGTGACTTCCTTTATCAATTGAGAAGCCACAGACGCCATTTCGTGAAATTCGTATTATGTTTATGTTTGTTTCTGTGCGTTGAACATGTTTAAGACAATTGAAGGGGCCGCCGACTGTGAAATACGGTCTGTAATTCGTTTTTTGAATGCCAGGGATGTGCTACCAGGTGAGATTCATCACCATATCTGTCAAGTGTATGGTGACAATGCGATGAGTGATGACATGGTTAAGAAATGGGTTCGGATGTTCAATGAAGGACGAGAGAACGTGCACGATGAGGCGCGAAGTGGGCGTCCATCTTTGGTGAATGATGATTTCGTGCGTAAGGCCATCGAAAGAGTGCGTGACGACAGACGTTTCACAATTTCTTATCTGTCCCTGCACTTTCCTGAGATTTCAAGGACTCTACTCTATGACATTGTTAGTAGTCATTTGGATTATCGGCGGTCGCATTCTATGAGGAGGGTATACAAAAACGTGTGCCCCGCTACGATAAGTGCCTCAATAATGGCGGCGAATATGTAGAAAAATTGTTTGAAGAATGTAGAATCTGATAACAATAAAATATTATACGAAACCTTACTCGATTTTTTACAGCGAAACGGTACTTACTTTCTGAATAAGCCTATGCCCCTACATGTTTGGAACACTACGTGCACATCATCAAGAGGTCAAAATTGTATTATACAGTATCTGGTACCATCACACCTGTAGGTGGCCTTCCCGTGCACAGGTGTGCACGGGAAGGCCACCTACAGGTGTGATGGTACCAGATGCCGTATAATACAATTTAGACCTGAAGATGAGCACATAGTGCTCGAAACATGTAGAGGCATATAATAGACGTATTATAAAACAATAATTTGTTCATTAAGTTGGTTAATTACTAAGATTATACTGAGATGCACAGTCAGCGAAACATCAAAACCAGGATGGCTGTCAAATCTCTCACGATGGCTACCATCTTTATGTAGCTATTGAAAGTGGCGATGACTAGACTACCACCCATTTATCTTTTACTGCTCATAACTTCTTCCATTTATGGATAACTTTATATGGGGTGTGAGATGGATGAATCCCAACATCTGACACAGGCAATCCAAATGAGATTTCAGTCCGGAGTGTGCCTGTCCCTACTGGTTGCGTAATAACCCTTTCAAGAGAAAATGAAAGTAGTTTTCTACCGAATGCTCCCGACTTCCGAAACAGGATTGCTTTTCGTAGGCTCCCAGGCTTCTTCAGTTTGCACTTCTGTTAAAAGCATCATGTTGATGAATATGAGTACGGAGCATTGGTGGGATTATATGGACCTGGAAGACCGTTAGAAAAATGGGTCCAAATGTCGCTTTTCCCACCACAGATCTCATATTCACTGTCCCAGGATCGAACACGGGCGTACGTGTTGTGAGGTCGGAGGATAACCAGCTTAGACATTGCTCGGCATTTCAAGACGGAAATTGTGACGAATTATCTTTATCGTTGCACCGTGCATTCTGAAGTTTATTTAATTTACACACACCAACTAATGCACGTGTATATAATATTTAAGAACTTTAAAATTTACATTAAAAAACTTAAAACGCTCCTACATGTTTCGATCCTACGATCATCCTTAGGGAGCGTATATTGTTCCTTGCTAAAGTTATATATTAAAACGATCAGTGATTTACTTCGTTACATTAACTTTGGTGATATGAATTATGTGGAAGTTTTCACAAAATCCACAGCCAGTCTCACTCTGTACAGCGTACGACACACATAACACACGACATGCTGCCACATCACCGAAGTTAATGTAAAGAAGTAAATCACTGGTCGTTTTAATATACAGGGTCCGGCAGAAAAACCAGACAATTTTTAAGTTATAATAAAATGAAAAGTATACTGTCTTTTTACGTGAATTTATTACTAAAATTATCTTTATCTCAAAGCATTTTAATTACAGTATTCACTTCCTGAAAATAGTGTCTGCGAGGTGACGTCCCTTGTTGTCAGCACATTCCCGCAAGCGGAGGACTTCTGACAAAAGCCTGACGCAATCGTTCGATGTTCTCAGGAGTTCTAAGTGAAGGCTCTCTTTCTGGACGTTTTCTTTATACGACAGACGCTGTTTCTCTGCAGTTTCTCACCCACAACAGTACAGTATTGCCACTAGGGACACTGTCGTTCCGATGAGTACTGAAGTGCCGGCGAAATATCCGCTGAGTCACAACGTCAGAATCGTTGTTTTAGAAATACGTCTCCACAGCGAAAGCCCGATGCTCTACAGACCAGCGCTCCATGGCAACTGAAATGCTTTGAGTCTCGCTAGAAGGGCGCTCAAGGACAAATTCCCCACGCCAAACATTCCACTGTGTTGCCAAATCGTCAGGTATTTCTGCCGGACCCTGTATTTGAAGCATTTATTCAGATAAATTTAAAAAAGATTTTACGTCATGCGTCCGATACAACTGTCCGAGATTACATTCTCTAAAACAAAAATCGGCCAAAATCGGCTTATCCGTTCTCTAGACGCTTCATTTATACCTACAGACGGCAGTGTAGTCGCAGCCGTTTTAATAGACCTTCCGATGGGTTTTGAACGTGCGTAAAAGTGATTGGGGAATAAAGAAATGAGAAGGCGCACAAACATTTATGAAGGCGAGTAGAAGAAAAGAAATACAATTTTGTTTATAGTTTATTTAACGACGAGGTCAGTAGCTCAGAACATACGGATTCTGCTGCGGGATGGTTAGGAAATAATGAATTCTGTAGAATGTGGAAAGAAGCAATCGTTTCCTGATTTCAGATACTGTTACTGAATTTGCCTGGAGGTACTAAACAAAACCACAAAACACCTCAGTCAAGATATGCGGTCTCTGGGTCAAGATTTGAGTCCGGGACCTCCGAAACAGGAAGCGGTGACGCTATACAATCGTTTTGTAACGTTCGGAAATAAACACAGTGACACAGCAACAAACAAATAAAACGTTAAACACTGAAGTACAGTAGACGAATCAAAACACAGAATACGATAAACTAGTATGAAAGTAAGAAGAAAAAGCGGCAAAGAAAGAAAGGAAAAAAAAATCAGAGGGATGGAGGGAAGAACTGACCCATGTTCAGACCTTCAAGACACGGAAGCTGCCACAGCGGGTCACATGACAATCTGTCCCCGTTCCCTGTGTTATGAATTATTCACGGTGTTCTCGACGACACGTGTGACGTCACATGTAGCCAGGCAACTTATCAGGCATCTGTCGATTGCAAATATTGCCGCCAATAATTTCAGAAAATCGAAGGATTTTCTTCAATCTTTACGTAGGCATTATGCAATGTCCTTACGCCACAATTTCCTATCAGCAATAATGCAAAATGAAAATGTCGCTCAAGGAAATTTTATGCAAAAACCATACTAGTGTCATTAAATGTATGAAACTTAATTTCATGCATAAAATATCTTGTGTAGCTTTTCAGACGTCCCTTTCTTCAAAATGTGAAATAATATCATTGTGGCCGCGTGAAAATTATAAAAAGCTCTTCTTTCGATTAAGACACTTGAATGGAGACGAGCTATTTAACTTCCCTCGAGCAGACTATTACAGTATTAACACGACGTTTTGTGTTGAAAAGCACCAACATTACAATCTTGCCTACTTTACCTTTGTTAATTACTAAGCTCTGCTCTTGCTGATGGCAGTAAATAAGCCTATGTGAAGGGGCAGAAAGGCTGCGACTAAAGAATGAGTGAAGACAAGTGGCTAAAATACCATGGGATTACGCAAGTACAGGCAAGTAAAAGACACTTGAAAGAGAATTGAGACAAGTATATCTGGCCCTTGTTTCACGGCCTAGGTAGGCGTACAAAAAAAATGATATTCCCGTCCGAAATAAGAGTTTTGCATAATAGGACGCAGGCAGCTGAAGGGCGTTACATGGAAAATGAAAGTGGGCAAACTGAGAAGTGGTACAAATTGGTAAGGGGCGTTCAAGTAAAACAAGGCGTAAAACAAACGGATGTAAAACAAAGGCTGATTTACAGATGATACACTTCCTAACACATGAAGACAAAGTATGACATGAAGTAATCCTTCGTAGGAAGATATATCTTAAATTTACGCACATGGACGTGTGATGGTTAACGCAGCAACAACTAAAGCCCACAGTCGGGTCCAATCCGGAATTCATTAAATCCAGCTTACATTGTCACAACTTATTTTTAACCATAAGTTTTAATATTATCTTCCATCTGCTCCATAAAGACAGCCACTTCGTTCTTGTCGCACAAGTGTAGGGTGTAATGAAGCGGCGTTCGGTTTAAACCTTTTAAAACCTACTGGTATCGTGATGCACCAACAGGATTAACATCGAGAATTGTACATTCTACCCACACTGTATTTATATGTTTTCTATTTATCTCAGAACAAACAGCGACTTCTACCTCATACAACATAAATTGATTGATCTTGGTAATTAACGAACTTCATACATAAAATCTTGTTTTATAATAAGTTTATTATACGTCTCTACATGTTTCTAGCAATATGTGCTCATCATCAAGAGGTCAAAATTGTATTATACAGTATCTGGTATCATCACACCTGTAGGTGGCCGTCCCGTGCACAGGTTGAGAGGCATATAATAAACTTATTATAAAACAAGATTTTGTGCATTAAGTTGTTTAGTTACTAAGATTATACTGAGATGCAGGGTCAGCAAAATATCAAAATAAATTGATTGGTTTTTACAACCGAGATGAAGTGTTTACAGCGCGGTACGGGCTGAGTCTTTAAATAAAGCAGTCTGCGCTTCGTCTTTAAAGGGTAAATAAAGCATACAGTACTAATATGCTTCGTCTCCAAGCAACAGCGTTCTTTAGACTGTCAATCCGAGCTACTTCTTACCAAGTGGGACTCAGAAAACAGGAGCTATAGACGGCTGCTTGACATGATGCGACACTACAGAGTGAGGCATACAAGCTCAGCATGTCATCACAAAAGCGAGGTACATACAGCTCAACACGGAATGACAAAAAAAAGCAAGGTAAACAGAGCTTAAACTGACGCGACAACATACAGCGAACTGCGTATACGCCGCTCAATATTGGGCGACAATACAGAGAACGTAAACACAACTCAACATGACAACATACAGAACGGCATTCAAAGCTCAACATCATCTACAAATACAGAGGCAAAGCAGATCAATATGCCACCAAAGCACAGAGCAAGATGTAACATGACGTAACGAGGTGTACGTCCGATACATTGTATATAATAAGGCGAAATTTCTTTCCTAACCCCTGCTCCCCGATTTCCAAAAGACCATTCCTGTTTACTGAAGGTTCCCAGGCGTCGAACATTCGTTATTCGATAAGAAAAACACGTGGGTGAATATGAATAGAGAGCATTGGTGGAATGATATTGACAAGGTAAAACTGAAGTACTCGGAGTAAAACCTGTCCCAGTGCCACTTGGTCCGCCATTAACCTCACACGAATTGGAGTGGGATCGAATCCGAACCTCCGCGGTAACAGGCCAGCGACTAACCGCCTGAACCATGGTACGGTCTATAGTGCATAAAAATGTAACGCTCTTTCCGGTGTCCTGTGGTGGACTTAACAGAGAATACCAGAACATAAATTATGAACTTAAATTACATACACTTGGCAATGCGTATGGTAGCCACTCTTATGAATGTGATAGGCAAGGATTGCTGCACTTTTTGGGATGCGATTCGGAACCTCTTTACGGTTCCTTTTTAATTGATGAGTTAAATTTAACTTCGTAATTTGACTGTATTTAGTCCTTTAAAGCTGCGCCCACTCCGTAAGGTTATAATGATAAGAAAGCAACCGTATCCCGGGCGAAGAACGGGTGCTTCGATTGTATTAAACAACTGAAGAACTATAAACCTTAAATAAGACAAAAGTGCCACTGAAGTATGAAAATTTCAACATTACAGGTAACTAGAAACATCTGGATTTGACATGACGGGAGCTCAAAGTTAACGCATAATTTACTGTACACCGAAGAAGTCCACTGGATGCCAGCTCTATTTTCTAGAGGTCTACGGCTAGATTGTCAGCCGTGAGACCGTTTGTCTTATGGGATTTCTGCAGAGTACAATAAAAAATTGAGAAGACCTTGAAAAAGGTCTTGATTCTTTCATTCATAGTATATACCTTTCAGTTTCATTCATACTTACTACAGCATTCAATGGCAAGTAGTCTACACAGCTGAAAAAAGTCGTTAAATAAACCAGCATTCAGTTAACATGACGTAGCGCAGCATCGTCTCCTAGAGTTGCGAAGGGATGTCCCCGCTACGTCACTCGCAAGCCATGAAATGTAACATGACGCCCGTCAACTCAGTATTTTTACAAAAATAGTTCAGTAAATAAAAGTGCGAGAAATATGGTTCATGAGGCTGTGTAACCAGATAGGAAAGTGGGCTTTAGAGTTTTAACGATTCGCTTCTTTTTCTAACCTGCAGGCACCTAAGCAGAATCCAATTTCCCCAAGTCGCTTCTGCTATAATATTATTACTTCCTTTGCGTTTTCTGTTTGGTTCGCCCTGGGTAAAGTTCTAATATCAGTGAACCAGAGCATGTTAGTGATACACATTTATACAGGTTTATTTACACAGATGCACATTTAATGATCACTGAACATAATATAGTAAAATCTACACAATGCCTACAAAGCAAAAGATTAAAAGTGTATGGTGGTCGGTGACTCAATAGTGCGAAACGTCGGAACAGAACATGCAGATATGAAGGTGGAGTGCTTTCCGGGGATAAAAACCGAACAGCTACACCGAGTGATGGAAAAGAGAGA
>Ga0123357_10010736_pt1 | contig 11676 bp, 11 predicted proteins | sample TergutEmb28metaG_FD_89873 | JGI IMG/M metagenome (GOLD analysis project Ga0123357, IMG submission 89873) | Embiratermes neotenicus P4 segment gut microbial communities from Petit-Saut dam, French Guiana - Emb289 P4 | ecosystem: Host-associated > Arthropoda: Insects > Digestive system > Gut ...
CATGACCGAACTCGACGAACTCCCCCGTTACGGCATCAACGGCATCTACCTCTGCCTCGGCGAATTCCGCGTCGGCGTCGGCCCCGGCACCGTTTCCCTCCCCCTCCAAATGGACAAAACCGGCGCCATCACCCTCAACCGCGACACCTACCCCAAATGGCGCAACATGATCGAAATCATCAAATCCTACGACTTCGAAGTCGCCACCACCATCGACCCCTACATCCCCCCCGGCTACGACCCCAAGCAAGTCGAAAAATACTACTCCGCCGCCAACCCCGCCAAACTCCCCCCCGCATTCACCGCCGACACCGAAAAATTCTACACCCGCTACATCGACAAACTCATGGAAGCCTTCCCCCAACTCGACGGCCTCGTCTTCCACGCCGGCGTCGAAGGCGCCAACCACTCCGACGCCAGCTTCAAAGTCGTCCGCACCTTCCTCGACGGCCAGGACGTCCGCCCCTGCTCCAAAGTCATGGACACCTACCTCGACGTCTTCGACCGCGCCCTCAAAAAATACAACATCAAAGGCTATTTCCGCACCCACTCTTTCGGCGTCACCTCCGAAAGCATCCTCGCCATGCGCGAAGCCCTCTTCAAGCACCCCGCCCTCACCATCATTGAAGACTCCTACTGGCCCAACGAAGTCTGGATCAACGGCGGCGGCAAAATCCCCATCATGGCCTACCTCGACGAAAACCTCCGCGCCCGCGTCGACCAGCACAACAAACTCGGCCTCTTCGTCCTCTCCGACGCCGAGTATTTTGGCGGCGGCTCGCTCCCCAACGCCATTGACCGCTGCCACATCCACGCCATGCAACAACTCCTCCAACGCAACAGCGACTTCGTCGTCTTCCGCACCGAACTCCACGACCGCACCCCCTTTGGCACCCTCTGGAGCACCGCCGGCATCCAACTAGAACAAGCCGCCGCCCAACTCTGGACCCCCACCCAATCACCGCAAGACACCTGGAACCGCTGGATCGAACGCCGCTGGGGCGCGCAAGCCGCCCCCCACATCTCGAAAGCCCTCGCCAACAGCTACGACATCATCTTCAACGGCCTCACCCTCGACGGCCTCAACGGCATGTTCAAAAGCACCATCTCATCGCGCCAATGGATGCCCAACTGGCTCCCCGGCGAACGCAAAATGGCCATGTTTGCCCGCCCCGGCACGCACCTCCTCAAAAAGAAACCCGCCAACATAACCAGCACCGACCAATTCTCCGTGCAGCTAAACAACATCGCGATGCCCTTCAAAGAATTTGAAACCCGCCAGCAAAAAGCCACCGCTCAAATCGCCGACGCCCTCGCGCAAATTGAGCAAGCCAAACCCTACCTCGCCAAAACCGACTACCAATATCTCACTGAAATCTTCACCAACGCCCGAACCCTGATCGCCGTCATCCACGACATGGCGCAAGCCGCCTATGCCGCGAACCTCACGAAAGACAATTTCGACAAAAACCCCGACCCCAAAACCTATTTCGAAACCAGCATCCGCGCCCTCGAATCCCGCGCCGCCACAAAAGAAGTCCAATACCTAAGCACCGCCCGCAAGCACATCTACGGCGACATCGCCGCCGAGCTAGGCAAAATAGTCACCGCCTACCGCCAATACGTCGAAAAAATAAAGTAGCACAAACATTCCCGTCCGTGCCACTCCTCTCCCCTTCTCTTTTCACAACTCCCATCTCACCCATCTCTCCCATGACCCACACACACCACGCACACCGCCCACCCCGCCTGCCTGCCGCGCTCCCGTTCCTAGCCGCCGCATTCTTCATTATACATTCTACATTTTTCATTAGCGCGAGTGCCAGTATCGGCGCCAGCGGCGCCGATACTGGCACTCGCGCGCCCCAGCGCGGCCTCATCCTCGTCCCCGACGAAGCGCACGCCATGACCATGAACCTCGCCGTGCAACGCCTCCGCTCCCACAGCCCCATCCGCCTCGACCTCGTCGACGGCGCCCCCGACAACCGCACCGATTTCAACAACTACGACCTCACCATCATCCTCGGCGTCACCGATGCCCCCGGCGCCACCAAAGAACTTGCCCAAGCCTGGATAAACGAAAACGACCGCCCCAAATCCGACGACGCCTGGGCCTTGAAAACCATCTCCACCACCCCCCTTGTCATCGTTGCCACCGGCAACCGCCCCCGCGCCGTCCTCTACGCCGTCTGGCGCCTCGCCGACAAACTCGCCCTCGGCGACGACATCACCACGCTCGCCATGCAAGAAGTGCCGCGCATCGACAGACGCTACGCCGCCATCTGCGGCACCGCATACGGCGGCTCCGGCAAAATCGTCCCCCACCCCAACCGCCACACCCTTTTCATGGAAACCCTCGACGAAATGCCCCTCTACGGCATCAACGGCGTCTACCTCTGCCCCGGCACATGGCGCGTCGCCCCCGGCCCCGGCCCCCAACCCCCGCCCGTGTCCATCTCGCCCAACGGCAAAGTCTCCGCCAACGAAACCACCCTCCCCGACTGGCGCGCCATGATCGAAACCATCAAAGCCTACGACCTCGACGTCGTGATGACCATCGAATCCTTCGTGCCCCCCGCCTTTAATATTAAAAAACTGGAAAAAGATTATATCACCGGCGGCAAACGCCCCCCCGGCTACCTCGACGCGATGGAATCCCTCAACCGCGATTATATTGAAAAACTCCTCGACCTGCTCCCCGGCATCGACGGCCTCGTGCTCCACGCCGGCGTCGAAGGCGCCCGCTACTCCGGGCCGAATATAAACGGCGTCCGCCTGTTCCTCTCCAAGCAAAACCTCGACGCCAGCGCCGAAGCCATGAGCCGCTACCTCAAACTCGCCGTCGAACTCGCCAAAAAACACAACAAATACCTCTCCTTCTGGACGCACCAATACGGCATCAACACCGCCGGCATCGCCGCCATGCGCCGCATGCTCTTCAACTTCCCCGACATCACCATCATCGAGGAAGACTACTGGCCCAACAGCCTCTGGATAAACGGCGACCGCCTCCCCATCATGGCCTACCTCGACAAACCCCTCCGCGACGAAATCGACAAACACGGCAACAAACTCGGCTTCTTCGAAACGACCGACGCCGAAACCTGCGGCGCCGGCGCCCTGCCCACCGCCATCGGCGAAACCTTCGCCTACTCGATGCGTGAAATCCTCAAACGCAACACCGGCATGGTCGCCTTCCGCCTCAACCTCCACGACCGCACCCCCTTTGGCACCCTCTGGAGCGTGAGCGGCATCCAACTCGAGCAATCCTGCAACCAACTCTGGCAAAACCCCGCCCCCGAAAGCGAAGTCCAGCAACGCTGGATACGACGCCTGTATGGCAACGCCGCCGCCCCGCTCATAACCGAGGCCCTCTCCAACGACCGCAAAATCATAACCGCCATCACCGACATAAACGGCCTGCACCGCGTAAGCAAAATCGGCGCCCCCGGATGGCTCCCCCAAAACGGACGCCTCAAACGCTTCGCCCCCCCGCCCGACGCAAGCGCCGCCCATCACAAACCCAAGCCCGCGCGGGCATCCGGCGCGACCCTTGAAAGCGGCGAGCAGGAAGACGCGCAAATGGGCTATGACAAACTCAGGTTCCCCGCCTACGACCGCCAGAACAAAGCCGCCGCCGAACTCACCCGCCGCTCCCTCGACCTCATTGAGCAAGCCCGCCCGATGCTTGCCCGCGCCGACTACGCCTACCTCCATGAAATTTACGACACCGCGCGCATAATCCTCGAAGCCGTCCGCCGCCTGGGTGAAGCCTCCTACGCCGCCAACCTCATGAAAGACAACTACGACAACATCCCCGACGTGAAAACCTATTTTGAGCGCACAATAAAATCGCTGGACGATTATGCCGCCTCGAAAGACGTGCGCTGGATATCCACCGAGCGCGAATCCATCCACGGCAACCTTGCGCAAGAACTGCGAACCGTGTCCGCCGCCTACCGCAAATACGCCGAAGGAAACTAAACCTGGACACAAATTGGCATAATACGGCGACCCGGGGTGCAATTCGCTCTTGTGGTAGAGTGTGAGGAGGATTGCACGCCAACGGCGTGCCACTCGCCAGCCCAGGGTCGAGTCCGCGAGACCCTGGGTTATGGTTGCAAAAAAACATGCGCCCTGAGAGGGCGCGACATAGGCGCGTTGCCGGCGTTGTCGCGCCCTGTCAAGGCGCTGCATCCAAACTTCAAATCCCCAGGATCTCGCGGATTCGACTCTGGGCTGACGAGTTTGGCGCCCTTGGCGCCATGAAACGCCAACTACCACAAGAGCGAATTGCACCCGGTCAAAGGTCAAAGAGAAAAATCTGTTCTCCTTGCCATCAAACATGTTACGATAGCGCTGTTATTTTTTTTAAACAAAGTCAGGAAAAGTGCGTCTTAAGACAGGTTCAGCACTTTCACGTTTTTTAAAAATAGAAAGTTATTCCTGTGATTCTCTCACGCACGAACACCGGTGCCTGCGCAAGCAGGCCATTTCGACGGGGACTTTTTGTTGGTGATTGCCGCGATATTACGAGGGAGGTCGCCCATGCTTGAATTTGAAACAGTCGAGGTGATCGCCGACATCATTGCACACGGGATGGACATTCCCGAAGGCCAGATCGCAACCTATAATCCGGGCATCCCTCCACCGCAGCAGCAAGAGCTTTTCATCGGCATCGACATCACCGCCAAGGAAGTTTTGGCCAACAACATTCGCTACGAGTCCCGCGAAAACAACACCGACCTCTGGCAGTTGCAAACCTTGCAGGTGCGGGAGCTAGTCAGCGTCACCATCGTTTCCCTTGATGCGGAGGCGCACGAGCGCAACCATGAGATTGTTCTCGCCTTGGGCAGCACCTATGCCCAGCAGATGCAGGAAAAATACAGCCTGCAAATTGCCCGGACACCCTCCTCGTTCACCAATACCTCCGGCATCGTGGATTCGACAAACTTGAACCGCTACACGATAATCGTCGCCATCCAGAGAGCCTATTACAAGGAAAGCACGACGGAGTCGTTCGACCAATTTCAGCCAGTCAGTCTCATCACACAACCAGCCACCAGCAACTCAACTCCCTAATCACCATGCCAGATATCGACATTACAAACGTATTCGCGATCAGCGTGAGCACGCCTCCCGCCGGCCTGTCCAGTTACAACATCAACAACCTTGCGTATTTCACCAAGGAATCGCCGTTGCCCGATGAAGAAACGCCCAGAATCCCAAACGGCTATGCCGTTTATCGCACACCCTCCGCCGTTGCCGCCGATTGGGGCACAAGCAGCGAGGTCAACCAAGCCGCCATCGCCATCTTCTCTCAAACGCCCAATATCCTCACTGGCGGCGGCGTGTTCATTGTCATTCCCATGCTCCCTTCCGAGACGCTTGCGACTGCCATCGCCCGCGGCAAGGATCTCGTCTATTTTGGCGGCATTCTTGTCGGCGGTTTCGACCCGTGGGAGCAAGAGCAAGAACCTCCCCCTGAGCCACCCGAAAATCCCAGCGTGCCGGCGGCTGCCAGCATTTTCGACGAGACCATCGCCGCCTCCGATCTCGTCCAGACGATGGACAAGATGCTCTTCCTCGCCTCGCCCGAACTCAACTCCGTCATTGGCGCCGGCCTCTTCGCGGCAATCAAGGACGCAAACAACACGCACACGCGGATGCTCCTCTATACGCAAATCGGCGGCTCGCAAAACGGCCACCGCCTCTTTGCCGCTGCCTACGCCGGACGTGCCATGAGCACCAACTTCTCCGGCTCCAACACCACGTCCACCATGCACCTCAAGGACCTCGCCACCATTACGCCCGACCCGCTCATCACCGAGACATGGCTCGAAGCATGCAGGCAGGTTGGCGCCGATGTTTATGTCGGTATCGCCGGCATCCCCAAGACCTTCACAAGCGGCGGCAACGAATTTTTCGATGACGTCTACAACCTCCTCTGGTTCAAGGGTGCCTTGGAGGTCGCCGGCTTCAATGCCCTTGCCACAACCTCGACCAAGGTGCCGCAGACCGAGCCTGGCATGAGTGTTCTCAAAGGCGCTTATCGCCTCATCTGCGAACAAGCCCTCACCAACGGCTTCATCAGCCCCGGCGCATGGAACTCGCCCGAAATCTTCGGCGATCCCGAGGACTTTCGCCGCAACATAGAGGAGCGCGGCTACTACATCTATTCGCAACCAGTGAATCAGCAGTCGCAACCCGACCGCGAGGCGCGCAAAGCTCCGCTTATCCAAATGGCAATCAAATTCACCGGTGCCATCCATAGCTCCAACCTCATCATTTACATCAACCGATAACCAACAACCGACAAAAACCAAATCCAACCTTCAACGAAAAACATTCATCATGGCAACAATAGCTCTTACAGGTCAGGACACCTTGAAAATTAACAATCGACCTATATTCGATTTCGCCGATGGCGACGCGGGCACACTCACCTTTGCCGCATCTGGTCTTGTCACCATCAAGACAGGTTTGAACGGCAACAGCATCTATTCTTTCAGTGACGGCGGACGACAATGCACGCTTGTCCTGAGACTCATACGTGGTTCAAGGGATGATCGTTTCCTGAACCGCATGTTCGCCATTATGAAGGCGGACTTTGCCTCCTTTATTCTGTTTAATGGGGAACTAGTCAAACGCATCGGTGATGGAAACGGCGGAATCACTGAGGATATTTATTCTTTGTCGGGCGGCGTATTCGCAAGGGAAGTCGACATTAAAGCTACCACCGCCGCCAGCGTCGAGCAGCCCGTTGCCACTTGGACTCTCTTGTTCAACAACGCGCCGCGCATGATCATGTAATCCACACACACCGCAATCCCGCGAAGTTTTCCCATCCATAACATGAGCAACGCCATTATCAACCTTCCCAGCGGGGCGACCCTTGAAATCCAGATCGCCTCCTTTGCCGTTGGAAACAGTCTGTTCAAGACGCTCTGCCGTGAGTTTAAAAACTCTGGCGTGCTGGCTGGCGGCATAACGCTGAAAAACATCGCCGACAAGGACATCTCCGTCCTTGCCGGCCCCGTGCTCCAAGCCGCCGGTTCCGACGACGTGGAGCGCTGCCTGTGGGAATGTTTCAAGACCTGTCTCTATAACAACACACGAATCACCCGCGATACCTTCGAACCCGAGGAGGCTCGTGGTGACTATCTCAAGGCGGCATGGGAGGTGCTCAAGACCAACCTCGCCCCTTTTTTCTACGGCATCGACTGGAAATCATTGGCCGCGTCGAATGCCGCTCGCAAAGGCCAAAAGTCATAAACGAAATGCCCGAGGATTTGTTCGTGGCCTTCCGGCTCTCCAAGGAAGGCTTCGGCAGACCCGATGAAATTCTCGCCATGCCCACCCACATCGTTCTAGCAGCGCTGGATTACATAGCCTTCGAGGCAGCCTATGTGCGTGCCTGCGTGGAACTCAACAAGGAGGCCAACCGATGACATTCGGCGATATGTTTGCCCAGTATGCGGATTCCCCCCGGTATGAAACCGACACCGTAGGGGCGTCGCTTGCGACGCCCTCCGACCCCAAACCGAACGCCGCCGAAGACACGATGGCACAAGTGTCACTCATGCTGCAATCAGCAATGACACTGCTCGCCCGTGTGTCCGATCAAATAGAGCCTGTGTTTGAAGCTGCCGCGGCGGGATTCGACACGCTGGCCGAAATCGCAGGCATGTCCGGCAACCGCATGGAGGACTGGCTGGCGGAGGCAAAGGCTTATGATGTGCCAGCCGATGAGCTTGTGTCCGCCGTCAATTCTGTCCGGGCTGCGTCCGAACGCTCACGAGCAGATGACGAGGGCGAGAATGGAGAACCGTGGCGGTCGCTTGGAGTCTCGTTCCAAGCGAATCCCTTTGACGTGCTTGACCGGATTTCCGAACGCATCAAGGAATTGGAGCCAGACTACGCCCGCTCGCTTCTCGCCGATGTCGGCATGGGGGATAATATGTTTCGCTTGTTGCAACAACGGGACTCTGCATCTGGCGGCGGCGCTGGGGAAGGAGAAGCCGGTGGCGGTGTCGGCCTCATAAGAAACATTGCGAAAGCAGTCAGCGGGCAAGCGCTTGGATTAGAAGCATTGAATGACGGGATCCAAGGCACTGGCGACCAGTCAACGGAAACGCTTGTCAATGGTGTTGCGTCTGGTAGCAGACTGCGCGACATGCTCCAAGCGATAACGGAACCCACCAAATTGTTGCTCACCTTGTTTGAGAGCGCCTACGAAATTCCGACCGGAGCGGGTGGCGGAGGCCGAGATATACTGGCAAATGTGAAGGAAGCCTTTGGAAAATGGGAAAAAATTGATCCCGAAGAATATGCGTCCACCATGATTGACTACCTTAAAACCCAAGCACTTCCAGTAGTGAGCGCTGCAACGGTGGCATCCGGAGGGGCGGCGCCTCTCGGAAATATAAACGTAACCCAATATATTGATTCTGATGGCGACGCCCGCGATGTGGCGCGTCGCATCACGGATGAAATCGAAGCTGCTGGCAGGCAGTATCCATCGGCTTCCTATTAAATAATGACAACAAACATGATAAAAACGCACAATATTTCTTCCTGCAATAAAATGAAAACACGTATCACCATACTACTTATTACATTCATAGCCTGTCATTTCTCATATGCCGCTGGTGACATAAATCAAACACGTCGTGAGGCCGAGCAGGGTAACGCGCAGGCGCAATACGATCTCGGTGAAGCCTATTTCAAGGGATTGGGTGTAACGCGGAGTAATATCGAGGCCATGAAGTGGTATCGCAAGGCTGCCGAACAGGGCCACGGAAACGCGCAATACAGGGTGGGGCAATTGTATGGAGGCTATGGAGGAATAATTACGGATGAGATAGAACAAGCAGCTTGGTTCTATTTGTCCCGCAGCAACGGTAGCACTGGCGACGCATACATATACCAAGATAAACTTGATGTTCGTATTAGACTTCGATCTCAAAAACGCGCGAGGGAACTAGCAGCAAAAATTGCCGCTGGAGAGTCAACAGAGAAACGATAGGCATTACGATGGCACTCAATATTCTACCTCCGACATTCGTTCCTGGTATCCCTATTCTTGCTGGGATCACAGAAGCAAGTGGCGCTTTTTCCGCAATGACGTCAACGCTCACCGCGTTCATACGTCCCGATCATCCGCCTTACGGCATCGCCGGTTATGTCTTCGATGTCGTCGAATCATATATGGTCGAGATGAAGTCAAGCGCCACCGATAAGGTTCTTGAGGAGTCAGATAAAGAAAATGATAGGTCGAAATCAATTAAATTTAAGGACGACAAACAATACGTAAAACCTTGGATCAAAACAGAACCGGAAACAATAACGGTAAAAGGATTGGTTGCCGAGGTCACCAGCGCCGTCCCCGCTCCTTTGGAGAATGTGGAGCGTTATGTGAGAGCACTGGAGCCTGTTATGGCATACGTTCCGGTATTTGCCAGGAACGTCCAGAAGGCATACGCCGAGGCAGAACGTATTGTCCGTGTTAGAGACAAGTTAGTCAAACAGGTAACCAGTCTTCACGATCTTTACACCAAATTAGGCGAAGCAAAAAAAGCACCGGGCAAGGCGCCGAGCGATGTTCCTCAATCCAAGCAGCGCGATGTATTCGCATTTTTCAGATACCTGTGGGCTAGCAAGCAATTGGTCACCGTCGAAACCGCGTGGGGCGTGTATAAACAAATGGCGATAACATCAATCACAGCCACCCAAGACAGTAGCCATTATCTCAGTTCCTTTACCATGGTGTTTAAGCAACTCGTCACAGTAAAAGCGGAGGACTTGAAGAAGAATATGTCAACTGGCGCAGAAAAATACTTAAATAAAGGCAACACCAGCGGTATTAGAGTCGAGTTGGAAGAAGCATTCAAGGATTTTCCTGCAACTTCAAAGGAGAGCGCATCTACGAAATCACTCGCATGAGCAACCATAAAAAATGAAAACAAACGCCATAATATTGATTATTATATTTATAATATCCCAAAGCGCGGATGCGCAGGACTTGAGTGATTTGCGTCATGACGCCGAGCAGGGAAAGGCTAGCGCGCAATACGAACTTGGCATCAAATATCTCAATGGCTATGGTGTAAAAAAAGACAGCGCCGAGGCAATAAGATGGTTTAGCAAGGCTGTCGAGGGGGGGCATAGGACGTCAGCTAATATCCTTGGCCTAATATATAGAGACGGCATGGGCGTGAAAAAAAATGACACTGAAGCAGTGAGATGGTTTCTCAAGGGTGCCGAAATGGGCAACATAGATTCAATAGGGGATCTTTACAATATGTATCGAGCAGGTCGGGGTGTGGCTCAGATCGACGCCGAATATCGCAAGGCCGCCGAACAGGGCGATGCAAAAGCACAAATCAAGCTAGGTCGCATGTATGCCGAGGGCTGGGGTGTTGCGAAAAATTACCCCGAGGCCATAGCGTGGTATCGTAAGGCTGCCGAACAAGGTAGCGCAGAAGGGCAATTTCTCCTCGGTTCTACATATTCCGAAGGCCAGATCACTTACCGAAATTATGCAGAGGCGATGGAGTGGTTTTACAAGGCCGCCGCGCAGGGACATGCAGGGGCGCAGGCCAAAATCGGTCTCATGTATCATCTTGGAACGTATGTAATCAGAGATGAGATAGAAGCAGCCGCTTGGTATTATTTGGCCTTAAGCAATGGTGGGGATGGTCTTCCATCTGGCTTGGAAAGGAAGCTCGGTGCCAGCGGCAGACAGCAGGCCCAGCAACGCGCAAAGGAACTTGCGGCTAAAATTGCCTCCAAGGAACCACTCAAATGAACGACAACCGGTTACATCTCCTCAAACAATCTTCATGAATCTTATCACCAACATCTCGGATGATCCGCGCCAGCGGTTGCGCTTGGTCCTTGCAGAGGGGTCAAAAGGGGTCAGGTTTAGCATATTGAGGTAACGCCAAATTTTAAAACCAAAAACCAATGAAAACTAACAAATACCAATGAATACACACTCCACAGCTTTTACATACCACAAACCCGAGGATGTTCGGAACGGAATTCCCGTTACCCCACCTCAATATGCTAAACCTGACCCCTGCTCCTCCCTTACTCCCTATCCTGTTCCTGACCAGAGTCTGGATACTAGTGCACCAAAAAATGCGAGTCAACAAAATAATAATAGTAATAATGGGGATACAAAGCCAGCGTCAGCCGGAGTCGTTCTGCAGCCTGAGACAATAACGGTAAAAGGGCTTGTCGGCGAAATTTCCAGCGCCCTTCCGGCGCTTTCGGAATTGGAGAAGTATACGCAGTGGGTGGAACCTTCTGTGCGGTCATTGGACCCAGTCTTGGCCTTTGTGCCGGAATTTGCGGCAAACGCTCGCAAGTATTACAACGAAGCTGAACGAATTGCACGCGTCACCGACACAGTGGCTAGGCAGGCCAGAAGCTTGTGGGGTCTGTGGGGCAACTGGGGCAAAAATGACATCTTCAAGGATGCAGCAGAGGGCCAACTCCCAGCGACCAAACAAATCGAAGCATTCGATTTTTTCAGATACCTGTGGGCAAACAGGACACTGGTCACCGTCGAGACCTCGTGGAAAATATATAAAAACATGGCGATAGAAACAATTACACAGCCATCCCATAGGAAATTGACATAAAGTGAGCAAAAGCCGGGGCTGGCGG